>Ga0233397_1001105_pt1 | contig 12872 bp, 9 predicted proteins | sample 35DmetaG_FD_189957 | JGI IMG/M metagenome (GOLD analysis project Ga0233397, IMG submission 189957) | Seawater microbial communities from Monterey Bay, California, United States - 35D | ecosystem: Environmental > Aquatic > Marine > Coastal | place: USA: California | collected 2016-10-20
TAAGCCGGCAAAGTATATAAAGGAGCAGAGAGGTGCCGTCGCAAAAAAAATGCTGCTAGATAAAGCGTCCGTCTCTGAAATTTCTAAAAAAACGGGTTACTCTGAGACCTATATCATTAAGAACAAATACAGGTTCATAAAATAAATATTGGTTTTGTCTAAATCGTTGTTCGAATCAAGTCGAACCATAAGACGTTCATTTTATTGAAATGCCAAAAGTGATTTATGAAGTTGCTTAAATTCCTACTAAAATTAATTGTAGTTGAACTTTAAAAAAGGTAGACTTTACCTCGACTCAACGTATAGAATCCGCTTTGAGCAGGCAGGTGGATTGATAATAAATGGAATCTCATATTTCAATCGAAAAGAGAATAATCCGCCCTCGCGTTTGCTTAACGCTTGATCAAAATATTCTTTTAAAAGAAGACAAAACTTTTATAAAAACGACCTTTTTTCACTAAAAAAAACATTTATCCCCGCTTTATTTTAACTGTAATTATGCCTCAATTAATTTATGAGACCATGAAAAGTTTATTTGTTATTGCATTCGGAATAAGTGCTCTTTTAGCCCAAGGCCAAGAAAAACTATCCATCTATGTAGGCGCTGAAGAGACGGTAACTTTAGGAGATCAACGAAGTTCTTTTGAGTTTCGAAGTTTTACTCAACTCGCAGCAAATTCTGGTCTTCGTACCGGCTTTAGCTATTCATTTAATGATAATTTTTCTGGTCAAGCCACGTTGGGAGTTGTAGGCTCATCGCGACCAAATTCATGGTTTACAAAACTTGTGCCTGTTGAAATTACAGCTCAATACAATCTGATTTCTTTGGCAGGCATTGACACCAAGTACAGTTTCAACGCTGATTTAGGTTTTGGTTCCGCTCTTGTGCGGGCACAGAGCTCCACGTACAATAACACTGGTACATTTAATTTTAGTGAGCATGTATCGTTGGGAGCGTCATTCGAGATTCCATTTACTGACTTAGGTATTCTTAGTTTTGGTTTGCGACATAGCTTTTTCATAGATGATTATATAGATGCTACTGTTCAAGGAGCGGATAACGATCGTTTAATGAGATTCTATACCGCTGTTAAAGTTCCATTAGGAATTAGTAAAGGCATCAAAAACAATCTGGCCGATGCGGAGCAAAAGGGAAAGGAATTGACCACACTACTTCATACCCTTGAGTTAACTTCAATAACGGAACAAAAATTGACGGAGAGTAAAATGGCTGCTCTAACGACTGAATTAGCATTAGCTAATTCTCAAATTGATGTTTTAACAGAACAACTTGGGGAGTCTCAGAAATTCATTTTACAAAGTGTCCATTTTCCCATAAACGAATATTCAATAGTATTTACTGAATTAGCTGAACTCGAATCTTTACTAGAGATTCTGACAACGCAGCCTGAACTAAAGGCTGATATAATTGGTCATACGGATAATAGCGGAAATGCAAGTTTCAATAATACTCTATCACTTCTACGCGCGAATGCTGTAGTAGATTGGCTTATAAATAGAGGAATTGATTCAACAAGGTTAACTCCCAAAGCAGAGAGTTCCTTTCATCCAATAGTTCCTAATACCAGTTCGGAAAGGAGAGCCGTCAACAGAAGAACGGAAATCATTATTTACTAATTTCTCGAGGACCTAATCTAATTATTATGTTGACTAGAGAGCAATATTTTTTTGTGGTAATAGCGTCGTTGATGGTCAGTTGTCAAGGCAATAAGGTTCTCTTTACAGATGTTCCTGAGAAATTATACGTTGAAATACCTGAGGCAGTTATTCAGGTGGGAGATATTTTAGATATAAACATCACTTCTTTAAATAGCCAGAGTACTTCTATTTTTTCACCAACTTCTTTGGGAAAAATAGGAACAATAAGAAATTTAGAAGCTAGAAAGTTAGATGGCTATATGGTTGATCGATTGGGATATATAGATATTCCAATTATCGGGAAGATACATGTTGCCGCAATGTCTTGTTCTTCAATTTCGGATTCTATTAAATCGAAATCCAGAGAATATGTGCTCAATCCTAATGTCAGGGTTAAGGTTTTAAACTTTCGAGTTTCAGTTTTAGGCGAAGTGAATAGTCCCGGTACGTATGACGTTATAAATCAAAAAATTTCGTTGCTAGAATTAATTAGTAGATCTGGAGGCCTAAGTAAAGCTGCGGACGCATCTAGAGTAATGATAATAAGAGACTTTAATGAAAAAGTGGAAACACGATATATAGATTTAACAACTTTAGAATTCGTCAATTCAGAATTTTACTACCTAAGACAGAATGATGAGGTCTATGTACTCCCAGATAGACTTTCACAAATTTTTGATTATAGCGCACTTAGGTATATGGGCTGGGGTTTCACGGCTTCAGTTATAGCAATACTAAATTATATTAATTGATAATGGATAGTAAGAACCAATTCGATTCAGGCGAAGAGCTAAATCTCCAACAACTACTATGGGCTGTGTTATCTTACCGTTGGCTAATTATATCGTCGTTTATACTATTCACATTAACTGGAATACTCTATAGTTATTACACGCCAGAAACTTATACGACGAATGCTACATTGTTATTGAGAGAAGATCAATCGACAGCTTCAAATTTCATCAGCGAGAATGATTTTCAATTCCTTTTCAACAACGACAGACAAGGCGAAGATCACATCTCCATTTTTACATCGACCATAGTGTTAAATGATGTAGTAGAGAAACTGGATTTGAAATACGAATATTATAAGATGCATACCCTTAAGCAGGATGAAAAGCTTGTAAAAAACACTTTACCATTTGAACTCCGATTTAAAGATGATAAGGTAAATCAAACATGCGTGTTACGTTATGCTAAGAACCTAGTATTTATTGAGATAGACGACAACCTCTATTCATTTCCAAAAAGCCAAAGCAAATTTGATAATTCGTTATTTATCTACCAGAAGCTTTCTTCTAGTTACAATGCTGAGGAAAGTTATATGATTAAAAAGTATACCAAGAGTGAAACTGTTGAGCGGTTGAAATCAAATTTTACGGTCACTCAATTGAATGAATCTAATGCATATGAAATTGCATACTCTGGACCCAACAAAGAGTTGAATTCGCATACTCTTGAAGGTATAGTAACTGGAATTCAGCAAAATAATATTGTTGAAAAGCAAGCTATATATCAAATGGCGATAAACTATATAGATCAAAGAATTCTTGAGCTGAGTCAAAAAATAGATTCTTCGAATTTTTTGATTTCTAACTATAAGGTTGCGAATAATGTTTATTTGCCTGTAAGTCAGACAAATGTATTATTGACAAATCTGGATGAGGTTGAACGAAAAATATTCATTAATTCGCTTCAGAGTGAACTTTCTACTAAGTTATTGCATGATTTGGAGCGGCAAAAATCTTTCGATTTGTTGCCTAACGATTTAGGGATAGAAAATGTGAACATCAACCAGATGGTTTTTGAATTCAATAAGATCATTTTAGAAAAAAACAATTTGATCGATGCTACTGAGAAAAATCCACTTGTAGTTCAGATGCAGAATCAGCTAAGGGATTTAAGATCGAATATTTTAAACAGTATAAGTATTTATCAAAGTAAGTTAGAAACTAAACTTATCAGGTACAGGGACTATAAGAATAAAAATAAGTCATTGGCCGGCACCATCCCTTTACAAGAAGCTGAATTAGGTAATTTGGAGCGAGACATCGAATTAATGCGTAATCTATATTCTTACCTATCTCAAAAAAGAGTTGAAGCTCTTATCAGTTTATCCTCGTTAGAAACGAATATTAAATTAATCAATGAAGTTGATTATGAATTCGCGTTAACCTCAAACAAACAAAAGACATGGGCGATATTTTCGATGTTAGGATTGATTGTCCCAGTAGGATTTAGTCTAAGTGTGTTCTTTATTCGAACAAATTATGTTGACTTGGAGTATTTGAGGGAGAAACTGGACAATATTGAATTTCTTGGTTTATTAAGGTATTTAAAGGATAAATCCTCTCTTGAGGACAGTTCCATGCAGCAGGAACTTTTGAACAGAGTGTATCACAACATTAAAGCATTAAAGACGGAAACAGAAAACGGTCATGTAATCATGGTAACTTCCTGTATTAAGAATGAGGGAAAAACAGCTACAGCTTATAGTCTAGCTAAATATTTAGGCAGTATTAATAAAAAAGTGGTTTTATTAGGTCTTGATCGATGGAATCCAGACTTGCACAAGCACTTAAGTAATGCATATAAAGAAGGTGGATTATCGAAAGTCTTATTTGAAGATATAAATAGTGTCCATGAATCCTACGAGAAGTATAAAACTCTTGAGGATAATTTTGATGTCCTACTTTCTACAACAAACACAGATAAAGTGAATGATTTAAGTGATTTAAAAAGGTTTAATGATCTAATCACTTATTTAAAAGAAAGATACGATTACATAATTTTCGATACCGCACCGGTATTACTAAAAGTCGATTCTCTTAAACTTATAGGGAAATCGGATTTCGTTGTTAATGTTTTTCGGAAAAATTACTCTCCGAAAAAATCTATTGAAGATGTATTGGAGTATCAGAAAAAATATAAACCCAAAGCAATGGGATATGTATTAATTGACGACTCTAAACGCGACAAGCTTTTAGATAAATACGCTTACAGCTATGGCTATGGCTATGGCTATGGCTATGGAGCGCAATAAATTTACTTTAACGAGTGCTGAATAAATTAAATGTTAGTGTCAAACCAATATCACTAGCTATCCTTAGGACCGGAGTAGCGTATTTTGTTACTCTGGTCCTTTACTTTTATTCCTTATCACTCCAAGATCATAAACAACAAAAGAGCGTCAAATTATTGTAATGTTGATCAAAACATGCAAAAGCTTAATCACTTTAAATAAAACTGTATTGTTCTCATAGAAAAGTATTATACGTATCAGTATCTCGGGTAAGTTTGATTGTTCTATTTTCCAAACAGTAAGCAATTCGTCAATCAACTAATTATAAATGCTAACTTTAAATAGTTTATGCGCATTACGGAGGAGCTCAAAACATGAGCCAGACTGACTTTATTTAATATGCGCGAGAAAGCAGTGACATATGAAATTAAGCCCTTGATGGTATGAGAGATCTTAAATATCTATTTGCGTACACAGTGCCCATTTCAGTTTACATATCGCTCATTTCGACTGGGATCTGGACCTATTCTGCGGTTTTCTATGTTTTCTTGGTCATCCCATTTTTGGACTTGATTTTGGGCGAAGAAAAAGACAATCTTCCCGACGAAAGTGTTGCCAGTATCCAAAATAAGTGGATTTTCGATGCCATGCTTTACTTAAATATTCCAATTGTATTTGGGCTATTATTTGTGGCATTTTCCTCAATCGAGACCAACGACTACAGCACCCTTGAAACTATTGGCATTGCAATTTCAACGGGCGTTTTATTAGCAACAAACGGCATAAATGTAGCTCACGAGTTGGGTCATAGATCCTCGTATTTGGCACGATTTGCGAGTAAGCTCTTGTACATGCCTTGTTTATATATGCATTTTTATATCGAACATAATTTTGGTCATCATTTAAATGTTGCAACCCCAGATGATGGTGCTACCGCTAGAATCAATCAGTCAATCTACTCATTCTGGTTTACGTCAATTACCAAGCAATATATAGATGCTTGGAAAAGGCAAAAAATAATCCTCAAAACCCAGAAAAAATCTTTCTTTTCCCTGAAAAATGATATGATGTTTTACCATTTGATACAGCCACTATACCTATTCAGTATCTACTCTATCTTCTCTTTTGAAGTAATGATTTTCGCAATCGTGGTTGGTATAATTTCGATTCTATTTTTGGAATGTATCAACTATATAGAGCATTACGGTTTACAGCGTCAAAAGTTAGCTTCTGGACGTTATGAGCGGGTTAAACCCCACCACTCGTGGAATTCAAATTTTAAAATTGGAAGAATTACGCTTTACGAACTAACAAGACACAGCGACCATCATTTCAAATCTTCAAAGAAATATCAAATTCTGGATAACCATGAAGAGTGTCCTACACTGCCTATGGGTTATCCATCGTCAATCCTTTTGAGTTTTATCCCACCGCTCTGGTTTAGAGTAATGAATCCCAAAGTACCTCAGGTTTAGTAGGGGTAAAGATTTCGCTTAATGCGTTCAACTAATCCTTAAAGCGTGACCACAGTCCTGTATCTGGAAGAGCCGCAGTAAACTGCACAGGACATTCATTGATAGCTTCAGGAAGCTCCAGTTTATAGGCGTGTAGCGCGATTTGCTGCTTCAAATAAGGCTGTGCATTTCCGTATTTCTCATCCCCGATTATAGGACAGTCGATATGGGCCAATTGCGCCCTGATTTGATGGAACCGCCCTGTTTTTGGCTTGATTTCAAGCAAACAGCCAAAGTCGGTGACCGCCAATGTACGGTAGCTTAATTGGGCAAGCTTTGCACCTTTCTTTTTGCTGCTTACGACCATTGCTTTTTTATGCTCAACATCAGTCCATAAGTGATGTTCCAATAGTCCCGAAGCAACCTCCGGTGCCGAGCTGGTAATAGCGAGGTAGGTCTTTTTGATTTGTCTATTTTCAAACCACTGATTCATGGTCTTAAGAGTACCCGGACGCTTTGCCATAAGTAAGATGCCGCTTGTCACACGGTCTAAGCGGTGCGTTATACCGACGAATGGTGTTTTTACTTTTTTACTTAAATGGGCACGTACCAACGCCTCGGCATTATCGTCCTCAAATTTATTGTGTTCGGAGATGGTCCCCGCAGGTTTACTGATCACAATGATTTGATTGGATTCAAAAAGGATTTCGATAGCGGACATGGAATTTATTCTAGAGTGGAGGGTAAAAGTAGTTCAATTTAAGGCTGTCCGTAGCAGCTTCCATAAGGTTCGTGTATTTTAGCAGCACATTTGAAACCATGTAATTGAACCTTAGGGAAATACCGTACAAATTCAGGCACTTTTATTGGAAATGGTTGTGTTAATGTTTGAAATGCGCCGTGTATAATGATTTTATTAAAGACTGATAATCAAAGTATCAGATTAATTTTAACCAGAAACTAGTGAAGCTGAAATTCGTTCACCGTTATTTTGTGTTTTAATTGCTTTGTTACTCATTATCTTTAAAAAAAAAATTAACTGATACCCTACAATCGATTATCATTTTCTCTGTTTCACAACTTTGTTAAATCCTAAACAGAAACTAATTCATAAGATAATTTATACAATAAATCACGGAATGGCATTAAAGTTATTTTTATTATTCGTTCAAAGTATTGACGTTTTATTTATTCGAAAAAAATATATAGTTTTTGGAAGCAGAGCAGGCAGGGGCTATGCGGATAATGCGCAATACCTTTATGAATACTATCTATCTAGAGGTAAAGAAGTCTACTTTATTACTCGGAATAAGGAAGAACTCTACAATATCCCAGGTGAACCAATTTACGCTTACAGCCTAAAAGCAGCTTATATTATGTTGCGATCGAAGACTTTATTTTGTACGCATGGTAGATCAGATTTTTTCCCGTATAAATTGAAACCTATTTATGGCAGAGAAGTTATTAATCTATGGCATGGGATACCAGGAAAGAAAGTTGGTGATCGATCGCCTCGTCAACGTCGTGAGATTAGACATTGGAACAAATTTATTGTTTCCTCTGATTTTGAGGCTGAATTTCTTTCGAAGCAATTTGAGATGGACTTGAATAGATTTTTAGTTGTTGGTCAGCCACGAACGGATAAGCTATGGGAATATAAACAACCACAAACAGGACGTGCTAACTCATTGATACTCTACGCTCCCACTTTTAGAGATCAAGATTGCGTTCGATTATTCCCTTTTGAAGATGTTGATTTGCATTCGATAGATAAATTTTTAAAGCTGAATAATCAAGAAATACACATAAGAGTGCACCCAAACGACGAAAAATATTTTAGAGATTTAGGTTATAATGAAAAATATGAAAACATTAAAGTCGTCAACCCTGCAGAAGAGCCATCAATTAATGATGTGTTGCATAGATATGGCAAATTAATAACTGATTACTCTGGCATTGCGCTAGATTTTTTGATTTTGGATCGGCCAATTGCCTACATACCTTACGACTATAGTTCTTACGAAAAGCATAGAGGGTTTTCGTACAACTATCATGAGCATTTAGCAGGTGTTATTCTTACTAATCAGGTTGACCTTTTTAATTTCCTTGAAACAGAGGATAACGCCATTTCGAATAAAAGAAATGCAATGTTGTTAAAATTCCACAAGTTTAGGGATGGTAAATCGTCGGAAAGAATTTATGAAATATTCGAGGCTAAAAACTAATACTTTACAGCATATGGTGAAAATACTTCTTTAATCTAGCCAAGGCGAGAAATACTATAATCATGGAAAATATAAACCTATATAAACCCTCAAAAGGCATCACTATGGAAATGAAAATTATAAACGTACCCGTCAATACTACAGAAAGAAGATCCTTGTTGAACGGAGAAATCTTACACATTCTGTAAAGATATCCACTTCTCATTATATTAAGTAATAGTAATGTTAACACATTAGAATACGCAACTCCAGCAACGCCAAATGATGGAATTGCTACAAGGTTAAAGCAAATCGTACATGCCAAAACAATAAATGTGATTTTGACATTAACTTTATAGTAAGGCGATGTCGCAATTAATTCACCATTTGATCCAAAAATCGCGCTTACAAATCTACCAATAAGAAGAATTTGAATTACTCGAATAGAATCGAAAAACCTTTCTCCTTCAGGGATATATGTGAAAATCCATTGGATATTTGTTAGAATAATGAATATGCAAAAAAAGGTTATAGCTGTTTGAATAGTTGCGCTATTTGCGTAAAGTTTTTTGAGAGAAATTAAACTACTGTTATTCCAATATCTTGAAAATTTTGGCGCTACTATTTGACTGATAGGCCTTCTAAGGGCATCAATTGTTGTGGCAAAAAAGAATGCTAAGCCATAAATACCGACGGTTGAGAAGTTAGTAAGTAACGAGAGCATTTGTATATCGATGGTAGCTAAGATGATATCAATAGAAGTACCTAACACTACGTATTTAGAATACGAACGAACTTTCTTCAATAAAGGTTTTGTTATCGCCGTTAAATTCCATGTGGTTTTAGTTAGACGCCACGTTCGTATTAAACTTGTGATACCGAGAATAAAAAATATCCAACTATACGCACGGATTAGAATTGAGAAATTATAGTAATTGAAGTAGACTAGTAAAGAAGAACAGATTAAAGCGATGCGTAGAATAATATTTTGTACGAAGAGCGGCCCTAGTATTTTATTATGGGCTGATGAAATGCGTATCGATAGGAGAAATGCGATACCTCCGGCCGCCATTGGTCCTATTGCATAATACTCTGTTTTGAATGACGCCGTTTCATAGTAACTAGATATAAAATAAGGCGCAATAGAAAGAATAACAATAGTTGCGCATATAATGAGTGTCGTTCTAGAAAATATAGCGTCATCAAATTCACTCCGAACAAGTTTACTGTCTGAGCTAAATTTAATATATGTCCTGTGTAATCCGAAAATTAGAATATTTGCGAATAATACACCTGTTCTCTCAATCCATCGAAACATGCCATATTCTTCCGTGCTTGCAATTTCAGGAAGGATTAAAATATTAACATATACTGCCAATACAATCCCTATTAAATTTATCAAAGAGGCTGTAGAGAATTGTTTGACTAAAATTGTCATTAAGTTTTAATTACTAGGGTTATTTACGATTTTAATCACTTTCTGGATAGTAAAGTTTGGATAGCGGTGTTAAGGATTTATCATAAGAATGATATTTTTTTTTTGTTTTACTTTTATTGACAGGAGTATCAATAATTTTCTTAGCCAAATCTGGTTGAGTTTGAAATTTCAACCATTTCATTAAACTTATGGCCTCGTCTACATTGGTAAATAGTTTCTCAGATTGAAGAGTATAAACTCTTTCCACGGAGATGCTACGCTTAAAATTTTCAATATATTCATTCGTTGTATTCCATAACCACGCTATTTTATCCGAACGACTCATCAAGTTTAAAGACTCAGGAGGTGAGATTCTGCCTTCGTCCGTAATAGATTGACCAGTATACCATTTTCTTTGCATTCCAGATGAAATAAATGAACTAGGATGCCTAACTAAATGAATGAATTTAGCTTTTGGAAAAAGTTCTGCAATGGCGGGGGCGAAAAAAGTCAATCTATTGTTAGTTTCAACATAGCGCAATCCACTTAACTGATAGTCGCGTATGGCCTCGTAACGACCGGCTAAGAAAGCTCCTTTGGCAAAGGAAATATCACGCGTCACATAGGCGGTCTTGCTCGTTAAAAGCATTTCAGGAAGTGCTTCGTGTTCGATATGTAAGCCCTTTTCTAGTTCAAAAAGACGAGTGAGCAGCATTGTTCCCACCCGACCTGTTGAAAGAACAAATATGGGTTCAGACTCATCAAATATATGTTGAGGAAGGGCTTCGCTATTTTCAAGGTGGCCATGTAGTTTAGCCCTTAATTTTAGTGCTTTCCAATACTTTATATTGAAGTCATACCATTCCTTTAAGAGTTTATCTTTCCTCATGCTTGGGGTAGTTTGTACTTAAGTATATTTTTGAATTGCCTCCTAAAAGAAACAGTATCGTATTGCTTGATATGGAGCTGTAGCTTTTTTCTTATCGCAGGTAGATCTTTACCTTGAAGTTGTTTGATTTTTTCAGGAATTTCAGCCTCATTGTTGTAGCGGAGTAATTCGTCTTCAACAATCTCTATCTGACCACCACTATTGTGTACAATGGGAATACAGCCCGTAGCTATTCCTTGAACAGTAGTTATTCCAAATGGCTCTGAACGGAGTGAGTGTAAAAAGAAAGTTGAAGATGATAAAAGTTTGTCTCGCTCTTCTTCGCTCGCATCGGGGACTAAATGAACATTTGTCAGCCAAAGCGAGTCTATGACCTTTTGACATTTGTTAAAATAGGATTCGTCATTCTTGAAACCAACGACATATAAGTCATAATTGGGTAATTCGCGCATCATTACAATTTGCTCAATCTGTCTTTTGTTTGGAGAAAATCTTCCTAGACTTATGATTTGCTTTGGATTTTTATCGGTAATAAGTAAAGTTGTTTGAACTGGCGGGTAGAGTATTTCAGAAATTCTTGAATGATAACAATTTTCGAACTCTTCTGCAGTGAATTTACTATTAGCGACTTGTAGATCATTTACACTGGTTTTGAGATGCCAGTTATACAATAATAGATTCAATAAAAAGGGGTCCCTATCAAGTTTAAAAAATGACTTCCAGGTCCAGTTTTTCAATATTCGAGCCTTACGTGGATAATGGACATAGCTCAAAATATTAATGCCTTCGTCTAAGCCTAAACTAGTATTGTTGCTATTAATTACTAAATCATAATCTTTAAGATGAGCATTTACCTGTCTATTGAAGTTCGTTATGTTCCACTCAAAAGGCAGCTTTGGTTCTGGTATTGGATTGAATTTTATTTTAATTGTACTACCATAATGCTTTAAAATATCATTATCTGTAATTCTAAATCTATAGGCGTAAAACTCAGGAATAATACCCATTACATTCAAGACTTTCGTCATCTCGAAAGTGACCTGGAAACGACCTCCTAATTGGACTCTATTTTGGATAAATGCAACTCTCATAAAATCAAAGATAAACGGACTATTTTAAATTCAAGGCCAATTCTATTTTTGTCTTTCGAAGGATCGGAATGAAACTTTGTAAACGAACGGTGTACTCCAAAAAGCAAAATATTTGACAGGAGCACAGCACTGCGTTCCATCCACCGGTACAACCGGATATGCAATCAACCCTGCGCGCGATTTAGGTCCGCGCATCATGCACCAATTACTTCCCATCAAACACAAAATAGATTCTGGGTGGTCTTACGCATGGATTCCAGTCTGTGCACCTCTAGCCGGGGCGGCACTTGCATGGTGGATCAAAGAACTACTTTTGACCACGGTCTAGATCGAATCTTACTATCTTGCGGGAATGAACGAAGCTTCTCTTCCTAATGTCATCATTGGCGGCGCCCCAAAGTGTGGGACCAGCAGCTTGTACTTTTGGTTATCAGCCCACCCAGAGGTCTTTGGAAGTCCTAAAAAGGAGACGTTTTTTTTCGCGGATAAAGTAAATAGGTTCAATGCCAAGGCCAATGTGCACGAACACGAATTGGCGGAGTACGAAAGCTTTTTCAAGGGAGGTATTGATCAATTTATTCGCTTCGAGGCTACCGCGCACTATTTGTATGAAAGTACTGCACGGACCGCCTTTTCTTCTTGGCCAAACCCGCCAAAATTGATTTTCTTATTCCGTGAGCCTTCGAAACAAATGTACAGTCACTACAAGATGGAACGCTACCGCACCAAGCGGGTGGATATGTCGCTTTCTGAATACATTAAGCGACCACAGATCACGGATCATGTAGACTATGCGAAACACGTACGTGCATGGCTAGATGTAATGCCCGAAGGCCATGTGCGCTTCTGGGCTTTTGAAGATTTCATGTCGCGCAAACCTGAAGTCATGGCAGAAATTTCAGCATATGTTGGAATTGATGCAGCGTATTACACGGATTTTGATTTTGAACACCGCAATGAAAGTGTGGCCATAAAGAGTGGGTTTTTACACCAATTGGGCCTTAAGATTCAGCCCCTTGTACCACATGCCATTCAAAAAGCAGTGCTTCCGTTGTACATGAAACTCAACAGTGGGGGACGTGTGGCGGACCGGCCTGAGGATCAATCCGTGTTGGCACAGTTCAAGCAGGATTGGG
>Ga0233397_1001131_pt1 | contig 12703 bp, 11 predicted proteins | sample 35DmetaG_FD_189957 | JGI IMG/M metagenome (GOLD analysis project Ga0233397, IMG submission 189957) | Seawater microbial communities from Monterey Bay, California, United States - 35D | ecosystem: Environmental > Aquatic > Marine > Coastal | place: USA: California | collected 2016-10-20
CGCACATGGTTAAAAAGTTCTCAACTTTTAACATCGGGACTTTGAGTGTTTTAGAGATGGAACAACTGGAGGCGGTTATTGCTGGTCATAATGAAAACAAGGAGCTCCAGAAATTTTTCTCAGTCTCAAAAAACGAGTCAAAGGCTACCGATAATAGACATGACCTGGCTCAAGTTGATAACAGTAATGGGGATCATACAGAGGGAAATAATCTTAAGTCTGAAGATGGTTTCATAGAGAAATTTTTCAGAGGAATAAGGTATCGCAAATAAACCCTAAAGATTTCATGGGGATGAATTCTTGAGGTAGGGCATTATGGCGTTCAAAGGATTTATGCCATACGTTTTTGTAATTTTTAAAATTTGATTTGGGCAGCTACCGGTTCTTACGCTCGCAGCAGCCCAGAGAGTAATTGAGCGGTTTCCTGTCCGGCAAAAAGCATGGACCTTTTTATTGCTATTTAGAATTTTTTCGAACGCTATCACGTCTTGTTCTGTTTGGTTATCTGGTTTGAAAGAGATATTAATCGGAGTTATACCCATATGCTTTGCTGCAGTGGCAATGTTCTCGAATCTTGGCTGTTCTGGACTTTCGTTATCGGGGCGATTGCATACAAGAATATCTACGCCATTTTTTTTTAATTCATCAAGATCCTTCACGACTAGTTGTGACGATACGGTTATTGTTGCGCTAAGTCTATAAAGCTCCATCCTGGAATTATACATGTTAGATGTTTGATTTAATTTAGTTTAACCTGAGAAAGTCGTTTTATTTAAGGAGATTTTTATGAAGACTATTAGTATTAGAGAACGTCTTCCTTTCAGCGCGCGCGAGGTATGGGAGGTTATTAGCGATGTTGAGAGATGCGATTGGGTGCCGGCGGTTGAGAACATAAAGCTGGATGGTGATGTCCGTTCTTTTACCATGGAGGGAGTCGGAGAGGTGCAGGAAAAAATTATAAAAAAAGATACTGAGCGTATGGTTTTGCAATATTCCGCAATTAAAACCCCATCTCAAGTTGAGCATCATCTTGCAACGATATCGATTACTGAAGAAAACGAAGGTTGTGAATTTGAGTGGGTGTCCGAGATTTCTCCGGATCAATTTTCAGAAGCGATACGGTCGGGTATGGGTATATCATTTCAAGGACTGATAAAAGTGCTGTCGAGTTGAGGTAACGCCCTTGATTGGTGCAAAAAAGGTTGTTGTGTCCCACAATGGATGCGCTTTAAGCCCGTTTGGATAGATCTATTTACTTTTCTTTGTTTTAAACAACATAAATTTAAAGGCAGATGTAATTTTTTTTTTTTAAAAGCTTCATTTCAGCAGGGTAGTAGTTTTTTTAAAGGGAAAAGACTGGTTAAAGATTTTTTCGGTCAAGTTGGTATGTTTTTTGCTTTATCTTTAGCACTTGGAGCTTGCTGAGGTGGATTTTTGAAGATTTCTCTCCCTTCTCTTTTAAACCTGTTGCACTAACCAGTTCACAAGTACCTTAGCCCACTGCATGCAGTGGGTTTTTTTTAGAGTCTTTATTGCAAACACATAAAAATATGTTTCAGCGAGAAATTCGCTTTACTCCAGTGGTTTTTCCACCAACAACAGAGAGTTCATAGGCCCCAGTAAAATTTTGACTTAGAATGACTTCTGGATTCACCAACGAAGTCTTCCATCGGCCGCGGCGACGCTGCTGCCACGTTTGTCCGTTCTCAAGTACGAATATTGTCTTACCGGTCCAGCCGGAAAATTCGCCGAGAATTCGGGTCTTGACTCCTTGTTTTGCGACTTGCTTCACCTCAGAATTTTCAATTTGTAAAGTGGGTGCCTCATTTGCTGTATATCGAACAAGCCATTGATTAAGCGCTTCTAGTTGAGTTTTAGATAATGAGCTTATGCCTGAGTTTATTTGTTCTGCTTCGTTCATCAACTTCTCAATTCCTGGAAAATCGTTAGAAGCTATCCCTGTGCTTGCAAAAAAACATAAGGACCAGATTACGTGAGAAAGGTTGGGTTTTAGTTTCATAAATAGTTAACAGCACCGAAAAAGAATAATGATTTCATGAAAGAAAGCATAATAAAATTTATGTAATTTTACGAACATCTTTTATTTTAGGCATTATGCTTCCAGGAGTTATTACTAATCTGGCTTTAAAATTGACAATATAGCATACTACAAATATCGAATTCGTTGGCTTCCACTCCCTTCTGAGAAAAATTTTATGTGGTTTCAAAACCTTCGCGTGTACCAATTTACAAAGCCATTTATTTTAGAGCCTAAAGATTTAGAACTTGCGATGGAACAATATCGGGTGGTTCCGTGTGGCTCGCATGAAAAAAGTCGTTATGGTTGGACTTCTCCCCTTGGCGAGGATAGCGATATGCTGATCCATGTCTCTGGGTGTTGCATAATGATTTGTAGTCAAAAACAAGAAAAACTTTTGCCTACTACAATCGTGACCGACGCGGCAAATGAAAGAATTTTGGAACTGGAGAAACGACAAGGAGATAGAGTTTCTGGTAAACAGAAACGTCGGATTCGTGAAGACATATTTATGGAGCTTCTCCCTCGAGCTTTCGTCCGTAATCAACAAATTTTTGCTTATATAGACACGACTGAAAATGTATTGGTGGTTAACAGTTCAAGTGCTAATAAGTCAGAAGAGTTATTGAATTTGCTAAGAGAGACATTAGGTTCGCTCCCAGTTGAGATGCTGGATCCCCAAAAAGCACCGAGTGAACTTATGACTTTGTGGCTGCGAGAGAGGAAGGCTAGCGATAACTTTGTGATCGATGAGGATTGTGAATTATTTTGTCCGCTGATCGCTAACAATACTGTTCGGTTGAAAGGGCAAGATTTGCAGGGAGATGAAATAGGCACATTGTTAGACGCCGGTAAAAAAGTCAAAATGCTTGGGGTAACCTGGAATAGTTACATCAGTTGCTGCTTGTGTGATGATCTTACCATTAAACGTCTAAGGTTCATCGGTATCGGTGAAACCCAGGAGCAAGTAGAATCCGCAGTTGATCGGTTTGATCAAGATTTTTCAGTTATGACCGTTCAGCTCCAAAAGTTTATAAACGCGCTTTACTCTGTCTTCGGGGTGATTAAGTTGTAATTTCGGAAAAGCGTTATACTGAATTTAAGGTGATTTTTAATATCTAATTTTTACCGTACTTGAGTCGCAGTGTTCATACTGCATAGTCGGGTATATGTTCTGATTAAAATTAAAATTAAAATTAAAATTGGAATGGAAGTGCGCCGTTATGACTCTCAACGCCATCATAAATCCTCAAATTGCCTATTAAGCACGGAAAGGTTGCCTCACAACTAAATTCAGGTGAATAACCTTCCGGTATATCCTCCATTGAAAATAAAGGAGTGAGTCGATCAGCTTGTTTCGTGCATCGCTGAGCAAGCTTCCTGCTTCCTATAACCGATGTTAATTGGCAGTCGACGTTCTGGATATCCATGCCATAAATGTCAATGTATTGACTGACTTTACGATCGATAAATACCTGCTGTTGCTCGTTAAGAGAATGATAAACTCTCGAGTAGAGAGCTGACCAATCCTTGTTTTCAATTTCTAATGCTGTCCCGAGCCAAGCCATTCCTACAGGGATTGAACGTTGCACGTATTCACCCTTGAGGTACATGAAACCAAGCAGATACTGTGCCTCCTTCATTCCGCTCTGAGCGGCAAAGGAAAGGTTGTCGTAGGCCGAGCTAAAGTCTCCTTTTTTATGTGCATCAGCGCCTTCAACAAACTTATCTTGAATCTCTGAAAAAAGCATGGTTTTGGTAATCGTATTACTTTGAGAAAAGCCCAGAGGCGCAGTCAGCAGAGTGAATAAGAGTGTTATAACTAAAGTAAAATGATTATTCATAGCATGTAATTTGACTCGTGATTTTTTTACCAGTTGCTCGCTAATTCTTCTGGGTCGGAGCGCAAAAAACTAATTAAGTCCGAGTGAAATTTTTCAGGTATTTCAATTTGCGGTGCATGACCGATATTCGGGTATAGCAGTAACGCAGAATTTTGTAACTGTTCGGCTACATTTTTTGCGAGTGCGGGAAAATCAGCAACAAGACCATCTTCCTCTCCGCCAATGACTAAGGCTTTGGTTTTGATGTGCTGCCAATCGTAGACAACGGGGTCGTCATACAACATTTGGCCTTGAAGTCTTCTGACTTGTTCTAGTTGTGGCCATGCCCCGCTTAGAGTCTGTCCATATTGACGTCGCACAAATTCGAGATGTGCGGGTGGCCACTTTATCGGAAAGTATCGTTGGTGGCCGCGTAAAATTGATTGGTAGGTGGTCTTTCCACCTTGGGTAAATGGGTCGCTCCAGGGTCGGCTCTGGCGCTGATCTGTTAATCCAATTTGGTTTATCATCACAACATGGCTAGTTGACTCTGGGTATACCATTGCGAAACGGCTCACCACCATCCCCCCCATTGAGTGGCCAACCGCTGCCACTTGATCAATGCCTAGAAAATCAATTAATGCCTTCATGTTCGCAGCAACGAAATTAAAATTGTAAGGAACTATTGGTTTTGAAGATTTGCCGTAACCAATCCGATCAACCGCTAAGACTCGGAATCCCTCATCTGTGAGTGCATTTATGGTGTCAGTATAAGCCTCAGAATAAAAATTCATTCCGTGCTGTATGAATACCGTTTCGCCGTTCGGAGCCCCATTGGGAGCGACGTCCATGTATGCATATCTCATTTTTTGGTTAAAGCGCTCCAGCTCAAGATATTGGACAGGAAATGGATACTCGATTTCTTCAAAATAAGCAGAGACTGGACCCCAATTTGCGGGAGGTTCGCTTGGTGCAGTCTCCGGCCATTGAGCCTGAGCGATCAATGTAGAGGACATGATTATAGCTAACCCAGTGGAAAAAAATTTCGGGATTGCGCGGGGGAAAGCGAAATGGGTTTCAGTTATCATATTAATACTCCTGAATCGCATGCAACGGATTTGTAAGTTTATCTAAGTCAGATCTAACAACTCTACCGCTAAAGCTGTTGCTTCGCCACCACCAATGCATAGCGAAGCAACACCCTTATTACGGTTATTATTTTGAAGCGCAGAGAGCAGAGTTACAATAATGCGCGCGCCAGAACATCCAATCGGATGGCCAAGAGCGCACGCACCCCCATTTACATTCACAATTGAATGATCAAGACCTAAAGTTTGAATTGATGCCATGGGGACTACAGCAAAGGCTTCATTAATCTCAAATAGATCAACTTCAGAAATTTTCCAATTTACTTGGTCCATTAGCTTTTCAATTGCGCCTATGGGCGCAGTGGTAAACTCTGACGGTTCCTGAGAATGAGATACATGCGAGACTATTTTAGCGACAGGTTTAATGCCTCTTGCCAACGCCTCTGAATTTCGCATTAGAACTATTGCGGCAGCACCGTCAGAAATGGAACTCGCATTAGCGGCAGTTACGGTGCCAGATTTTTTAAACGCCGGTTTTAACAAAGGTATTTTGTCAAACTGAGCCTTTAATGGTTGCTCGTCAGATCGGACTGTTTTGAGTTTGCCGCGGTGACTTACTTCTACTGGGACGATTTCATCATCAAATGCGCCTGACTCAATGGCGCTTTGAGCCCGACGTAAGGATTCTACTGCAAAATTGTCCTGAGATTCTCTGTCGAATTTATACGTGTCTGCACATAACTCAGCATAGACGCCCATAGGCTCGCCCTCGTATGCGTCTTCGAGCCCATCAAAAGCCATATGGTCAATAATTTTATTGTGCCCAAAGCGATAACCCTTTCGGGAGGCTGGGAGCAAATGTGGTGCATTACTCATGCTTTCCATTCCGCCGGCAATCACGACCTTCGCAGAGTTTGCCACTAGGACATCATGCGCAAGCATAACTGCTTTCATTCCCGAGCCGCATACCTTATTAATTGTGGTACACCCAGCGGACTTTTTTATTCCTGCGGCTATCGAGGCCTGACGCGCGGGTGCTTGACCAAGACCGGCGGGAAGAACGCAGCCCATAATTACTTCATCGACGTCTGTTGAGCTAACTCCCGAGCGGTTTAATGCGGCTGATATTGCGATAGACCCGAGCTCTGTTGCTTTTACAGGCGAAAGTTCGCCAAGGAAACCACCAATAGGTGTCCGAGCGATTCCTGTAATTACGATTGGATCTTCAATTTTCATTATTTTTTGTCAATTAGTTTATCTGAAAGGTTTTGGAGAGGATCACCCGTTGCCAAGTATACACGGCATAAACAGAAATTCGCCACCCTGTTACGCTTGGCATGAACGGTTTGATTTGTCATTATGTCGAAGTTTTTTTAGTGTCGCTTGCCAGGCTTCAGCGCAAATGCAAAAGCTTAAGTAATTTAAAATTTATAGTAGCAGATTAAAAAGGAATTCTTCCATGGCTATACCAGCAGTAATGAAAGATAAGCTCTCGATTCCCGTGGTTGGGTCTCCCTTATTTATAATCTCGGGGCCTGAGTTAGTAATTGCTCAATGTAAAGCTGGAGTTGTCGGCTCTTTTCCGTCGTTAAACGCTCGCCCTCTAGAGGTGCTTGATGATTGGTTAGTGCAAATCAATGAAGAGCTTGATGCGTATAATCAAGCAAACCCGGAGAGTCCAGCAGCACCTTTTGCTGTTAATCAGATTGTTCACAATTCTAATGACCGCCTAATGCAGGATGTTGAATTGTGCGTTAAACATAAGGTGCCAGTTGTTATTACTTCACTTGGTGCTCGTCCGGAGGTCTTTGAAGCGATTCATTCTTATGGCGGTATTTGCTTGCATGATGTGATCAATAATCGATTTGCAAAAAAGGCCATAGAAAAGGGAGCTGACGGTCTTATCTGCGTCGCTGCAGGGGCGGGAGGACATGCTGGAACCTTGTCGCCGATGGCATTTATTCAGGAGGTGAGGGAATGGTTTGATGGCCCTGTGTTGTTGTCTGGGGCTATTTCCACCGGGGACTCCGTCTTAGCCGCTTTGAGCATGGGGGCTGATCTTGCGTATATTGGTTCTGCGTTCATTGCGACTAAAGAAGCAAATGCGGATCCCGCCTACAAACAGGCTCTTGTCGATTATGCTGCGAGCGATATAGTCTATTCAAACTTATTTACTGGCGTTCATGGAAATTACCTTAGACCTAGTATTGAAGCTGCTGGTCTGGATCCGGACAACCTTCCCGAGAGTGATCCGTCGAAAATGAGTTTCGGATCAGGCGGAAGTAGCAAGTCGAAAGCTTGGCGAGACATTTGGGGCTGCGGTCAGGGAATTAATGCTATAAAAGATGTTTTAAGTACGGCCGAGTTTGTGGAAAAGCTAAAAGTCGAATTTAAAAGTGCACACGATCGAATTTTTAATTTATAGATCGAGTAGTAAAAAGACCCACATTTCTTGGAACGTCCTTGATTACAGAGTGATTAATTCTTTCAATTAATCAACCGGATTTTTTTTCAAGAACGAAGAAAAAAAATAGGCAACAAGCCCTGTCCCGATGATACCTAGGCCAAATAATCCTTCAAGAGGTCTATTCATAAGAACGAACCACAAAGTCCATCCGGTGAGCGCGAGATACACGAGAGGTGGTACTGGGTAGAGAAACGTACGATAAGGTCGTGGTAGGTCGGGCTGACGCCAACGGAGAATGAAAATCCCCAAAACTGTCGCGAAGCTGTTTAATGCTAAGGTGAAGCCTGAGAAAACTAAAATTGAATCGAAAGTTGAAGAAAATATAAAAAGCAAAGCGATAGTGGACTGTAAAAATATTGCATTGGCAGGAACTCCAGACTTATTCGTTTTTCCAACAATCGACAGTGCCCGGAAGTCTTCACCAATTACTTGAATTACTCGAGGCCCAGCTAGGGTCATTGCACTAACCGTAGAGATGAGTAGTAGCGCTAATATAAGACCCATAAACCTCCCGCCTGTAGGGCCAAAAGCGGCCTCTGCAGCAATAAATCCAACCTCTAATTGACCCTCCATGGCTTGTATAGGTGTGGTGTAAAGGAAGACGAAATTGAGGGCGATGTATAGCGCCATAACGATTAACGTTCCGCTAATTAGTATCAGCGGGAGGTTGCGCTGAGCGTTATCAAGCTCGCTTGATAAATATGTAGCAGCATTCCATCCAGTATACGCGTAACTAACGTAGATCAAGGCTACCGCAAATTCGCCACTTCCGAGTAACGCAAAGTCATCGGTACCGGGAGCGAAAGAAATTAATTGCGGCTTATCTACAAAAGCTAGTGCGCCAACGCAAAAAAAGATAATAATTAGGATCTTTAAAATAGTGAATACGATTTGAACATTCCCACTGTTATCTCGATTGGTTGCGTGTAAAAAAGTAAGTCCAATAACAAGCCCACTGGCAAGCAATTGCTGGGTAAAGTCGCCTTGCGCCCCAGGGAAAATTGAGAGAGCGTAAGCGGAAAAAGTTAATGAAGCGAGTGCAACTGGGCCGGCGAATCCAATTGTTGCAGATACCCAGCCAGAGACAAAGCCCGCAGCTGGGTGATAGATCCGGGTTAAGAAATTGTATTCCCCGCCCGATCTTGGCATTGCCGCTCCAAGTTCTGCATATGTCATGGCGCCGCAAAGCGCAGCAATGCCTCCCACTCCCCAGAGCATCAATAAGGTGAATCCAGAGCGTAAATCGACAAGTTGGAATCCAAGGCTCGTAAAAACGCCGGTACCTACCATGTTTGCCACAACCACAGCCGTCACGGTCGTATATCGAAATTTTTTTAATTCCATATTTTTTTTAGGAAGATAGCTATGTTTAAGAGTTTAATTAAAAGGTCTCTCTATTATAATGAATCAAGCATAAATTTTTCATATGCCTTATCGCAGTAAGGTTTCTGTCTTTTAATTTGAGAATGATCGGTAAATTTTAATATAAAAAAATATTTCAGCACTTTGGGTTTTGATTATTATTTCTGGAATAAAACAACAAATTGGCTGGTTTCCCCCCTAATTGTTGGTGAAAAAACGCCAACATCAAGTGGATCATCAGGGTTTTTGAGGAGGTCAGAAGTGCGCAGCACTGACAGGCCGGCTTCCTGAGCTAGCTTTGAGACAACAGTCTCGCTTACACGGTGCAAAGTTCCTCCGGCTTCAATTCCAGAACCGCTCGGCGCTATGTGATCCGATGCAAGGAAGACGCCCCCCGGTCTAAGAACTCGTGCTATTTCTTCAAAGGCTTTCGAGGGATTTCCGAGGCTTTTCCCTTGCGGAGCAAAACCTAGCTCATGAGGCCCTTGCAGCCACGTGACCATATCGACGCTGTTATCGTCAACATCCAGTGCGTCAAAGTTTGTTATACTTACGCGAACGTTAGGCAATCTATTGTCGGCTGTCCTCACATCAATACCATCTCCCACAAAGCCCATTAGACCAGGCGGGTGCTGCATGATTACGCCCCCATTGCTTCCTATAGATCGGCTAAGTATTTCGGTGAAATAGCCTCCCGAGGCTTCCATGTCTAAAACTGTCATGCCTTCTTCAAGACCAGCAAACGCGAGAAGTTTAGCAGGTTGGCGCTGAGAATCTCGTTCTACATCTGCCGAAGGTCTAGCTGGGTGATTTAGTATTGCATCTACATCAACCTCAGGCGCGGCCGCAGCAATTGATTGAAGGGCTGCCTGAGTTAATGTGACCCAGCAGGTAAGCGCAATAAAACGTTTGCGTGTTCCCATAGAAAGCTCCAGTTTTGATTTACGACCTACTATCCTAAGTTTAAAGCCGTTATTAAGATCTTAAACGTTAAGCCGTCACAAGTGAAGTGAACTGTATTTTCAGTTTTCTCAAATTCTCTTACTTTAAACTAATGTTGATTTTACCGAAGAAGGGTAACAGATTACATTGGGATATAGACTTCCTTGATGCGTGAGTTAAATCGAACCATGGGTATGGTGTGCTGCTTGGGTGTAAATAAGATAAGATCGTGGCCACAAAAATTAGTGTGGCCACAACAAACAATAAGGCACTTTCTTGAGGTCTCTATCTAAGTCTAGTACTTCCATTGAGTTCTAATGGTGAACACATCTAGGTCGGGTGCATAAAGCCGGATTGAATTAGATTTATCAGTGTCTAATATCCGTGTCCAGTCAGCCATTACCCTGACGTTCTGGTTAATATACCAATTTACGCCTAATGTTAGCGCGTCTTCTTTGCCCCCTGTTATGTCGCCATCGTTAAGATCTATGGATGCGTATCTTGCAGAAAGTTCCCATGCGCCAATTCCGCCATTAGCAATGTCAAAGTATTTGGTCGGTTTTATGCCTTTAAATTCGCCAGAGCTCAGGCGATAGCCAGAGGCATGACTTTCACCAGTTAAGTTAAATGAGATGGCCGCGTTCCAACCGGTGAATTCAGCAGAATCCTTACCAGTACGATCTAGTTTTGCGGTCGAGTGTTCAGCAGTAACGTAGACAGGGCCCCATGAGGCGGCTAGCTCCGGACCAAAAAGTGTTGCAGACTCAAGATTTGGCAATGCTCCGGTGTTTACAATATTTAAATTCGAAAAATCAGTTGTTTGATCTTTAATTGTCATCGTTGGCGTGGATACATCGATTGATCTGTATGCGCCGCGAACCCCGAGGTGCAGTACTCGATTATCTTCAACGAGGGGTGAAAAAATTAACCGACCAGCAGACCCCCAACCTTCGTCTCCATTCGTTGAACCGGACTTAAGGCTGTCACCATAAATGCCGCCGGCAACAAACCAGTTGTCCCCATGATTTTCAAATCGGCCTCCGATCGCACGATCGGTAAATGCAGCTACTAGAAAATTATCGACACTTCGTTCTACAAATGGCAGATCGTTTGAACTCATTTCTAAAGATAGGCTGTAGGGCTGCTTCTGGTGACCGATGTAGTAGGTTGCGCCTCCAGAGGATTCATAACCTAATTTTAGATCTTTGATGGCCACTTTATTTTTCGCATAATCAAACTCGGCAGCGTACCCCCAGTTTTGATCAAAAACGCCATCAATCTCAATCCGCCCACGTCGGATCTGACTTCCACTTATAGGGTCAGCTCCGAGTCTCGGATCGTATGAATGGTCAATCATATCGAGTTGCAAGCGCCCACCAATCTCAACTTCAAAATCGCCATCTGGTGATATCACTTGGAGTCCACTTCCGCCTGCAAAATCGATTTTGGCAAGATCAGATTTATTGAGGCTTTCTTTTTCCATTAGTTGATCATATTGCCCTTGGGTTATTGCCTCATTAGAGAGCAAAATATCGAGTAATTCTTGATCGGCCCCTTCAACAATTGCGCTAAAAGCTAGGAAAGGCAAAAAGCAGAGGGTTTTGGAAAAAGGGTAACGAACGTACGATTTCATTTTGTCTGTCCTCTAATTTGATTGACTGATTCGTAAAAGGCTTATAGGTTTAGTTTTACTCTAATTATGCTATGACATTTTTGTTACGGTTTTGTGACAAATTAAAGATGAAGTCGATATGTTGAGAAGCTAATTGAGCGATGTTTGATCGCCGGAGATCTTTGAAAATAATTAAACTTTTTTAAATTCTCGATTTAATCGCAGGGAGATTGGACATGCCTAATGAAAACTTGAAGTCGCGTCGTGAATTTCTAAAGACTATGGCGGTTGCCGGCGGTGCCGCTGGTCTAGGAGCGTGTGCAGGTTCCCAGCTAGACGAGGAAAGTAGTAATTCGCAGTCGTCTCTTCAATCGCATGCCCGCAATTCTTTCCCAAAGCACAATGAGCGCACCAAGGGATGGATGCGATTCATGTGGCAAAAAGCGACAACACCGGATGATTGGGGGTATAGTGCGGATATAGAACGCCCGTGGGGTATTAACCCCGCTGCGTCCAGAGGCCCAATTGATTTTACGGTCGACGGCAAGGGGCCCCATCCTTGGTGGGATCAATATACGGCTCCCCCATATCTGAGTTATCCGCGCTTTGATCTTGCTGATTCAAGTTATCCTATAATGCTTATGGCTGACCAGACTCCTGCCTGGAGGGAGGTCTACACCCGCATTATGGATGAGCTTGCAACTCGGCATACAGCTTACTGGGCAGCTATTGACTGGAATACATTCATCGGGACTAACCCAGAGCGTCAAAATTACGGGCCGGGTGACGCCATGTATGCGTTTTGGCCGGAGCGCTTGCGTGGCAATTATGACGCTGCGGGTTGGACGGCGAATGGTGTTGAGCCATGGGGGTTACAACCCGACCCGATCGGTGCGGATGGAAACCTGTTTTTCCGAGGTTGGCTGAACTTAGTTTTGTCGATTTACAAATACGTATCTGGAGATGATAAATGGGAAAAGCCTTGGCAGATTGCGGGTTACGAGAATCAAAAATTCGAATGGACTCAACCAAAAATTGTCGAACATTTGCATCGCCAGTACACAGCAAATCCTGAAGGGCCACAGTGCGAGAACACTAAGATCTGGCCTTCATGTAACTCAGCGGCGGGACTGGGTATGTATCTCTCTGATCAGCTTGCTGTGACAAACTCTCACGGTGTTTTTCAAAACTGGGTGGAGTTCATGAAGGATAATTACATGAGCATCAATAGCCAGAATCAGATTGAGTGGATGACCGCTTATTACGACCCCTTGGCTGATTTCAAGGTGAATCTGCCGGGAACTGCTGGTACTGGGATCATGTCGGCGTTTTATTTGATGCCACAGTCACCTGAGATAGCAACGCAAATTT
>Ga0233397_1001132_pt1 | contig 12689 bp, 15 predicted proteins | sample 35DmetaG_FD_189957 | JGI IMG/M metagenome (GOLD analysis project Ga0233397, IMG submission 189957) | Seawater microbial communities from Monterey Bay, California, United States - 35D | ecosystem: Environmental > Aquatic > Marine > Coastal | place: USA: California | collected 2016-10-20
GATCAAAGCAATCCGAGAAGAGGAAGTACCAGGCACTCACACTGTGAATTATCAGTCAAGTATTGACCTCATTAGCATCAAACACGAAGCCTATAAAAGAGATGGCTTTGCTCTTGGTGCGGTAATTGCTGCGGAATGGCTTTATGGAAAACAAGGTGTTTTCAGTATGAATGATGTTCTAAATATTTCTTAAATCAATCTAGATTATAGCGGATAGCCTTATCTTTGAAAAAAAAACTCTATGACCATATCACAGTGGATTTTATTCTTTTTTGCGGTTCAAGTCATCCATTTTTTAGGGACTTGGAAACTGTATAAAGCAGCTGGTTTTAAACCCTGGCAAGCTGCACTCCCCATTTACAACGCTTACATATTGATGAAAATCATCAAACGTCCAAAATGGTGGGTGTTTTTGCTATTTATTCCTACGATCAATCTAATTTTATTTGGTGTAATTTGGGTTGAAACCCTTCGAAGTTTTGGGAAAAATACAGTCAAAGATACTGCCCTAGCGCTGCTTACTTTTGGTTTATACATTTTTACAATAAACTACAGCGCAAAGCTCAAACACATCCCCGACCGTAGTTTGAGACCTAGAACAGGTTTTGGAGAAACAGTGAGCTCCATACTTTTTGCTATTGTTGCAGCAACACTAGTTCACAACTATTTTATTCAACCTTATATCATTCCGACGGGTTCCTTAGAAAAATCGCTTCTCATTGGCGACTTTCTTTTTGTGAGTAAGTTTCATTACGGAGCTCGTGCTCCAATGACAGCGGTTTCGGTACCAATGGTTCACGACACTATTCCAGGAATAAAGATTCGGTCCTATCTAAAAAACCCGCAATTTCCTTACTTGAGGTTACCGGGACTTCAAAAAATAAAACGAAATGATATTGTGGTTTTCAGTTGGCCCGCGGATACCGTTCGTCAATTTTTTGTCCGAGAAAAACGGGTGGATAAACCCATAGATAAAAAATCTAATTACGTTAAAAGATGTGTAGGGATTCCAGGGGATACACTCGAAATAATTAACGGATTTGTCCATACCAATGGTTCAAAAAACAGGCTTCCAGAACGCGCAAAAGTTCAATATACCTTTCATGCCCATGCTCAAAAAGGAGTGTCTTCCAGAAAAATACTTGCAGAAGGTTTTGAAGATTTCAACCGAACGTACAAAATCGATAATATTTCGGAATACAGTTACCAGCAAATAGTACCCTACATAACTGGGAGAATGGGTAATACTGTGGAGAACTTTAAAGTAATTACTGGAGCCAAAGGACTACCTACCAGTGTTGTTCGAAAAGCGGGCCTGCGTGTAAGTGAAATATTAGAACTTAAAAAACAAATGACCCTTACGCTTAAAGAAGCTGCTTCACTCAGGAAAGTTGAAGGGATCGATAGCGTTACACTAAGAATAAGTTCTGAAAAAATTCCGAATGAATCTTTTTTCCCAAACAAACTCCCTTATGATTGGAATGAAGATAATTTTGGTCCTTTACTTATCCCTAAAAAGGGCATGACCGTCTCCTTAGATCGAAAAAATTTACCCCTTTATAAAAAAATCATTCAGGAATATGAAGCAAATGCACTTGATATAAGTACATCTGAAATTAAAATCAACGGAAATGCTGTAGACTCATATACTTTTAAAAAAGACTATTACTGGATGATGGGAGATAATCGTCACAAATCTGAAGACAGCAGATATTGGGGATTTGTCCCTGATGATCATATTGTAGGCAAACCTGTATTTATTTGGTTTAGTATCAAAGGGATTAACGATGGTATAAAAAACTGGAGTGTCCGATGGGATCGTGTCTTTACAACAGTAGATGGTCCTGGAGTACGTTACTCCTATTTTCCCTATTTTGTTGGGGTGCTACTGCTTTGGCAAGGTTTTGTCTTCATCCGAAAAAGAAAAAAGAAAAAAGCAGCATGAAGCCGCTGTTTTGTCCAACCTACCTTCCTAATGTAGCGTATTTTGCTATGATGCTCCAACAGGAAAAAGTATTTTTTTGTGAAGACACTTTCTATCAAAAACAAACCTATCGCAATCGATCAGAAATCTACGGAGCCAACGGTAAATTAAAATTAACCATCCCCATACGTCATACCCACAGTGGAAAAAAATCGCGTGATGGCCAAGTCCAAATTGCCTATGATATGGACTGGCAGAAACAGCATTGGAAATCTATTTGTACCGTCTATCGTTCTTCGCCCTATTTCGAGTTTTATGAAACTGATTTTGCTCCCTATTATAGAGTACAAACTTCTCGTCTTTTTGAATTCAATCTTAATCTTATAAAGCTAGTGATGGAGCTTATTGAATCCCCTTTTGCTTACGAATTCATAGCATTGGAACCTAACAAATTTAAACCTAAGGACGAACTGCTTAATACAAAACAAAGAGCTATACCTGAATTTGAAAACTATACACAAGTTTTTTCTTTAAAATTCGGCTTCTTATCAAATTTGAGTGTTATTGATTTACTTTTTAATCTAGGACCAAATACTGCCAGCTATTTAAAAAACGCATTCGTAGAAGTGCGCTAAGGCCAGTTCAGTAAAGCCGATATGGGTCTGTGATCCGAATACTTAATCTTGTGGGTTTTAAAATCAAGAATTTTAATCTTAGTATCCGTTAGTATATAATCTATCCGTAAAGGGAAATACGGAAACTGGTAGGTCGCGCCAAAACCCTGTCCTTGCTCTCTAAACGAATCTAAGCGCTGCTTGGCTAATCTTTTATAACTCTCAGAAAAAGCATTGTTATTTAAATCTGTACATATGATTTCTGGAAATGGTGAAGAATAGGAAAGTGAGTTAAAAAGCGTTACTTGATCCTTTTGAATTTGTGAAATTCTCTTGAATTTAGACCTTATTTTATGGGAATAATGAGATGAAAAAAGAGTATCCTTAGCGTTTATTCTCAATGATTCAAAATGTAAGTTATAAAGTCGCAAGGTATCTCTTTTCCATATTAAATCGCTCTGCATCCCACCATTTGCTGAAGCCTTAAAAGCAATTCCTTTAGAATTTATTAAAGGATATTTTGAGATGATACAAGATCCAATTTTACCATTAACTACATAAGGCTTAAAGATTTTATAAGGATAGTTTTTAAACTCAGGAGCCTTGATTGTAGAAAATTCTTGAAAACAAACCACATCAGGATTGGTTTTTTCAATAAAATCTGCGATGGATTCTGGTACATCTTTTATATCCAACCAATCGAATCGATTGAAAGATCGAACATTATAACTCATGACATTCAATCCCTTTAAGGTTGAAATTCCCTTGGACTTAAATTGATAAAGAAGTTTCCAAGACTCAAAACTCAAAGCAAAAGCAATGAAAAAAAGTAATAAAGGCCACTTAAAACGAAGAAACCAGTAACTAAAAAATAGGACGTTTATAAGGCAAAGTATGGGGGTTGCTAATGCAAGTACGGGTATGTCAATTCCTAAATTGAAACTATCCATTGCTAAAAGTTGTAACAACAGTAAAAATGAATTTAATGTGACAGCTGTCTTGAATATAAATGACCGCTTTTTCATATGACTACCCCCCCCCCACTATTTTTTACCTGCTCGAAATAAAAAATCTTTTTCTTCTTGAGAAAGGCTCTCATAGCCAGAAACACTTATTTTATCTAATATTTCATCAATACGCTTTTGAAAATCATCCTTCTTGTTGAAAGAAGTACCAGCATGTGAATGTTTTTGTTTTTTATAAACGGTTTTCATTTTGGGCTTCTTTTTGAACATATTTATGATGCTAACAATTGTATTTCCAAAAGGCTCTCCAATATCAACCCCTTGACTGAGTCTTCGCGCATAGAAAAATCCCAAGGCAGATCCTCCAAGATGAGCGATATGACCTCCAGCGTTTCCATAGGGAATTTGAACTACATCCAAAAGAACAAATGCGATACCCAAATAACGAAGTTTTAAATTGAATAGGATAAGACGTACTTCTAAATCTGGAGAATACGTTGACATAAAAATAAAAACTGCCATAACGCCCGCCGAAGCCCCTATCATTATGGGATTACTGTTTTGAAATGCTGGAAAAAGAGCATAGCTGAGCATAAAGGTCAATCCCCCTACTATTACCCCTAAAAAGTAAAGATTAAAAAAGGTCTTAGGTGTAAATAGATTTAAAAACAATCGGGAAGCGAAGAAAAGCAAATACATATTCCAAAAAAGATGGAAAAAGCCAGAATGCATAAAACTGTAGGATACTAGCGTCCATGGCTTAAATAGTAATTCACTCAAAGATGCTGAAAGTTCAAACCACCCTACATAAAAATCTGTTTGTATATTAAATAAAAACAAAACTGTATTGAAAAACAGAGGCAGAATAAAACACAATACATTGAGTAAGATGAGTTTTTCAGCACCATTTAGTCGCTGAATACGATTTCGCATTTGATCTAGTAAAGTCATTGATCCCAGCGGTTTTTATCAAATTGATTTTTTTTCCAATACCACATCATAATCAACCCTGTAATTGCTCCTCCTACATGAGCAAAATGTGCAATTGGACCAATGGAATACGAAGTGAATCCAAAAAAGAGATCTCCCAAAATTAGCAGAGGCACCAACACTTTTGCCTTAACAGGTATGGGAGGGAAAAGTAACATCAATCGTGCGTTTGGAAACAAAAAAGCAAAAGCGACTAATACTCCGTACAAAGCTCCAGAAGCTCCAACCATTACACCGTTGAAGGCAGATAAACTACTTCTTAACTTATCTGTCCCAATGCGCTCTACTAATGAATAAGACAAATCACTCGTCATAAAAAAATTACTTATTTGCGAGGAATTCAAACCTTCGAGAGATAGTTGTTCAGTAACAGCACTTATCTGATAGTAATACAAAAATAATTGCAGTGCTGCTGCTCCAAAGCCCGTGGATAAGTAAAAGAAAATAAATTTATTTTTTCCCCACATTTGTTCAATAGGATTCCCGAACATATACAAGCCAAACATGTTGAAAAAAATATGCCCAAAATCCCCGTGCATAAACATATGCGTCAAAGGTTGCCAATACTGAAATTTTGAGTTGGAGGGATAATGAAGTGCAAACAAATCATAAACCAATTCACCCAAAGAAAGCGATGCAATAAAAAAGATGATATTGATGATCAGAAGATGTTTTACCGTCTCTGTTATATTTCGCATTAGTTTAATTTTTGTTCTATTTCTGTTTTTTCTAAAGTAATAAAAATAGGTTTATTGAATGGAGAAATACTCGTTTCCTTGCAACCGAAGAAGTCATCTAAAAGCGACTGTTGTTCTTCAGATTCTAAAGGCTCTCCAGATTTAATGGCGAGGCTTTTAGCCAACGTCTTTGCAATTTGATCTGCCTGACTGAGATGCTCTACTGAGCGCTCCTCACCCGCATCTAAAAGTAAGGTTTCAATAAGTTCTTCTATTTTAGAAGCAGGGCAGTGTTCTGGGTTTCCTAAGATCTCCAAAATTTTATCTTTTTTTAATTTAATTTGAAATCCTAAGGACTCCAAAATATCCTTGTTTTGATGGTATACTTCAACTTGTTGAGGATTTAATTCAATAGCTATTGGAAAAAGTAATTGTTGACTCAAACCCTTTTTATCTGTTATCGAACTTAAGAATCTTTCATATAAAACACGCTGATGTGCTCTAGCTTGATCAATGAGCAACATATGCGTTTGCAAAGGACAGACAATATACTTTAAAAACAATTGGAATACTCTTGTGCTTTGCGGGACTTGCATTAGGGCTTCCTTCTGTATCGGTTGAGAAGTTGATTCTATTTGCACGCCCGAAAGTACATCAGTCCAAGCTTCTTTTTGTTTTTTTGTAGGAGTGTCTTGAGTATGAAAGGGATTAAAACTCGAATCCACTTCTATAGGAGGGGGTGAAGGAACTTTCTCTTTAAAGGCATAAGGGACGTCCAGATTAGTACTGTGGTCAAAATCTAACATCGGCATTACTTGAAAAACACCCAAACTATGTTTTACCGCAGAACGTAAGATGGCGTATATACTTTGTTCTTCCTCAAACTTGATTTCCGTTTTTGTAGGATGAATATTAATGTCAATTGTTTTAGGATCAACTGCTAGGTATAAAAAATAACCCGGGTGATAGCCCGGTCTTAAAAGCCCTTCAAAAGCAGTGGTAACGGCATGATGTAAAAAAGGACTCTTAATAAAACGATTGTTAACAAAAAAGAATTGTTGTCCTCGTGTCTTTTTGGCAAATTCTGGTTTAACGACAAAACCTTTGAGTTGGGCAAGTGTAGTTGCCTCTTCTGAGGGAACCAATTGTTTATCCCATTTAGAACCAAATATTCCGCAAATCCGTTTTCTTAAGCTTACAGGTGGTAAATCAAATAATTCACTCCCATTGTTGTAAAATAAAAATTTGATTTCAGGATGTGCTAAAGCTACTCTTTGGAATTCGTCAATAACATGACGCAATTCTACATTGTCCGATTTTAAAAAATTTCTTCTAGCGGGTATATTATAAAATAAACTCTTTACTGCTATTGAAGTCCCTTTGGGTTGGGTAGATAAAGTTTGATCAATTACTTTGCTTCCTTCAATTTTTAAAAAGTGGGAGACCTCATCTTCGGCTGCACGGGTATGGGTCTCTACATTGGCTATCGCAGCTATGGAGGCTAGGGCCTCACCTCTAAATCCCTTTGTATCTAAAGCAAAGAGATCATCAGCAACATTGATTTTTGAAGTGGCATGACGCTCAAAAGCTAGGCGAATGTCTGTACTATTCATCCCCATCCCGTCGTCAATAACTTGAATCAATGTTTTCCCAGCATCTTTGATGATAAGCTGTATGGTTTGTGCTTGGGCATCCACAGCATTTTCCAATAATTCCTTAACTACAGATGCTGGTCGTTGTATCACTTCCCCAGCAGCAATCTGATTGGCTACGTGATCCGGTAAGAGCGCAATTCTAGAATTCATTAATTCGGACGCATAAAAATGCTTAAATCAAAATCTAAGATGTACAAACAAATCAGGACTAAGGACAGAATTATAAGAAGTAAACGCAAAGAAATAGAACGATTTTTTCGGGTACGCATTTGCATTCGTGTTTCTTTCCACTGTTGACCAAAATCATTGTTATTGTAGGTTTCCCGATATTTAGAGAATTTGGAATCAAATTCATAGATGTTACCATTGTCTTTCCCTTTATAATATCGAGGAGTATAGTTATACCTTCTGTTTTTACGAAGCTTGAAGAGATTTGATTTCAACATAACCCAAAGGTACAAGAAAGCTATAAAAAAGAGAAACTCTAAAAGAAGAAACTTAGGCTTTTTTAGGCTTAAGATTTGCAATTTGTAAGGCTGCAATTGCAGCTTCAACCCCTTTATTACCGTGTTTACCTCCACTACGCTCTTGTGCTTGTTTAAGGGTATTGTCAGTTAAAACACAAAAGATAACGGGGATTTCAGATAAAACATTTAAATCTTTAATCCCTTGGGACACCGCTTGACAAACAAAATCGAAATGCTTGGTTTCTCCTTGAATAATACTACCTATAGCGATGACCGCATGGGGTTTTTGTTTTTGAGCTTTTTGAGCTCCATATAACAATTCAAAACTCCCAGGGACCTTCCATAATTGAATATTTTCTGCTTGGACACCTGATTTTATTAAGGTTTCACGAGCTCCTTCTGTAAGGGCTTCAGTAATTGAAGAATTCCACTCAGAAACTACCAAATGAATAACAAAAGGACTACCATCTGGTACAGCATCAGCATCATATTCAGAAAGATTGCTCAATGCTGTAGCCATACTATTGCATTAATGTTTCAATTTTTGCAATTTGGACTTCAACAAGCCTCGCCTCTTGTGCCTCAGGAAATTCTTTTTCTATTCGCTTAAGAAAAGATAGTGCTTGTGAATTTTTTCCAAGTTCAGAGCCTATCATTGCAGCTTTATACAAATACTTAGGGGTACTGTACATGTTGTTGTTGATTTTTGAAGCTTCAACATAATAATCATATGCATCTTCTAGCTGACCGAGTTGTGCAAAAGCATCTCCGATGGCACCTTTAGAAAGAGCTCCCAATAGAACATCTTCTGAGCTAAATTGATCTAAATAGGCTATTGAGTTTTCATAATCTTCAATGTTTAAATAAGCCATTCCAGCACTGTAGATAGCTAACTTCGAAGCAGGGGTTCCCTTATAATTTTCAATGATATCTAAAAATCCGTACTTCCCTTCTCCCCCATTAAGTGCCCTTCTGTATAAAGAATCAGAATTTACACTGTTTACAGCTAACTCGAAATAATATTGGGCTTGATTAAGCTCGCTTATTGCTTCTTGAGCTTTAGGTTTTACAATAAAGTTATTATATCCTAAATAGCCTAAAACACCTACGGCAACAACACCGATCACTGTCAGAATAATGTTTTGGTATTTAACTACCCACTCTTCTGTTCTAGAAGCTGTAGTATCTAGGGTTTCAAACACCTCAGCAGTAGTACTTTCTTGAGGAGCTTCTGTTTCTTTAGAAGTACTAATTGATTTTTTAGATCCGCGTTTTTTATATGTTGCCATTGTAAAATTATTAAGCGCACAAAATTAGTCTTTTTATTCTAATTCAAAAAACCCTATGCTAGCTTCTAACTTATTATTTTTGTGTTCTATGTATTTAAAACATCTCAGTTTAACTCAATATAAGAACATCCGTTCTAAAAGTTTTGATTTCAACCCAAAAATAAATTGCTTCATTGGGGATAATGGTAAAGGTAAATCTAATATCCTCGACGCAATATATCACTTAGCGTTTGGGAAGAGTTATTTTAATCCTATTGCGCTTCAAAACATCCAATTGGGTGAAGAGTTTTTTGTGATTGATGGTCGCTTTGAAAGAGAAAACAAAGAAGAAAAAATTGTTTGTTCCTTAAAAAAAGCACAGAAAAAAGTGCTGAAAAGAAATGGGAAAATCTATGAAAAGCTAGCAGATCATATCGGGTTAATTCCCACGGTCATAATATCACCAGCAGATCGAGATCTCATCTCAGAAGGCAGCAGTGCTCGTAGAAAGTTTATGGACGGTGTCATCGGTCAGACTGATCCCATTTTTTTACAAAACCTACTTGAATACAATAAAATATTATCTCAACGAAACGCTTTGTTGAAATTTTTTGCACTTAATAATACCTTTGACGGAGAAACATTAGAAGTTTATAACGAACAACTCGTTAAGCGCAGTACACCGATCTTTGAAAAACGCAAAGCCTTTATGAAAGCTTTTATTTCTGTTTTCAATGCGAGACATCAAAACATTAGCGATGGGAATGAAAATGTTACTTTAGCCTATGAAAGTCAATTACACAATAGTTCCCATGCGGAATTACTAGAAACGAATCTGAAGAAAGACAAAATGCTTCAACACACCGCAACGGGTATCCACAAAGACGACATAAGTTTTTTACTTGAAGAGCAACCTATCAAAAAATTTGGGAGTCAAGGACAGCAAAAATCATTTTTAGTTGCCTTAAAATTTGCGCAATTTGATTTCTTGAAAAAACAGACCGGACAACCTCCTATTCTCCTTTTAGATGATGCTTTTGACAAATTAGATCAAAAACGCGTTTCTAAAATTGTTTCATTGGTCGATCAAGATGATTTTGGACAAATCTTCATTACTGATACTCATGAAAAACGGACACTTGATGCATTAAGTAGCAGCAATTCTAGTTACGAAGTTTTTAACTTGTAGTACTATGTTCAAAAAAAGCTGCTATTTAATTTTCCTTTTTACCCTTGGATGTACTCCATCCTCAGAAGTTCAGATCAATCTTCTTGTGGGCTATTGGGAAATTGAATTTATTACCCAAGAGAATGAAAAGTTTTCACCAAAGGCTCAAGCTCCTTTATACGATCACTATCAACTTAATTTTCCTAATGGGCTTCTAAACAAGGTAGCACCTTTACTTGATGGTTCTTATTCTAGTTCTGAAGATGTAACGCCTTTTATTATTGAGAAATTAAATAAAAACTATTACATTAGATTCCAATCTCGATGGGATGATTGGTCCAGAAAGATATACTATTTAGATAGTCAAAAACTCATTTTGGAAAACGAAAATAGAGCATATCATTACAAAAGACCCATAAAGCTTGATCTCTAACTATGACAGTTTCTAAAAATAAATTTGAAGCAAGATCCCTTAAAGAGGTTTTAAAGGAGGTCGTCGCACAAAAGCCACTTAAAAAAAGGTTTCAAAATGTAAGGATCTGTAATTCTTGGTCAGAGGTAATGGGAGAAAACATAAAACAATATACCAAACAGGTTCGCTTTTCACACAATACTTTGTACGTGCAGTTAAGTTCTGCCCCCTTAAAAATGGAATTGAGTTACGAGCTAGAGCTTATCAAACAGCGCTTAAATACCCATTTGAAAGGAGCGTTTATCCGAAAAGTGGTATTGAGTTAGAAACGTTCCCGAGCGGCAAAGTGGAAAGCTGACTCAATATTCGCATTTTCATCACTATCAGAACCGTGTACTGCATTTTCCCCTATAGAAGTAGCATACAACTTTCTGATGGTACCCTCCGCAGCCTCATCAGGATTGGTCGCACCTATTAAGGTTCTGAAATCACTTACGGCATTATCTTTTTCCAAAACAGCTGCTACAATAGGTCCTCTCGACATAAAAGCTACTAATTCTCCATAAAAAGGTCTTTCTTTATGAACCTCGTAAAAGCGTTCCGCATCATTTTTTGAAAGTTGGGTAAGTTTTAAAGCCTTGATTTGAAATCCTGCATTGGTAACCTTTTCAAGTATGTTGCCAATATGCCCGTTTTCGACAGCATCGGGCTTTATCATCATAAGAGTAGTGTTTGCCATTTTTTTTTGCGAAAGTACTAAATGTATTTTAAAGGGACGATCTCGCTTTTGAGAAGATTCCTTTATTCTTGAAAAATTTGTTTCTTAATTCAATCAACTAGGTCTAATATAGTATCTTAGCATCATATGAATGAGCTCTTTATAAATGGACTAAAACAACGCATAGCCACACCTAAAAAAGTTGTTATTCTTCCACATAGAAATGCTGATGGTGATGCCTTAGGCAGCACCCTTGCACTACAGCATTTTTTAATAAAAATGAATCACGAAACGGTAGTCATCTCCCCAAACGGTTATCCCGGCTTTTTAAAATGGCTTCCTGGGGAAGATCAAATATTAAAATACAGCCATACCCCAAAAATAGTACGGGATAAAATCAGAGAAGCTGACCTGATCTTTACTTTAGACTTTAATTCACTTTCTCGCATTGAAGATTTAACAGAAGTAGTTAGAAATGCTGCAGGAGAAAAAATCATGATCGATCATCACGAAGCACCAGAAGACTATGCTGTGCTTCAATATTCAGATCCCAACATGAGTTCTACTTGTGAAATGGTGTACAAACTCATCAAGAAGCTTGATGAAAATGCAATTGATGAAAATATTGCAAATTGTCTTTATACTGGGATGATGACAGATACGGGATCCTTCCGCTATGCTTCCACTACCTCGGAAACCCATAAAGCTATTGCTCATCTTATTGAAGCTGGTGCAAACGGAACAGAAATACATCAAAATATTTATGACAGTTCTTCTTTTAGCAGGTTGAAACTCTTAGGGATAACCCTTTCGAATTTGATTCAAATTCCCAATTTGCCCATCGTCTTCATGTCTCTAAATCAGAGTGAGTTAGAATCTTGCGAATATAAAAAGGGGGATACCGAAGGTTTTGTTAACTATGGTCTTACACTCAAAGGAATTGTATTCTCATGCATTATGATTGAAAATGAAAGTGATGGAAAAATCAAAATGTCTTTTCGTTCTCAAGGCGCTTTTTCTGTTAACGATTTTGCACGCACCTATTTCAGTGGAGGTGGACATCACAATGCCGCTGGAGGCATGTCTATGGACAGCATGGAAAAAACCATAGATCGATTTAAAAAAGCTGTTTCAGAAGTTTCTGATCAATTTCAACAATAGGTTTTATATGAGAGTTTCCCTTTCGCTATTTATTTTATTATTTGTTTTTTCTTGTGCAGAAAATCAAGCTCGATATCCTTTAAATAAAAAAAAGGAGGTTTTTTTAAACAGTTCTGCAGAACGGAACAAAACTCTTTTAGCTAGGGAAGAATATTTAATTAAAACAGCTGCTAAAAAGGACAGCAGCCTTAACTATCAAGTCTCTGAAGCAGGATTTTTATATGCGTATGTCAAATCTAGTGACGCTAAATTACCCTTGCCTTTTAAAGGAACAAAAGTTCGTTTTCAATACGAAATAGAAGATTTGAATAAAAACATGCTTTACGACAAGACTACCCTTGGCATCGTTACCTATTCTATTGATCAAGAAGATTTACTTCCCGGTCTTCGAGAAGGATTGCGAATGATGCGCACCGGAGAAGTTGTTGTATTTCTTTTTCCTTCCTACCTTTGCTACGGCTATCAGGGAGACGAAGATAAAATTGGTGTAAACCAGCCATTGCGTTTCACCATCGAACGCCTACCTACTAATTAACACTTAAACTCAAAATATGAAAAAATTAATACTCTCCATCCTTGCCTTAAGTTTACTTCTTGCGTGTAAGTCACAATATCCCGATTTGGACGCTGGACTTTATGCAGATATTCAAACTAACAAGGGTCCTATTAT
>Ga0233397_1001142_pt1 | contig 12624 bp, 10 predicted proteins | sample 35DmetaG_FD_189957 | JGI IMG/M metagenome (GOLD analysis project Ga0233397, IMG submission 189957) | Seawater microbial communities from Monterey Bay, California, United States - 35D | ecosystem: Environmental > Aquatic > Marine > Coastal | place: USA: California | collected 2016-10-20
CTTTTTTTTCGATTACTTCAATGATACATACACCATTTCCCTCTGCAAACGCAAGAGCGATTGAGTCACCATAACGCGAGATATTGTTATCATCAGAAAAATCTACACCGATTCGGTCAACAACCAATAGTGCCTTTTCGATTTCAGGCGGTATTGATTTCATAGCGTCATCAATACTTAAAAATTCTTCGTTTAGATAAAGCCGAACATACCCCTGTTGTTTTAAAATCTCTAGTTGGCGTTCCGTGCCGTATTTTTTAAATCCGACAAGCGGACAAAGAACAATGCACTTTTCACCCTTTTTTTGCTTACTCAGATAATCGACTACGTCTGAGATTGTATGCTTTTTGACCTCTTTCCCTGAAATAGGTGATATTGTTTTTCCAATCCGGGCAAACAAAACTTTAAGGTAGTCATAGATTTCTGTGCTTGTTCCAACTGTTGAACGAGGGTTGTTTGAGGTTACTTTTTGTTCAATTGCAATTGCAGGTGCTATGCCTTTAATGTAATCTGTTTCAGGTTTATTGAGTTTACCCAGAAATTGGCGCGCATATGAAGAGAGACTTTCGATATAGCGGCGCTGACCCTCTGCAAATAATGTATCAAAGGCTAAAGACGATTTTCCTGACCCTGAAAGACCTGTTATGACTATAAATTTCCCATGAGGAATTTTGACATCAATGTTTTTTAGGTTGTGAACTCGTGCACCTTTTATTACTATGTTTTTTTGCTTCAATTCAGCGTTTTTTTTTTCGTGGAACTAAAATTACAGATTAATTGCTGAATTCGAGTTGCTGCAGGGTACAATTAGAGGCTGTTTTTATTGTTTTTTAAGAAAAGTCAAAGTGGACCCAACTTTTGGTTGTTCTTTTGCGTCTATGGTTTTGAACGGAAAAGAAGGGGGTGTTTTAGACAGTATTTCACAAATTTTTTGTACTTTAGTTTTTTAAACCCAAAAACGCGGTAGCCTATAGATTGTAATATTACTTTTTAACATGTTTAATCACAATGATTTAAACTACTTAATACAGTAAGTTATGACTATGGATAACATCGATGACCGCGAACTTGTAAGCGCATATATTAATGGTGATGAAAAAGCGTTCGAAGCTTTGCTTTTGCGTCACAAGGACAGAATTTACCGCTTTATCAATATGAAGGTGCGAGACGGTGCACTAGCTCAGGACATCTTTCAAGATGCATTTATAAAAATTGTCAATACCCTGAAGGCTGGGAATTACAATGAGGAAGGTAAGTTTTTACCATGGGCGATGCGTATTGCTCACAACTTGGTGATCGACTATTTCCGCAAAAATAACAAGGTTAAATTAATTTCGGAGTCCTCATCGCAGCGAGATGATTTTAATATTTTTCACACGATAAAGCAACAGGATGCGAGTATTCAAGATCAGATCACGAAAGGTGAGCTTGAGTCGCAAATGGTTGAATTGGTTGAATATTTACCGGAAGCTCAGCGTGATATACTTCGAATGCGAATATTCAAAGAAATGTCATTCAAAGATATTGCAGAGCTTGAAGGGATTAGTATAAACACAGCACTCGGTCGTATGCGTTATGCTTTGATTAATTTGCGTAAAATGATTGAAGAACACAACCTTGTTGTTCACTTCTAATTTGGTCAACTAGTGATACTGGTCGATTCAATCAATAGTCCATATGCCTGTCTTTCTTTTCTGGATAGATCGCATCTAGTGGGACTAATATTCCCGTCTCTTCAACGTTTCCAAAGTCAGCATTGACGGCCGTACCGAATGTCTTCATCGATGGCGAGAGATTCATGTAAATATTGACCAAAGGAGGGATTAACTCGCCCCGCTCTTTCACAAAATTGTTCAAGACCTTGTGACCTTCTTTAAACTCGAGTCCCTTCAGTTGCTCATCAAACAATGGTTTGTTGAACGCTTGAACAAGAGGATGGTAAGGTTGCATTAAGTTTTCCTTATCAGGAAAATAATAATGCATAAAATTCAAAAGAAAATCTCGTGCCTCCCGGTTGTATGTTGGATACATAGTTACTTTACCGAAGAAAAATTCAATATTCGGATTCGTCCGTATAATGGCACCAAGTCCATCCCAAATATTGTCCAGTGCAAAGAGGCCTTTTCTTGGGTTGACTGTTGGTTGGAAATTTGGTTGTACCCAACTTCTGCCCAATTCGATTGTTTTTGGTAAGTATTGATTGATAAATTGATCTGTAAATTTGAAATAATTTGCTGTCGATAGTGCAATACTTCCGGAGTTTTGAATTGCTTTGCTGCACATTATGTATCGGTACCCACCAATAATTTCCTCATCTTCTGGAGACCAAACAATGAGTTGTTCGTAGCAATTTTCTGATGTATCGTACGTGTCGAGATCGAGTTCAAGTCCTGTTCCGCCTCCTGATGCTCGAAAGGTAACTTCTCGCAATCTTCCTATTTCATTGAGGACGTTCGGAGCATTATGAATATTCACGCAATAAATTTCATTACCGCCTTTGCGTGTTGAACGCAGAAAGCGTTCTTTGTTCAGTTCTTTCTTAAGGGTGTCTCTATTAATTGGATCAATGATTTTTTTCATATTAGATTTTATCACTCAATTTGTAGACTATTTCTTTTATTTCCTGTGCAAGCTGCCTGTCGTCGTCATTGCTCATTAGATATTCTCGATCTATTGGATCACCTACAACAAACTTGATGTGGCGGTTTCTTTGTTTGAACAATTCATTTGCAAGATAGAGCATTTCGATATTCATCTTGATTCCGATCCGCTGTCTAAAGCGCGACAATCGATAGAAGAAATTTGATAGTTTTCCATCAATATACACCGGAACAATTGTACGATCGCACTCTTTTGCATATTGGACAAACGTTTTTTTCCAATCCAAGTCTTTCACGGCCCCATTTTGCTTCCTGCTTACCATACCTGCAGGGAATACGCATACAGCTTTATCTGATTCAAACAATTCCTTGATTTGTGAACGAATAGAGCTTTTGTTTTTACCGTGTTTATTGACTCCGACAAACATTTCGTTCAGACTTGTGATGTTCATTAGTAAATCATTTACAATAAACATTAAGTCGTCTCTGTAGCCTTTCAGAGCGCTGACTAAAATCATAGCATCCATTCCACCCAGTGGATGGTTTAATACAAAAATGATTCGATCGTTTTTTGGGATTTTGTCCTGATCAATCACTTCAAATGTAATATTGAGATGATTTACAGCAGCTTCGCACCATTCTTGATTTTTCTTATCGTTATTTTTTATGAGAAATTCGTTGATTTCATTTTGATGTAGTATGCGTTCTAAGTATCGAATAAGAAATTTTGGCGTTCGTTTGAGAGCCTTGGGGTTTTTGCTGGCAATAAGGCTTTTAACGTCAATTAGCTTCTCTTTCTTCATAGCAAGGACTAAATTACTTTAATTTAACAGCTGGATTGGTTTTTGAAATTGATATTTATTCACAATGAAAGTTTGAAAAAACCTGCATTTTTGGAGAAAAGATCACCTTTCTGAGGATTGTTTATTGTAATTTTACCGATCTAATGAATAACTGTTGACCTATGATTGAATTATCAGAAAGATTACAAGCAATGGAGGAGTCCGCCACAATTGCGATGTCGCAGAAAAGCAGAGAGCTAAAGGCGGAAGGGAAAGATGTTATTTCACTTAGTTTAGGTGAACCAGATTTTAACACACCGGACTTTATCAAAGCAGCTGCTAATTCGGCGATTAAAGACAACTATACGAATTATACACCTGTTCCAGGATATGAGGATTTGCGAAAGGCAATTGCGAATAAGTTTAAGCGTGACAATGACTTGCATTATGCGACGAATCAAATTGTAGTTTCAACAGGAGCAAAACAATCGATCGCAAATGTTTCTATGAGTGTTGTGAATGCTGGTGATGAAGTAATTATTCCTGCACCATTTTGGGTGTCTTATATTGAAATAGTAAAAGTATCAGAAGGAGTTCCTGTTATTGTAAATGCTGGCATTGATACTGATTTTAAGATAACTGCAGAGCAACTTGAGGAGGCCATCACTGAGAAGACAAAGTTGATGATTTTTTCAACACCATGCAATCCAACGGGATCTGTATACAGTAAAGAGGAGTTAAGAGCACTTGCTGATGTATTGGTTAAGCACCCTCAGATTGTTGTTATATGCGATGAGATTTATGAGCATATAAATTTTGGCACGCGCCACGAAAGTCTTGCACAATTTGATGATGTTTACAATCAAGTAGTCACAGTGAATGGAGTTTCCAAGGCGTGGGCGATGACAGGTTGGCGTCTAGGTTATATCGGTGCAAACAAAGAAATTGCTGCCGCTTGTTCGAAAATCCAGGGACAATTTACATCTGGTACATGTTCCATAACTCAGCGTGCTGCAATTGCAGCGATGGATGCAGATCCTGTCGTTTTGAAAGACATGATTGCTGCTTTTGGGAGTCGTCGCACGTTAGTTTTGGATAAATTAAATGAAATTGAAGGCGTGAAAACAAATGTACCTGGTGGGGCATTTTATGTTTTTCCTGATGTTTCGTATTTTTATGGAAAGTCATTTAACGGAACAACAATTGAGAACGGAAGTGATTTGGCAATGTTTCTGTTGAATGAAGCGTTGGTCGCATTGGTAACGGGTGAAGCATTTGGAGACCCCAATTGCATTCGTATTTCATATGCAGCTTCAGAGAAAGTTCTTACGGAAGCAATGAAACGCATTAAAGAGGCGCTTGAAAAGTTAAGCTAATGGATGTAACATCTATATTTAATCAATTTGCTGAGAAGCGAGTACTTGTGTTAGGTGACGTTATGATTGATGCCTATATGAGAGGAAGTGTCACGAGAGTGAGCCCCGAAGCACCAGTGCCTATTGTAAATCTTACAAAAACCGAGGAGCGTCTTGGTGGTGCAGCAAATGTTGCGCTCAATCTGCTTGCACTCGGTGCACAGCCCATTCTTTGTTCAATGGTCGGTAGCGGTGCAAACGGGAGTTTGTTTCGTTCCCTTATGGACAAGCGCGGTCTCACCCTTGACGGAATTATCCAAAGTGATGAACGGAAGACAACGGTGAAAACACGTGTCATTGGAAACAATCAACACTTACTTCGAATTGATGATGAGGAAGTGACCTCTCTAACTGAACACCAAGAAAATCAGGTGATTGATAGAGTAAACCAGTTTATTGGATCAATTGATGCTGTTATTTTGGAAGACTATAACAAAGGTGTGCTGACTGATCGTGTGATCCGAGCGGTTATTGAAATGGCGAATAAAAATGACGTTTTGATTGCGGTTGATCCAAAGAAAGATAATTTTTTCTCGTATGAAAATGTAACGTTGTTTAAACCCAACTTGAAAGAGTTGAAAGAGGGTTTGAACGTTGAATTTGATTTAGCGACCGACAAGATATCGTTTGAGCGCGCGATAGATGTACTACAAGAAAAGTTGAATAATAAAATTAGCTTTGTAACGCTCTCCGAGCACGGAGTATTTGTTCAGTCCTCATCAAATAAATCATACATTCCTGCTCACATTCGAACAATTTCGGACGTCAGTGGTGCGGGTGATACAGTTATCTCTGTTGCAACCTTGTGTTTGGCCGTTGGTTTGGCTCCACAACTTATAGCAGAAATAGCAAATCTATCAGGAGGTTTGGTCTGTGAGGTGAGTGGAGTTGTTCCAATTAATAAAGCCCAGTTAATGGAAGAAATGGTGAAAATTATTGATGCATGACGATTCGGGAATTTCGGGAGCGGGTGAATCTTTTCATTTATGATTCGAAAAGAAGTGTATTAGGTACATTGTCAATTCTGAACGTTCTTGTTTCCCTAACTGCCATTGGTGTTCTTGTATACAACTACGGATTTGAGCAAACAGCAGATTCGAAAGAGATGTGTTTTAGAATTATAGAATCCAGTTTTGGATTCTATATTCTGAGGTTTTTAATCAAATTATTGTACAATTTTAATCCACTTAAGTTTCTTAAAAGCAATTGGTTTGAGGGTACAATTATGCTTTTGTTAATTGTCGAGGGCTTCAATTATAATTTTATGGGAGGCATGGTACTCAAGCCTATATTTAAGTCCATTGGGTTTACTGATTTTGGTGCTTTTTCAACAATATTTGTTCAGCTATTTATCTTCATTATCATATTAAATAATTTATTTAAACAGCGAAATTTCAAGCCGTGGATGAAAATACATCCCGGATGGCTCTTTACTATATCAATAGCTGCAATGACTTTTATCGGAGGTCTTTTGCTTATGTTACCAGAGATGTCAAGAGTTGAGGGAGGATTGCCTTTTATGGATTCGATGTTTCTTTCGATGTCCTCTACAAGTGTAACCGGACTATCAACAGTAGATATTTCACAAGCTTTGACTTTCAAGGGGCAAATGATTGTTTTGATCCTTATAAAACTTGGTGGTTTGAATACAATTGCTTTTGGTGCTTTGATGCTCGTGATAGCAAAGTTTGGTGTGGGAATTAAGTACCATGAGGTTATTGAAGATTTTGTAAATCGAGATTCGATTTTGAAAGCCAAATCAATGCTTACAAAAATTGTTATTTGGGCCACTACATTTGAGGTAATTGGCGTTGCGCTATTGTTCATTGGTTTCGGCAGCGAAGGGCAATTTCAGGATTCAGGGAATCGATTTTTTCAGTCGGTATTCCATGGTGTGTCGGGTTTTAATAATGCTGGGCTCTCAACAATACATGGAGGTTTGATGCACCCTGATGTAATCAACAATACGTTTGTGCACACCATAGTGTTTATTCTATTCTTTTTGGGTGGGTTCGGAATGATTTATGTATTTGACATATTTGAAATTCGTAGGTTACGAGAACGAATGCGAAAACCATGGAAAACAATTGAGTTTGGCACCAAAATATCTTTGTACTTTACCTTGGGTCTTTTATTACTAGGTGCTGTTGTTTTTATGATTTTCGAGTGGAATACTTCTTTGGAAGGAAAAGGCACTTTGGATCGGTTAGTCATAGCTTTGTTTGAATCAATGACGACGCGTAATGCAGGATTTAACGTTGTGGATACTGCATCACTTGGCATGCCTGTAATGATTGTATTTTTATTCCTCATGTTTGTAGGTGCTTCCTCTGGTTCAGCCGGAGGTGGAATAAGAACATCCACATTTGCAATTATATGGGCTTCTGTTATTTCTACAATCAGAGGAAAGAAGCACACTGAGTTGTTCCGTAGGACGATTTCAAACGATTTGGTAATGAAGGCATTTGCGGTTACAATGTTTTTTGTAGTGGGAAATATTGTGGGTCCTTTCGTTTTGGCCATTTCAGAAGCAGACCTTCTAGCATCTGGAAAGTATGAATTTATGGACCTCGTTTTTGAGCACGTTTCAGCAGCGAGTACTGTTGGCTTGTCTACTGGAATTACGTCAGAATTGAGTGGAGTCGGTAAGTTTGTACTGATTGTGGCGATGTTTATTGGACGTGTTGGTACATTAACATTGGCCTATTTGGTTGGCAAGCGTGTGATTAGTAAGAATTATAAATATCCGTATGGCCATACAATGGTTGGATAAATAGAGAATATGACAGACAATAAATCAATAGTAAAACCGTACAATAGTGGAGATGCTTCCAAAAAAGAGGAGGTAGCAGAAATGTTTGATAATATTTCCAAGCGTTATGATTTTTTGAATCACTTTCTATCACTTGGAATTGACAAACTCTGGCGTAGAAAGGCGGTGCGTCAGTTGAAAGACCTCAGGCCAAAGCGAATTTTGGATTTGGCGACAGGAACAGGTGATTTTGCCATTGCGGCTTTAAAACTAAATCCTGACGAAGTTGTTGGAGTAGATATTTCTCAAGGGATGCTGGACATGGGGATTCAAAAGATGAAAAAGCGCGGGCACGACAAGATCGTGAAGATGCAATTAGCGGATTCTGAAAAGCTACCTTTTGAAGATGCAAGTTTCGATGCGCTAACGGTCGGTTTTGGCGTACGTAACTATGAGAATTTAGAAAAAGGCTTGAGTGATATGCTGCGGATACTCAGACCGGGAGGAAAAGCCGTAATTCTTGAGTTTTCGAAACCCAAAAAATTTCCGATTAAGCAGGTGTTTGGCTTTTATTCAAAAAGGGTTATTCCATTTTTGGGTAAATTGATTTCAAAAGATAAAAGAGCTTATGCCTACCTTCCTGAATCTGTTGAGGCTTTTCCTGAAGGAACAGATTTTGAAACAATTATGACAAAATTAGGTTATAAGGAGGTGAATTCTATTCTATTGAGTGGGGGAATCGCCACGATCTATATGGGATTGAAATAAACTACTGATGAAGAGTTGTTCTTATGAATAAGAAAATGAACTGTTTAATGCGTTGTGTATCACTGGTAATTGTGTTTGCCGCTACGAGTGCCATAGCACAAATTCAAAAACCGAAAAATTATCATCGTTTTGATGAAAGGTTGATTCATTTTGGATTCATGATGGGAGGGAATACGGCCGACTTTAGAGCATATCAGAAACTAGATGCATTTGAAACGTACGGATTAAAATCTGTTACAAACAAAAGTTCAGCGGGCGGTCAAGTAGGAATTGTTACTACGCTTAAGGTAGGTACTCCCGTAGTTCGATTGCGTTTTATTCCTACTCTTTCATTTCAGGAGCGAATTTTGAACTACACTTTTGTGAATCCTGATACTACCTCTACTGCGGATTATTTTAATCAGGAACGGGTGAATTCAACAAACCTTGATTTTCCGTTGATGTGGCAATTTCGTACCACGCGTCACAACAATTTTGCAACCTACGTTCTTGTCGGTGGGCAGTATTCTTTAGATCTTCAATCACAAGAGGATGCTAGTCAAGATTTTATTGACCCATACATCAAGATAAAGCGACATGATTTCCAAGCTCAATTGGGCGGTGGTGTTGAGTTCTTCGCTCCATATTTCAAATTTGGAATGGAAATTAAATACTCACATGGTCTTATTAATTCGTTCATTCAGGACGGAACTCCGGTTTCCTCTCCAATTGAAAAGCTGTACAATAAAGTTTGGTGGTTCTCAATCATTTTTGAAGGATAGATTCAATATACATTAATGCACTATCTTTGGACTGATGGAGGCAACAACAATTCAATTTCAAACAACACCAGAGCAAGCAAAAGATACGCTTTATCTGCGCAGTAGAATTACTGAGGCTTTGAACTTAGAGCATGTTGATTTTGATTTTGCCTGGAAAAGACGTTCGATTGATGCTCGAAAAAGAGAAATCAAGATCAATTGTACTTTTACTGTCTATGGATTGGGTAAAAGACCTGAAGTTGATCATGCATTCAATCCAATGAATGTAGCGGGGAGAAAAGAGGTTGCTATCATAGGGTCAGGTCCAGCAGGATTGTTTGCTGCCCTTCAAGCACTTGAGATTGGACTGCGTCCAGTTGTCTTTGAGCGAGGTAAAGACGTTCGTTCTCGTAGACGAGATCTGGCTGCACTAAATAAAGAATCCAAAGTTAACCCTGAGTCCAACTATTGCTTTGGGGAGGGTGGAGCAGGGACGTACTCTGATGGGAAATTGTATACGCGTTCAAAAAAGCGAGGAGATATCAAAAAAGCGCTGGATTGGTTCGTTCATTTCGGTGCTTCAGAAGAAATAATGGTTGATGCTCATCCACACATCGGAACAAATAAATTGCCGCAGATTATTGTTGCTATGCGTGAAACAATTGTAGCTTATGGTGGTGCGGTGAATTTTGAAAGCAAAGTAACGGATATAATTACAGAGAATGGTAAATTGAAAGCGCTGGAGATCAATAATTCTGAAATTCATGAGTTTTCTGATGTAATTATTGCTACGGGGCATTCTGCACGTGATATTTTTGATTTATTTCACAAAAAGAAGTGGAAACTAAAGGCAAAGCCATTCGCATTGGGTGTGCGCATTGAGCATCCTCAAAATTTAATCGATTCGATTCAATACAATGGACGTTTAAACGACGCTTTTCTGCCGCCTGCGAGTTATGCACTTGTTGCTCAGGTCGGAGGGAGAGGCGTGTATTCATTTTGCATGTGTCCAGGCGGAATTATCGCCCCATGTGCCACCGATAAAGAAGAAGTGGTCACTAATGGATGGTCGCCATCCAAGAGAAACAATCCTTATTCAAATTCAGGTATTGTTGTTTCAGTATTACCTGAAGATTTTGAACATCATGAGGCCGACCCTTTTGTTTGTTTGAATTTTCAAAAAGAGGTCGAGTACAATTGTTGGGATGTTGCCGGTAAAACGCAACGTGTCCCAGCACAACGTATGGTTGACTTCATAAATGGTCGGGTATCAAAAACTTTACCTCAGACATCTTATCTTCCTGGTATGACAAGTGTGGATTTAAACGAAGTGCTTCCTGCTTTCATATCATCGCGTTTAAAGGGGGCCTTCGAGGAATTTAGTCGTAAGATGAATGGGTATCTCACAAATGATGCGGTACTTCACGCACCTGAATCTAGAACATCTTCACCAATACAAATGCCACGTGACGAGGATTTACAGCATCCCGATGTGAAAGGACTTTATCCTTGTGGTGAAGGCGCGGGATATGCAGGGGGAATAATATCTGCAGCCATAGACGGAATGAAGTGTATTCGCGCAATAGCTGAAACGGCAGAACCATAGATTCTATCAACTTTCTTGGGTTTAAATTTAATTTGAACGCGAAAATTCGGACAAAACAATACCTGTAGCAACCGCAGCATTTAAACTTTCAGCAGCTCCTTTCCCTGGAATAAAGATAGGCTCATCGATCAAGGAGCACAGCGATTTCGAGATTCCATTTCCTTCATTACCAATAACGATAATGCACTTGGCATGGAGTTTTTTTTCATAGATATCCCCCCCTTCGAGAAGTGCGCCATAGATTGGGCGTGATGCATCACTGAGATAGTTGTGAAGGTCCAAGTACCTCACAGGTATTCGGAACAATGACCCCATACTTGATTGAATTACTTTTGAATTGAAAATATCAACTGTATCTTTTGAACATACAATCTCATCTACACCAAACCAATCTGCTGTTCGAATGATTGTTCCCATGTTACCAGGATCTTGAATACCGTCAATAGCTAGGGTCAAATTTGTCATGTTGCTCTGAAGTGGTGGCTGTCTCATAACCAATAGAAAATCACTTGGTGTGCGCAATGCGCTGAGGTCCTTCATCGTATTTTTATCGATGAAAAACGCATCATTGTTCTCTCGGAATTCTTCATTTGATGTACAGAACAAAACGATGTAGTGCGACCAATTCTTTAAAATTTCACGCATCATCTTCTCTCCCTCGACCACAAATACTGCTTCCGAGTCACGATTTTTTTTCAATCTTAACGAGCGAATCCACTTTATCTTATTCTTAGATAGATGTTCCACAAATGCTTTTATTAAATTTGTTTCAACAAACCAATGTGTTGCTGAGATTCAAACTTACATATATTCTTCCGATTTGTCTTTTATTCGTCATTTCTTGCAGGCAAGTAAAACATGTCCCTCAAGGATCTTATTTGTTGGATGGCAATGAGTTTGTTCTGGATGGCGATAGGTTAGATAAGGATGATTTGGATGCAATAGTGCGTCAAAATCCAAATTATAAGCGGTTGGGAGTGAAATGGAAATTAATGGCCTATAATGCTATTGATTCGACTAAAGTTGCAGATAAACGCCAGAGAAAAAACAATAACTTGCGTGAAATAAATCTAAAACGCCGCAAAAAGCAAATGCGCATTAATTCAAAGCGTATTGAAAGGGCGAGCGCGAGGGGAGACGATTATTACAATCACAAAACAATTGCCCCAAAAGACACCATTGCGCCTCGAAAGTTTTTTCGTGAATGGTATAAATATAAAATTGGTGAGGCTCCATCCATATTTGACAGTCTTTTATACGATAAGACTATTGATCAGCTTAATGCTTATTTGAGAAGTAAAGGATATTATTACGGCTCCGCAGAAGGATTTATTAATTACGGAAACAATCGCAAGTGTAAAGTGATCTATAGTATTGAAACTGGAGCAAGGTATATGATTGATTCTGTCTTCATAATTTGTAATAATAAAGAGGTTGAAAAAGCATATCACACGTTTGCCTCAGTGCAGCACGATGCGCCTTTGGTTCATTCGCCTTTTGATTCTGATCGCTTGAATGATTTTCGAAATCAGGTTGCAAAATTTATGCGGGATTCCTCTTTTTATGGTTTTAGTGCAAACCACATTCGTTTTGTTTCGGACACCTCTCGAGCCGATATGCATGTTGATTTAGGAATTGTATTTGGCGATCGGGCAGTGCGGTCTGCTGAGAATCGCGATTCATTGATTCTACTGCCTCACAAAAAAACATATATAAATGAGGTATATTTTCATATCGCCGACACCTTGAAGTATTCTGGGAATTTTAAGAATGACGCAGAAATTAGGGGATTGCCTTTGTATGAGGGAGCGTTTTTCACCACATTAGATACTATATGGTATCAAAAGAAAGATGCTAAGATGGAAGGTGGGTACGATCGGCACCGCTCTGCTTATGTTACTTACAATGGAGAATTGATGATAAAACCGAGGATTCTTGAATTGCACAATTCTCTTGAGGGT
>Ga0233397_1001146_pt1 | contig 12586 bp, 11 predicted proteins | sample 35DmetaG_FD_189957 | JGI IMG/M metagenome (GOLD analysis project Ga0233397, IMG submission 189957) | Seawater microbial communities from Monterey Bay, California, United States - 35D | ecosystem: Environmental > Aquatic > Marine > Coastal | place: USA: California | collected 2016-10-20
ATCTCCCTGATCTTCCGCTTTCTGCAAAAGGAAAGAAAGGAGTCTCGCGCGGCCACCTTCTTGTCGGGGGAAATCCGGGCGAGGCAACGCTTGAGATTGATGCTGAAATCACTCGCGCCCGTCGTCCTATCCCTGGGCAAACCGGAACTCAGCGCCCTTTAAAATCAAATCACCGAATCTTTGTGCATCATGGTTCAGGTCGCACCCAAGCGCGGGTTCTTTTTCCCGAAGATATCGTGCTCAATCCAGGAGATACGTCAATCGCACAGCTTCGTTTTGATCATCCTATTCATACCTTAGCTGGCGAGCGGCTTGTGATCCGTGAGCTTTCCGGCGAAGCCACTTTAGCGGGTGCCACCGTGTTGGACTCCCATCCGACCCGCCGTCAGTTCCGCTCGGTGCAGCGCCAGTCATTCCTTCACGCCCGAGCGGAAGCGCCCAACAACCTCCAGGGGCTTTTGCTCACTCATCTGGAGCGGGATCATTTTGTTCCGACCCACGTTCTGAACCAGTCGCTTCCGTTTTCGGATGCCGAAGTTAAGGCCGCGCTGAAAAAGCTGACAAAATCCAACGAGATTGTGGCTCGTGGCGAGAAACATTTCGCTTACGCATCCTATTGGAAAGAGCTCTTTAAAAAAGCATCCAAAGCGGTTCAGGATTATCATCTCAGTCATCCTGATCACGTGGGAATGTCGACTGATCTTCTGAAAAAGAATCTTGGCACGGCGACGGCTGTTAAGGGGCTATTTGATGCCCTTTTGATTCAGCTGTCCGAAAAGAACTTCAAGGTTGCTGACAATATTATCTGCCACAATTCCCATTCACTTGAACTTCCTCCTGAGCTCGAAGCACCCGCTGCAGAGATCCTCAAAATACTCGACGAATCGGGCTTAGCTCCTCCATTACCAGCGGAGTTGCAAGCGACGCCAAATCATGAGGCGGCTTATAAATTTCTTGCACGGACGCGCCAAATTATTCCTCTCGATCCCAAGGTGACTTTGGGGGGGGAAATTTTCCAAGCTACCCTTAAGAAGGTAAGCGATTTTATAGAAAAAAATGGGCAAGCAACGGCTTCCGAGTTACGTCAGCATCTCAACACCTCTCGAAAGGTGATCATGCCTTTGCTTGAGCGTTTGGATCGCGATAAAGTCACCCGACGTGAGGGTGATTTTAGAACCTTAATTTAGCCTTTTGATCTGTCGTGGGCCGTTCTGATCCCAGTGCCCGGCAAAGGTAATTTTTGATTACCGTCTTGCCTAGTTTTTGGATGGCGACTTTAAGAGTTGGTCTAGCCAGTCCATTGATTGGGCCTGCCAAGCATCCCACATGGGGCCTTTGTAACCATTGAGTCCGTGGCCTCCCTGAGGGAGGGGGAGGTATTTCGAAACGACTTTTTTTTCGGCGAGGGCTTTGTGAAAATTTTCGCTGTTGCTAGCGGGAACGACGTAATCATCGATGGCGTGAGCGAGGTAGGTGGGAGGAGTTCTTTTGGTGATGTGGAGTTCGTTGGAATAGAGCTTAATGAGCTCGTCGCCGGGCTCGGCACCGAGGAGATTTCGGCGAGATCCTTTGTGAGTGCCTTCGCTCATGGTGATGACGGGATAGACGAGAATGGCGAAATCTGGACGGCTACTTTGCCGTTGGATTGGGTCTGTGGTTTTTCTTTCACCCAGATCGTATTTGGTGACGGCCATGGAGGCGAGATGGCCGCCAGCAGAAAACCCGATGATGCCAATTCGATCTACCTTGAGATTCCAGTCTGCTGCTCGCATGCGGGTCATCCGGAGCGCACGTTTGACATCGAGAAGCGGGCGAAGAGGGTTTCCTTTTGGCAGACGATAATTGAGCACTACTCCAGTGATGCCGTGGGTGTTGAGCCACTTAGCAATGGGAGCACCTTCGGCTTTAACAACCTGTCCGTAACCTCCGCCGGGCGTAATGACGAATGCGGTGCCATTTGGCCTCTCAGGGTGAAAGATTGTGAGAGTGGCATTGGCCTGCTCGAAGTGATCATTGCCAATTGGAGCTTTTCCCTCAGGCCACAGTTTGATCGTTTCATGAGATTGTTGAGCGAAGAGATTCGCAGTCAGGATGAAGATGATGGTGAATGTGTTACGGGAAAATCGGATCATTGAAGAGAGGGTGGTGGAGAGGATGAATGGTCGCAAGTTCAGTTTTATTTAGCACACGAGTGTGTTTGAAAAATCGGGAACGGAGAAGGGTATCTTTTTTAGAAGAAGTGGGAAGAAGTGGCGTTATCATTTCCGGGTGGGATTTCGAGGTAGCCGGTGCCTTCGAGAGGGGTTACGAAATCACCCGAGTTTTGAGGAGAAAGGGATACTGCCTTCCCTTCGGGATTGATTTTTGCGGGGAGGAATTGAGTGAGGAATGGGTGCTGAGAAATAGGCTCTACGAGTGGCAAGGTGATTCCTGCTTCGTCGGGGATACCGGTCATACGGCGGAGGAGAGGGACAACATAGCGGCGGAAGGTGGTGAGGGTAGAGTTGGGATTGCCAGGGAGAGCTACGATGCCTTTCCAGAAGGCGAGTGGCTTACCTGGGCGCTGTGCAACTCCGTGGAAGAGAGGGTCACCACGAAGCGATTCGAGGGCCGGGCGCACGAAGTCTTTTCGGCCTTTTGAAATGCCGCCGGAGAGAATGACGAGGTCGCATGATTCGAGCGCTTGGGAAATTCCGTTGGTGGTCGCTTGAAGATTATCGGGCAAGTGGTCCCAGTTAGCATCAATAGGCCCCCAATTTTGGATGGCGCTCAAAAGAGTGATACCGTTGGATCGTCGAAGTTGGTGGGGAAGAGGAGTTTCATGAATTGGGATCAGCTCGTCTCCAGTAGTTAAGATCTTGATGCGAGGCAAGCGGGTCACTTTAACTTGAATAGCCCCGATGGAAGCCATCATGCCAAGGTGGCCAGGGTTGATTCGGGTCCCAGATTTTATCATGAGGTCACCAGTTGAAGCATCGGATCCTTGGCGGTGAATAAATTTTCCCGGAATCGCATCACCGTTGATGGTAGCGTGAGTTTTGGTAAGTGAGACTTCTTCGTAGGGAATCACAGTATCGCAGTCCGGCGGAATGACAGAGCCGGTCATGATTTGCCAGCAGTGTTTTTCCTTAAGGGGTGGCGGAGTGGGGTTGCCTGCGGCATGAATGCCTTGCAAGGTGAGGAGAGAACCCTCGAGGTCGGAAAATCGAAACGCGACGCCATCCATCGTGACCCGGTCGAAAGGTGGAAAGGGCCGATCTGCGAAAAGATTTTCTCGCAGAACACGGCCGAGAGAGTTTTCTAGGGCAACGGTTTCGGCCTCGAGGAGATCGATGTTGGAAAGCATTAGGGATTCGGCCTCAGAGGGCGTGATCAAGCTCATGGAATGAGTTTGCTTCAATCGCGGGAACTTCTCAACTGTCACTCGCTAAAAAATGAGTTAAGGTTTCGCCGTGCGACTTGCTTTCTTGTTTCTTCTCTTTCCCCTTCTCCAGGCCAAGACGATTCGGGTGGCGACTTACAATGTGGCATTATCGCAGAACAGTGAGGGTCGTTTGGCGGCGCTGCTGCGGACAGGAACCAATGCGTCGGCGAAGCGGGTTGCGGAGGTGGTTCAGATTGTGAAGCCGGATGTTCTTTTACTCAATGAGTTCGACTATGATGTAAATGGCACGGGAGCAACCCGGATGAATGATCGGTTTTTCAACGTCAGCCAGAATGGCCGTGCCGCTCAAAATTATCCTCATCGTTACGTGGCGATTTCAAACACCGGAATCCATTCGGGATTTGATTTGGATAATAACGGGGTGGTTGATCGCACGCCTGGCGACCAAAATTACGGGGGTGATGCCTTCGGGTTTGGGGAGTTTCCGGGGAAGTTTGCGATGGCGGTTTTTTCCAAGTATCCGATCGATAAAGAATCGATTCGGACTTTTGAAGAGATTCTTTGGAAGGATATGCCGGGGAATTTGATCCCACCGGGGTTTTACACAGCGGACGAGCAGGAGGTCATCCGGATTTCTTCTAAGAGTCATTGGGATGTCCCGATCGAGATTTTAGATACTCGTTTTCATTTCTTGGTGAGCCATCCGACCCCTCCGGTTTTTGATGGAGCCGAGGATCGTAATGGGCGACGGAATCATGATGAAATCCGGCTTTGGTCTGACTATTTAACACCCGGTTCTGCTGGTTATTTGAGCGGAGGTCTTGGGGAGGGAGAGAGATTTGTGATTGCGGGTGATCAAAATGCTGATCCAACGAAGGGCGATAGTGTAAATGCGGCGATTAATCAGCTTTTGGGTCATCCGCGTGTTAGCAGTGAATTTGTGCCAGCCCGAACGGGTGAAACTACGGTGTCCAATCGATTTGATACCGCCACTTTTCGGCTTCGGGCCGATTATGTTCTACCCTCGAAGGAGGGATTCCTAATTGAAGATGGAGCGGTTTATTGGCCCACCAGATCACAGGAAGGGGCCAGCCTTGTCACGGTGTCGGATCATCGACTTGTTTATCTGGATTTAAAATTAGTGCCTTTGATTGATGAAGTGGTTCAGGACCTTTCGGTTGAAAACTTTGATCGAAAATTGGCCTTTCGTTGGAAAGCTAAAAGCGAGGTTTCATATCGTTTAGAGAAAGCTACCAGTCTGGATTTGGATACGTGGATACGGCTCGATGAAGTTGAAATTGAGATTAATGAGAATAGAGCGACTGCTATTTTTTCTGAGCCTGCAGACCGGTCGTTTTTTAGAATTGCGGCCTATTACGAATAGGAACCACTTCACTTAAGGGTATATGAGGAACCTTCCGTTGGGAAAGTAGGAATCGAGGGTGGGGAGTTATTGGTGGGGGCAATTTTTCCTCGATGAACCCCTTTCCCATTTTACCAGAATTTTTGACCTTTCTTAAGATTCTCAGAAATCGTTAGTCTCAACAGCATGCGGCTTCTTCTGCCTCTTGGGCTCTTGGCGACCACGATCTTTGTTGCTTGTTCGACAACTGCTCGCTGGGCTGGGCGAGATCCAGTAAAATCAACTCTACCCCGCTCCTCTAATTCTAGGCTCGCGGAGGTGGACCTGATTCAGATTTCCGAGGTGGATCGCAGTATCGCGATTGATCTGCGCTATACCCGGGAATCAGCGATCGCGAAGAAACCACTTTATGCGAAAAATATGCCGGCTTTGCTGCGCCCTGAGACTGCAGTCAGGCTTCGTAAGGCTAATGAGCTGGTAAAGCTCTATGGTTATCGCATTAAGGTGTGGGATGCTTATCGTCCTCCCAGCGCTCAATTGGTTTTGTGGGATTCATCCGGCCATGATGATCGTTTTGTTGCGAACCCCTTCAGCCAACCTTCGCAGCATTCGTGTGGAACGGCCGTTGATGTCACTTTAATCGCAAAATCTGGTAAGACGGTTGAGATGCCCACTGGCTTTGATAGTTTTACCCCGCAGGCGGCCGCTGCCTACCAACATCCAGATCCGAAAGTGATGAAGCGAAAGAAAATCCTTCAACAGGCAATGAGAAAGGCGGGCTTTTTCCCGCTGCCTAATGAATGGTGGCATTTCACTGATCGTAATTTCCGCAGCTATCCGAATACAATCGCGCTCTCTTCCATCAAAGCGGCATTTTAGTCCTATGAAGCTTCTCGTATTCTTTCTTAGCTGTCTTTTGTCACCTGCCGAGATCAAGCCTTTGATCTCTTCCTACCTCGGTGACAACCAGCGTAACTTTTATGGGAATCAAGCGCCGGCAAAATTACGGATCAAGTGGAAGACATATTTGGGTTCAGGTCAGACCACGTTTGGGGCCGAGGCTGTTCAGAGCTGGAAGGGCGTTGGGTGGACTGGCCAACCTCTGGTGATTAAGGAGAGTGAAGAGCTCTATCTCATTCAGGGAACATTGAGCCATCACCTCAAAAAGATTAGGGCTCGTGACGGGAAAGTGGTTTGGTCAACCAGTGTTGGCGATGCGATTAAGGGGACTCCTACTTTTGTTGATGTGGGTGGTCCAGCGGCGACGCGCCACACTCTAATCGTGGGCAGTCGTAGTGGGTTTGGTCAACATTGGCGGAAAGGAACCGCCTACAGTCTCCACGGGATTTCTTATACGACAGGGAAAAGATTATGGGCATACAACTCGCAGGCGACGGCATCAATTAGTCGTGACTGCGATGCCTCCGCCGTGATTCTGGGAAGAAAGGCTGCCATTCCTCTCGAGAATGGATACTTCACGGTGTTTTCTCCGGATGTCCGTAATGCAGAAGGAGGTGGGGTATTGCCAAGCCCGGAGATTATTGAACAAACGCGGCTTTTTAAGAGTTCGGATTTTGAACTTTATCGGAGAGAGTTGTGTTGTGAATCATCTCCCACGATGGTTGGGAATACAGCTTATGTGGCAGCCGGAGTGGGAAGGGTCTATGCTTGTGGATTGGGCTTCTTTGGGGTTACTAGCACCAAGCTTGAGATTGGCGGTGATCTCAACGGGACGATGCCGTTAACAAACGACAAGCACCTTCTACTTGGAATCGAGAAGCAATTTATTTCAGGACAGGGAGGGGTGGTGAAGTTCTCGACTAGCGGGAAAGTAAAGTGGTTTCACCCGCTTCCGGATCGAAAATGGTATACGTGGAATGGTGGTCTCGTAGGAAGTCCGTCGGTCAATCATCGATACAATTCAAAGGTTTCAAAAGATCTTGCCTGCTTTGTTGGCATTGATGGCGTTCTGACCCTAGTGAATCATAAGAAGTTACAGCCGGGGTTAAAAAACTGGGGCCCAAGACGATTGGAGCAATACCCGGCACCTTTGGTTTTGGATCAGGTGCAATTGCCACAGGGTTCGATTTCTACTCCCCTCTTCGTGGGTGATAAAATCGTGGTGGGCTATGATAGTGGCCTAGATCTTTATCAGGTAAATCCTGCCGGGAAATTGGTCCGTTTAGATCGTTTGGAGGGACCGATGTTTGATGCAACTCCAGTCGTCTGGGATGAATGTGTCTACGCGGGATCTAAGGATGGATTTTTATATTGTCTCGGTAATTAGTTCAGCTGTTTTTAATAGCCTCGTTGTTACCAGCATGATCATTTAGCTCCGTGTGGCGGCGGGGTCTATCTTGTTTTGGATCGATTGAGAAAAGGACGGGAGCTAACGATTTGGAGGATCAGCTCACGGGAAGAGTCGTTCTTTTTTGCGATTCCAGTCACGATCTGGTTTACGGTGACTTCGTCGTAGTATTCAAGTCCGCGACCAGTGGCGTAGCTGATAAGTTTTCGTGTCATGTTGGCCGAAAACTTATCCTTTCCCGCTAGGAGGAGCTGTTTGAGTTCCTTCGGTGTGGAGAAGGTAATGTCGCCTGGAAGGGTGGCGGAGCTATCAATGGGTTTTCCATTGGCGTCTTTGGAGCGCCAGCGACCGATCGCGTCGAAGTTTTCGAGGCCAAATCCGAGGGGGTCTATGCGGGCATGGCAACTGGCGCATTGCTTAGCTTTTCGATGGCGGTCGAGCTGTTGACGGAAGGTGAGTCCGTCAGCTTTGGTGTCGTCGGCTGGGAGTTCTCCAGCATCGGGTGGAGGGGGTGGAGCTGGGTCTCCGAGTATGGCGTCGAGGATCCAAACACCGCGGTGTACCGGGCTGGTCCTGAGGGGTAGGGAAGTTGCTGTGAGAATGCTGCCCATACCGAGAATGCCGCCACGGTTCGGATCATGAAGCTTGATCTTTCGGAGTTCGTTTCCAGTTACGGGTTCTTTGAGCTGATAGTGACGGGCAAGAGTTGAATTAGCGAAGGTGTAATCACTATTGATGAGTTCAGTAAGAGGGCGATTTTCACGAATGAGATGGGTGAAAAATTCAATGCTCTCATAATACATTGAGCGGCGGAGTTCGGGAGTAAAGCTAGGAAAGCGTTTGGGGTCGGGATCGACTTGGTCGATCATTTTATCGAACTCAAGCCAACGTCCGGCGAAGTGCCGGGAGAGTGCGATAAACTTGGGGTTAGCGATCATACGGAGGGTTTGCTCATGGAGGATCTTAGGGTCGCGGAGCTTCCCCTGATCAGCGAGTTTGAAGAGTTCGCGGTCAGGCATGGACGACCAAAGGAAGTAGGAAAGGCGGGTGGCGATTTCGAAGTCGTTGAGTGGCCATTCGTCCTTGCCGGGTTCGTCGTGTTCGGCACGGAAGAGGAACCGTGGGTTGACAAGAAGGGCGGTGAGAGGTGCCCGGAGAGATTGCTCGAAATCTTTATCTTCTTGTTGTGCACTGGCGAAGGCCTTGAGAAGTGGGTCAAGGTCTTCTTCGCTAAGTCGGCGGCGATAAGCTAGGGTGGCGTGGTAGGTGAGAACTTGTCTGGCCGCAGATTTCGGCTCGTTCTCGGCATCGGGTAGTTTGAAAATGACTTTCTTTTTTAAGGCCGGATCAGCATAGACCGATTCAATTACCTTCTTAGCGGCCGAAAGATATTTTTCGAGCAGAGTGGGGGTGGAGAAAAGAGCGTCTGCCATGTTGTCGAAACCTTCGCCACCTGCGCCATCAGCTGGGAAATCTTTGGATGGGTTAAAGTTAACCCCGAAAAGGTCACGGACCGTGTAGTGATACTCGTTACGATTGAGGCGGCGGAGAGTCGTGCGCCCGGCGCGTTGGGGGACGTCTCCGGATCTCACACGCTCGATCACTTTGGAAAGGGCCTTGATTAGCGTTTCACGTTCAGCATCAGTAGGCTGTATATCTTGGTCATCGGGTGGCATTTCCTCGTGTCCAACCTGGTCGATGATATTTTCAAGGAGCTGGAAGTTTTTAAAGGCGTCGTCGATCGAGTCGATTTCGTGAAGAGTGATTCCGCCTTTTTGTTTATCGGGTCCATGGCAGGAAATGCAGTGCTTCTTGAAGATCGGATGGGCCTGATCGGCAAAGCGATCGGCAAAAGCGGAACCAAAGCAGCTAATAAAAATAAAAATGGAAGTGAATAAACGCACTTTGGATGGGATACGGCAATTTTGGCGTCAATGTATCAGGAGAGATACCTCTTGGCGGCGGCGATAATTTGAGTAATTTTTACTGACCATGATAGCGCGATTTTCTGCAATTTTCTCGATTATTTTTGTTGGGATAGCTTGGGCCAAGCAGCCTAATGTTTTAATTCTTTATGCTGATGATTTGGGATTTGGAGATTTGGGCTGCTATAATAAGAAGAGTCGAATCCCGACTCCGAATCTGGATCGCTTAGCGAGCGAATCAGTGCGATTTACCGATGGACATTCTTCTTCTGGAATTTGCACTCCATCGCGTTTTGCGATGCTGACGGGTCGTCATCATTGGCGTGACTTTCATGGAATTGTGAATGCTTTTGGAGGTTCGGTTTTTAAGCCCGAGCGGCTGACTTTGCCGGAGATGTTAAAGGAAAAAGGTTACAAAACAGCTGCGATTGGGAAGTGGCACTTGGGTTGGAATTGGGATGCGATTCGGAATAAGGAGGTGAGGGCGATCACGGTGCAAGAGGGTAGAAGAAAGAAGCAACAACTCGGGCCGGAAGCCTTTGATTGGACCAAGTCAATTCCGAACGGTCCGCTGGATCATGGATTTGATTATTACTTTGGCGACACCGTTATTAATTTCCCGCCCTATTGTTGGATTGAAAATGATAAGGTAGTAAAGGCACCCGACACCCTCATGCAGACAGGCAAGTGGAAGAAGATTAAGGAAGGGGGGTGGGAGTGTCGTCCTGGGCCCATGGTGACCGGTTGGGATCCTTATGAAAACATTCCGACAACCACAAAAAAGGGCATGGAATATATCAAAAAGGCTGCGGAAGCCGAAGAGCCGTTTTTTCTCTATTTTGCCTACCCTGCGCCGCATGCGCCCATTATTCCGAATGATGAATTCGACGGGAAATCAAAGGCAGGGCCTTATGGAGATTTTGTTTATGAGACCGACCACTCGATCGGGCAGCTTTTGCAAGCGCTCAAGGATTCTGGACAGGCCGAAAATACGATTGTCATATTTTCGGCAGATAACGGACCCGAACACTACGCTTATGCGAGGGATGCCAAGTTTGATCATTGGTCGGCTCATCCCTTTCGAGGCTTAAAGCGTGATGCTTACGAGGGAGGTCATCATGTTCCTTTTATGATCAAGTATCCTGGCGTGACGATGGCTGGAACGGTTAATGATGCGCTTGTTTCCCAAATCGATATCATGGCGACTTTGGCTTCGGTGGTGGGTTATGATCTCCCCGAAAAAAATGCTGCTGAGGATTCGCACGATCTTTTACCACTTTTGAAAGGTGAGGTGAAATCGATCCGAACTAGCCATATTCACAATACCTTCGACCACACGTGGGCTTTTCGTGAGGGTGATTGGGTCTTGGTAACTGGAAAGAGTGGTCATCACTCACGAGTGACTAAGGAGTGGTTGAAGAAGCATGATTACCCGAAGGTTGAAAGTAAGCAGCCCCGGCTTTTCAATCTCAGGGAAGACATTGGACAGCGTAATGATCTTGCCGCGAAACATCCCGAGAAGGTGAAAGCGATGGAGACCTCATTGGCTAGAATCCGCGCGCAAGGCTATTCGGCGCCGAGGCTAAGAAAGTGATTCAAGTAATGAGGGACGCTTGGCTCTTTTGATTTAGAAAAAAGACAGATCTGATGCCTGACCCGAGCGACATGTTTGTAATTCTGCGTATGTCTCTTTGCCCTTCGAATGAAATGTTGTTATCCACCCCGAGGCTAGAGTTTATCTTAAAATCTAAATCTCAAGGCGGCGCCTGGATATTTCATTCCCCAGTAAATCGCGCTCAGCGAAAGTTTCTCGTTGATTTTACGGCTCAAGGAGAGGTGAGTGTCAGTGCCGCTATACTGGACCATTAGAGAGGCCTCCTTGTGAGAAAAATTGATGCCAGTAAGTGGCCGTATTTCGTCTAGGCGGTCAATCCAGACGGCGCCCACATAGGGCGAGGGAGTGATGTTAAGAAATTTAAGGTGGGGCATCGCTTTACTCACGGTAGCGAAGTAGGAGCGTGATTGCGTTTGAACTCCCTTGGAGGTAAAGTCATCAAAACTTGTCCCAAGCAGAATCGCTGGCCGCCATCCTCTTGGGTCCTCGCTCACGAGTCGATAGGTTGCGCTGAATTTTAATTGATCAATCAGCGGGCGATAGTCAAAGCCCACACCTAGATCCCGGGTCGCCCAATAGCGCAGGCTCATAAATTGCTGTCCTGCATCAGATTTTTCAGGAATCCAGCGTGCGGTTAGCACAAACTTGTAATGATTTGCCACGCCACTCACGGTGCCGCCTTCGCCTGGTCACATCGGTCAGGCAGGCACTGCTGAGACCAGTCCTCCATCGTCGGGATCGATTACGGTTCCATCTTGGCAAACTTGAGTTTTAGGCCCGACGGCACTCAACCATCGACTGAGAAAAGGAATTTTACCGCCAGTCGGCTGACTTGGCGAATTGAAGGCACTTCTCCTATCATCAGGTGCTCTCTTTGCGAGAGGTATTAACGCATCTTGTCCATGGCTATTGGATACCATCGAAAAAAACAAGGCGGCGCCAAAAAGGTGAATGGGTGTTAGTGGTTTCATAAGGCTCTTCGAGAGATAAAGGTATTGGGCCTTCGAGCAGAAAATGCAGCGTGATCCATTACGGGTTTTAAGCTTCGGGCGATTGCCTTTAGGCGTAAGGCCATTAATTTTTCGGTAGCTCGATAGCTTGGTTTTATCGGAGGAGACACTGCCACTAGCTATTACATTGGCAGCTGTTTTCGCAACAGCCCGTGCCCGAAGCGTGACCACTCGCGCAGGCTTCACTGCAGAATTCTTTGCCATCTAAGGTGACGCGGTGGTCGTCATAGACTTCACATTTGCAATCAGGGCATTCACATTTAGCTAAATCTTTATTCATTTCGCAAATACATGAACATATACTCAGGTGTTTGTCTATTGTATCTTTTTGATTTTTAAGAGAGTGTCAATTGTGGCCAATTCTTCTAAGGATAAAATCTGCGAAACTACGTGTTCCGACCCTCATTTGAGTGCCGCAGGTAGGGCGGATCCCTTGGCAATGGGAAAAGCCCAAAAAATGGGCGAGTTTTTCAATGTTCTGAGTGATCCTACTCGTTTGCGTCTGATTTCGCTTCTGGCGGAAGAGGAGTTTTGCGTGTGTGATCTCGCGATTCAATTGGAAATGACAGACTCTGCCATTTCTCACCAGCTCCGTGCTCTGCGTGCTGCCCGGCTTGTCAGTTACCGGAAACTAGGTCGGCAAGTTTTTTACCGTCTACACGATCAACATGTTGTCGATCTCTACCGCACGGTCCATGAGCACTTGAAAGAGTAGCCCAATCATGGAGTGATCTATCCCGATTCTCCCAAACTTCGATCCCTGAATCCGGAAAGGGGAGAGGTGAATCAGGGGTGAGGAATGTGGGTTTGACAGGATCAGAGCTTGCTATCACTTGGCGGCTACAAATGAAATGGGTAATTAACATATGCCAATTGGGGACTAGTCCCAAGTTTTGCAAAGCGATGATACTCATCCCTTATTGTCATAGCATTTCCATTTTCCTTATGGCGGCGAAAACGCGAGTGCTCGTGGAGTTGCC
>Ga0233397_1001150_pt1 | contig 12569 bp, 8 predicted proteins | sample 35DmetaG_FD_189957 | JGI IMG/M metagenome (GOLD analysis project Ga0233397, IMG submission 189957) | Seawater microbial communities from Monterey Bay, California, United States - 35D | ecosystem: Environmental > Aquatic > Marine > Coastal | place: USA: California | collected 2016-10-20
ATCGCTGAGATACTCAAAATCGTGAATTTCATTAACTCCCTCTGATAAAATAGGTAGTTTGGCGAAATTATTTTTACCTGATGCAAAGAAAAGATATACCACAAGAGGGAATACGAATAATAATCCTAAAACTAACTTCTTATATAAATCTTCCTTTTTCATAGTGCAAAAAAAAGCGGTTATAAAACCGCTTTGTTATTTGTTTTTATTTAAAAATTCCAAGAAACAAAACCGTCCTTCATTACCTCAAAGATATAATCGGCTTCAATCAAAAGAATAAAAGCTAAATAAGGGATTAGGATGACCAACGGGAGGACAATCGCATTTTTAAATCCACTTTTTTCATCTCGGATGTGCATAAAATCCCAAGCTATATAATAGGCTTTCACTAAGGTAAGTATAATGAAAATCCAGTTTAAAATTTTCATTCTTAAAAAACTTCCCATTAAAATTTCAGGTTTAATGATTCCTAGAGCAACCTCAACAGTGGTTACTATAGAAAGGAAAATTAATACCCCCCAAATTTTTTGTTGATTGGATTTAAACTTTAATAATCCTCTGAAGATGGCTAATTTATGACCTTCTGCTGCCATTTATTTGATTTTTAATTTGTTAAACTAGATAGAAAAATGTGAATACAAACACCCAGACTAAATCTACAAAGTGCCAATAAAGCCCTACTTTTTCTACCATTTCATAATGTCCTCTACGCTCGTAGGTACCTATAATTACATTAAAAAAGATAATGATATTGATCACAACTCCTGAAAGAACGTGGAATCCGTGAAAGCCGGTAATAAAGAAGAAGAAATCTGCAAAGAGTCTATTTCCATATTCGTTACGAATAAGATTTGCTCCCTCAACAACAATGAGAGCTTCTTCAATTTTAAGTAAAGATTCTTCTCTTGAAAGTACTGTTTTTTGTCCTTTATCGTCAAGTTGTTGGGTTCGGATAACAAGATCAGGATTCGAAACAAAACCTTCTTTCACTTCCGCAAGAGAAACCGTTGGTAATGCAGTTTCATTCTGATACCAAATCCCATTGCTAGATTCATGAGTAGTTCTATCTGATTCTATACCTACAGCAAATTCCTGAATAGCAGCACGTTTTCCTGTATCTGCATCTACAAATTGTAAGATTTGACCTCCTTTAGTTTCTAGAGCACCGTATTCACCTTTGATAAAATTTTTCCATTCCCATGCTTGTGAACCAACAAAAATTGCTCCTCCAATAATGGTTAAAAGCATATAAAAGGTCACTTTGGCTTTTTGATTGTGGTGACCCGCATCCACTGCCAACACCATGGTTACAGAAGAGAAAATCAAAACAAAAGTCATCAAAGCTACATAATACATTGGAGCATCTATACCGTGTAAAAAAGGAAAGTGGGTAAATACTTCATCAGCAATTGGCCATGAATTAATGTTTTTGAATCTAGAAAAACCATAAGCAACAAGAAATCCTGTAAATGTCAAGGCATCAGAAACAATAAAAAACCACATCATCATTTTTCCATAACTTGCGTTAAGAGGTTTATTTCCTCCCCCCCAAACTTGGCCTTCGTCAACAGATGCTTTTGCAGTTACTTCCATAATATTGTATTAAATTCTTTGCAAATTTATTAATTTTTAACCGTAGAATGAAACGAATAAAAATAAATATACCCAAAGTAAATCAAGAAAATGCCAAAAGGTCAATGCAAGCTCAAACCCTAGCGTATTTCCATTGAGATACTTCCCTCTAAAAGTCTTAAATAAAACGTTCGAAACAATTATTATTCCTGCGGTTAGATGCAGTAAGTGCAACAAAACCAAAACATATAAATAAGATGTTGTAATGGAACTCTCAGGTCCAGTAAAATAATATCCTTGTTCAATGATTAGGCTAAAACCTTGAAACTGAAAATAAATAAATCCGATTGCCAGTCCTAAAGTTAAAATTAAGAGTCCTTGGGATGCTTTAATTTTTTCTGATTGAATCATTTTTAAACCACCATAAAAACTACCGCTACTTAAGATAATAAGGAGCGTACTCAAAGTAAAAGTAAATGGCAACTCAATTTGTTGAATCCAATCAGATCTTGAACTACTCACCACATATGCGCTTGTCAATCCAGCGAATGTCATACTCATACTGATCATACCAAACCAAAGCATCATTTTTTTTGCTCGGTTATTTTTCACCGTTAAAGAATCGTTTGTATTCATTTTATCTATTATTTATCCTATCAAAAATTTATCCATCACATAGACTAGCTGTATTCCTGTGATATATATAATACTTGTTCTTATTAAAAATCGTGCAGCTTCATCCGTTTTTAAAAACATTAACCGAATGGAATAAAACAAAAAAAACATTCCTAACAAACCAACCATGAGAGCTGCAGGAATTGACAATACTAGCGCTCCTGTATTTTGAAATGCAGGAATTAATGAAATTACTACGGTCCAGAGAGTATAGAATACCGTTTGAAAAGCTGTAGATTGGTCCCGTGCTCCAGAAGGCAACATTTTAAAGCCAGCTGATTGGTATTGATCATGCATTAACCACCCAATGGCCCAAAAATGTGGGAATTGCCAAAAAAACTGAATCATAAATAATATTCCTGGTTCAATTCCAAACTCATTAGTTGCTGCAACCCAACCCAACATAAAAGGGATGGCTCCTGGGAAAGCACCTACAAAAACAGACAAGGGTGTTTTCTGTTTTAATGGTGTGTATACACAGGCGTATAAAAAGATGGATAAACTTGCAAAAAAAGCTGTTTTTGCATTAATCATATAAAGCGAACTGATTCCAATAAGAGTAAGTACAATGCCTATTAAAATAGCGTTGTTGGGCTGCATACGTTCCGAAGGAAGCGGACGATTTTGCGTTCGCAACATTAACTTGTCTAAATCTTTTTCAAAAACTTGATTAAATGTATTTGAGGCACCTACCATTGCGTACCCCCCTAAAATAAGCAATAATAAAGTTGGATAATTAACCGTTTCGACAGCTAAAAAATAACCAGCTATGGAGGAGATAACAACCGTAATCGACAATCTAAACTTAGTGAGTTGAGAAAAATCACTTAAGGTTAGCTGACTATTGGCTGAAGTAAAAGTTTCATTTTGGCGCATCTATCTGCATCATTCAGGCTGCAAAGATAGTTGAGAAATAAGCAATGGACAATCAAAATACTCAATTAGATGTAAAATCTTTCATTACTTAAACAAATTGTAAATTTTATTGAAATATAAACACTACGGGAATGCTTAAGGGGACTCGAACTAGTTGACCTCTTTGTTTTCCTGGAATCATTTTAGGCAATTTAGAAATAACACGCTCCGCTTCTTTTTCTAGATTCTTATCTGGTCCTCGCATCTTTATATTGATGAATTGTCCATCTTTGGAGGTGACAAAACTTACATAAACTCTTCCCTAAATTCTCAATTTTTGGGCAATTTCAGGATATCTAAAATTCTTACGAATGAGTTTTCGCATTTTCTCTTGAAAACAATCTCTTCATTGTGATTTATCTAATTTTTCAAAACCTGGAAAAATAGGAACATCTTCAATTATTTCAAAATGTCTTTAGGAGCCATACGGTGTGGTGGCGGTGGTATTTTTAATTGGATACTCCTTGGAATTTCCTCAATATCTTCCAGATCAACATTTAGAGCTTCATAGCCATAAAGACCTTTTTCATAGGTTTTCCATTCAATTGCTTGCCATGAGATAAATAAGATCAGAGCAAGTCTAATTACGAAGTAAAGACTGCTGTCTTTATTTAGATCAACTTTAGGGTTTTTCTTTGTTTCCATGATTTGGGGATTTTGTCAATATGAATCAATAATTATAACTAATTATTAACTTTTGGAAACAAAAAACCCAGCAATAAGCTGGGTTTTTAAATTTTGAATAAAAAAGATACGCTATTGTAATCTAAAAGTAATTGGAATACTAAAAGGAACTCGAACAGGTCTACCTCTTTGTTTACCAGGAGTCATATTAGGTAGTTTAGAAATAATACGCTGAGCTTCTTTTTCTAGGTTCTTATCTGGTCCTCGCATTCTTATGTTAGTAATCTGACCATCTTTTGCGATAATAAAGTTTACATACACTCGACCTTGGATTCCCATTTCTTGTGCTATTTCAGGATATCTAAAATTCTTACGAATGTGTTTATTCATTTTCTCTTGAAAACAATCTCTTCTTTGGGATTTGTCTACTTTTTCACAACCTGGAAAAATAGGTACATCCTCAATTACTGCAAAGGGGACGTCAATATCGTCAAATTCTTCTTCGACCTCAACGATCTCAATGATTTCCTCTTCGTTTGTTTCAGTAGATTCAATCACTGTCTCTTCAACTTCCTCTTCATCTTCTACAACTTCAATAACTTCAGGAGCTGGAGGAGGAGGAGGAGGAGGTGGTGGTGGCGTTTTGATTTGTTCTGTAATTGGAATTTCCTCATCATCTTCTTCATCAACATCTAAAGCTTCATAGCCATAAAGATCTTTGTCATAGGTTTTCCATTCAATTGCTTGCCATGAGATAAGTAAGATCAGAGCAAGTCCAATTACGAAGTAAAGACTACTGTTTTTACTTAAATCGACTTTTTCATTTTTTTTGGGTTGCATAATAAACCTTCATTTAGATAGCCAAATTAAAAAAAAATAGAATAAAAACAAGCTATTACTTTACAGAATCAGAAAAGAAAAAACGAATAATTAAAATTCCAAGACTTGCCCCCATAAGATTTGCGATTAAATCAGCATAATCAAAGGTCCTCTCAAAATAAGTTATAAGTTGAAAGCACTCCAAAATAAAACCTACAAAAAGAGATATTAAAAAAGCTTTTTTCAATACCTGTCTGTGAGTAAAGAAAGCAGCAAAGTAAATTGCTGTCAAAGAAAAATAGCAGACAAAATGTAAAACGATGTCTTGTCTAAAATATAGAAAGATCCAATACTCCGTGACTGGACCCGGTGGTTTAAGACTTAGATATATTACTTCAAGAGTCGCTAAAATCGCAACTATCTTAAAAAAAAGATCAACCTGTAACCAGCGATGTATAAGCTGTTGCATCTAATAAATTTTCGATCGCCCTTGTGTCACTTAATTTTACTTTAATCATCCAACCTGCTCCGTAAGGATCTTCATTTACCGTCTCTGGGGTATCCTCTAGTGTTTCATTGAAAGCAATAACTTCTCCAGCAATTGGCATAAATAAATCTGAAACTGTTTTGACAGCCTCTACAGTACCAAATACGGCATCTGCTTCTAATGTCTCATCTAGGGTTTCAACTTCCACATATACAATATCACCTAACTCTCCTTGAGCAAAATCTGTAATTCCAACGGTTGCTATATCGCCCTCAATTTTGATCCACTCATGATCTTTGGTGTATTTTAACTCTACAGGTACATTCATCTTTTATTAAATTTATATTAAGACAAATGTAAAAGATTTCTTTTATGAAAAATTACTTTTAATTTCCAAAGTTATAACGAATCGTAAAACCTGATCGAATACTGGTTTGTGGAAAGGCAGTTGAGATGGCGAATTCTGAAAAATTATGATCGTAAAAAAATTGAGCAACTAGATTTTGTGTTAATGCATAATCTGCATTTATTTTAATCGCTACTAAGCGCTGTCCAGCTGTCACCTGATTATTATCAAATTCTAAGTTCCTCAAAACTGTGACATTATCACGATAAGAAACATCTGCTTTTATATTTAAATCCCCTTTCAAAATAACTCTACGTCCACCAAAACTGGTTCGAAAACGCAAATCTTTAACTCGATACCCCATCCCCAATACAAATTCATCTCCAGTAGATTCCGTGATAAGATTGTTGTCAAGACTCAATGAAATAGCTCGTTCTTTTCTTATTTCAGCTAAAAACTTAAACGAATTATTCATTTCCATATCAATTCGTACCAGGGGATTAAATTGCTCTACCAAGTTGACATTAGAATAAAGTCTCTCTGGAATACTATTTCCTAGTTTATCTGTTTGATTAGGAATAGTGGGATTAAAATCAAAATTATTTTGAAAGTTTGTCAATGTATAACTTGCTCGATACGCATGATTAATGGAAAGCCTATTAAATAGTTTGGATAAGGACTTTATTTCAGACAGACCTGTAAATTTTAAATTCCAATTAGGTAAAGGATTGTTTCTAACAGGATTTAAAGAAACGCTTTCTGGATTTGCTCCTAAATAGGCTGCAAGAAAGGAATGAATCAATACTGATTGTTGATTTTTACCAAACCCTAAAGGATACCCCTCACTATCCACTCCTAAGTTTTCAAAACTAGTTTCTTTCACCAAGCGTCTTGCAATAACTTCTCTGTTAACCCTAAAATTCTCAAAATTTGAACTCACTGAACCTCGAGAGGGATTAAACGCAGTTTGAATCAGAATTGTAGACATTCCAAAGTTTCCAAATAAACTGGAATTTTGGGGGAGATAGTCTTGATCTTCAACTCTAAAATTTTCTAATCTATTTTCAGAATAGTCCCGTTCAGCATTAAAATCGATAATTAAATTTTTAAAAGGAACAAGTTGTGCAGAGGCTTTGAATTTGCTGCTATGTAAACTCGTAAATGGCTGATTAAAATTTGGATATCCCGAAAGCCATCCCTGCCTTGCAACCTCATAACGGATGTCTGCTTGGCTTCCAAAAGTATAGCCCAAAGTGGGACGCATTCCGCCAGCAAAACCTATGGAGGGTAGATATCCAGGCAATACAGAACCATTATTCTCATTATAGCTAGCCTGTACCCTCTTGACTGCAGTAAGTATATCCACAAGCTGGGTCAAGCTTTTCTTTAATACAGTGTTTTTCTTTTTAGAACTAGAATCTTTGGGAATATTGGTTTTTATATTCTTAATAAAAGAACTCTTCTTAGATTTCAATCCCAAAACAGAATATAATTTAGCAAACGATAAGGCTCCTGTAAGTGTTTTTGTATTATTATTTTGAATGGTGTTGACTATTCCCAGTGGAATACCCTCTTCGCTTTTAACTTGAGCCAAAGCTTCTGACCCTCTAATCCAATTAAAGTTTCCGGTGTAATTATACGTTGCATCAATAAAACTCAAAAAAGGAATATATTGAAATGGTAATTTATAATTTACGGCAAGAGTCTGTAAATGATTGTTTGGCTCACCTGTATTCAATAATCCTTGCCACAAAGCTTGCTTGGAGGGTGAAAAAGGGTTGGCTATACCTGTATCAATATTATCCGATTGTCTTATAATACTACTTGTATTTGCATTGAAATTAATCCGTAGTGAGCGACTTAAATTATGAGTAAATGCATAATTGTAATCAAATAAGAAATTTCGTTGTTGCAAATTGGGCAAACTACGTTGTTGGGATGCATCTACCCCTTCCAAATAAACTTGCCTAAACTTTTGATTGTTCAAAATTCTATTGACATTTGCTGCGCCTTCAAGGGAACTAGGTAACAAATTAAAGTTCAATTTTTCTAGCCATTGCCAGTATTTTTTTCGATTGAAAAAAGTTACTTTTCTGAAAGGTTCTATCGGCTTGGAAGAAAATGAATGTCCGTAATTGACTCCTAAAAGTAAATTAAATTCTTCTTGAGTTTCAATTTCGTAATCACGATGTTCTAATTCATTATAAGCATAAGAAAAGTCAAAGTTTTCTGGGCTATAAAATCGAGTTTTACTTGATCCTGAACTATTTTTCCTAACCCCAATCAAACTAATACTTTTTCTACTTGTATAATCAATGGCTTGATTCCGTATGGAATCGCGTTGTGATTTTCTCTCAGCTGTATTGAGTCGATCATCTAATTTTAGATCCATATAAAACGGATCATACTCTGGAGTAATAAGCGTTTCTCCACTAGCAAAACTCAAGGGAATTTGAAGCCCCCAACTTGAGGGAGTAAGCTGTCCAAGGTTAATATTAGAAACCATATCGTATTGCAATAAATCCTCTCTTGCTCTTTGATTAGGAGTCTGATCTATACTACCAAAACCTATAGTTGAAAAACGTCCCGTTGCCGAAAACGAAGCAAAGTCTGCTACATTAGCATCTAAAGCTCCTATCGCTGCCCATCCACCTTGACTATCAATTCCAGATATCCGCAGCTCATTAAACCAGACCTCACCACACAGTGACTCTCCAAGGGTAGTTGATGGATTCTTAAGACCTATCATCAATGTTCTAATGTCACCTAGAGATGGATTCCCTCGTATTGAAAATTTATATTTTTTCTCACCAGGCAAAGTACTTATGGGTGTAAACTCTTGAATTGGATTTAACTCTTCATCAAAATAAAGAACTTCACCTAATCCTAATTGTTGAAGAGCCCTCGCTTTTAACTTGGCCAAAAGATCAACAGGAACTTCCAACGAATTCGAATCCGGATTCCAGACCTCTTCAGCAGAAAGACGGTTTATGCTTTCCGAGGAATATTCTGTAGGTTTTAATGGGATTTCTATTTGATAGTAATTGTCTTGATAATCTGTTCCTAAACGAATGAAAGCCACCAACCGTTTGTCAAATTCATCTTCTGCACCCTCTCCAGGAAGAGGCTCATTTGCAGGCAAAGATTCAGCATGTAAAAACATTCGAAGCTTACTGTATTGCCTCATGTCAAGGTTCAAATTTTTATAAATCCCTCGAGAATCTGATGGCTGCAAATCACATACCCTAAAGGCTAATGATTGTTCGTTTTGTCTTATAATTGTATTGTTGTTGTTTACCTGCTCTCTTCTTATTTCAGGAGGTAAAACATAGTTAATTGGTATTCGGTTTTCATTTTCTAAAATGTTTACCGTACTAATGTCAACCGTAGTATTTTCATTCACCAATACTTCTTTGTTTAGGGCCTTATTGTATTGTCTCCAATCTCCTCTCACCAAATCTAATGTCCCAAAACGAAATACAACCTCCTCTTCAAATCCACTTAAAACCATTCGCATAAAACGGATTGAACGCAAATCATTAATTGCATTTACTGATTTAAAATAGGGATTGAAAGAAGTATTTTCATAATAATCTTTTTGTATAGGAACTTTGAATTGGATCCATCGTGCTTCAAATTCGTCTCCATTAGGGGCGTTTACTTTAATATTTTCCCTAACATCCGTCACAAAAGGATGGTTTCCAACTTGCATGTTTTTAGCAATAGGAACACGGTATTCGAAATAACTGTCAATGGTATTCATACTCTGATCACGGTTAATGTCTTCCGTATCAGGCTCGGTAGTATTCCCTCGATCTGTATCGCTAAAGTCAATAGGAGTATTGTTTTCCAAACCATTATAATTCTTATAACGATTTAGTATTCCTCCCTCGGCTTGTAAAAAATATTGATAATTATCTCCTGCAGGGTCATTTGCAGGACCATTGGTGAAGATAGCTCCCTCATCTTGATCTGCTAATCCATCTAATCCCACATCTTGAAGCGCTCGATCTTCAGCCAAAGAATTGAATGCATAAACTAAAGATTGATTGGCTGGGACTTTTCCCCATTCAGTTTCGTATGTTGGTGTGACCTCAGTTGTACTCGGCAGACCGTTTTCAAATTGTTTTCTCCCATCTCGTAAAATATCTTCTGAAATATTTCCCAAATGAAAAACTAATTCTCCCAGATCATTACTAGGGGCTTCATTATCAGTAAATGTATCTAGTAACCAAAATTCGATGAATTCTACGTTTGACTGCTCAAAATTGGTTGCATTCAAAGATCGCATTACTCCTCCCCAATTCTTTTTAGAATCAGAATCAAATTGTTCAATAGGGGCATTGTTATATGGTCCTTTTTCATTGGGATAATAAGCCAAATCAAATGTAGGTAAAGTACTAGGTGTACCCTGAACTATATCTTGTTCGGGAAATAACTCATTGATAAAAATTCGTCGGGTTTCATTTAGAGAAATATCATCATTATTAATTCCGTTTGGGGGTCTAAAATAAAAGATTTGATCTATTGAATACCATGCTAATTTGGAACGCCCATATCCACTCTCCAAGCCCTCTTTTGTGGCGCCAGGAACATCATTTACTGGAACACTAGATAAATTCCAAGCTGTATATCCTTTGATATCAATATTAGTTTGCGCTCCCTCAAAATCATCGATGTAAACATTAGTTTCACCGTTTAATTGGGTGTTTCTTGGATCTTTAGCCGCTAGACTTGCAACTTCACCACGAAACGAAATCTGTGAAGGAACATTGGTTTTTATGGTAGGTAATTTATTAACCAACCGGGTTAATAATGGAATCTCTGTTGAGAAATTGGTGTTGAATCCCATCATAGTATTGTTCACGGGTTCTGTACCATAATTTGCTTTTTGAGTTAAGGGATTTTCACTCAAATTAATTAATGTCACTCCCACATTAATCTTATCCGTTATTCTATGATTAATATTAACTCCTGAAAAACGTTTATTTTGTTGATTAAAGAAAGAATTGTTTTCTACTGAAATATCAATTGGAATGTTTGAGGCCTTCAAACCCTCATCTAAAATCTTTACACGACCAATCTCATAATTTACGGTATAATCCAAACCTTCCTGAAGTGTTCTCCCTCCAGCAGTTACTCTCACAGAACCTCTTGGCACATTAAAAGCACCTATATTAATTCCATCGCCTCCCTCTGATTTATATCGTCCTTTTAATTGAAATTTATTCTTCTCCGTAAATTCTAAAGCTGCCGCTTTTGTGGACGAGTACAATTCATTAAAAACGTATTTTTTCTGATTTTTGTTGAACGTACTTGGTAAATCATAATCTTCTTTAGCAGATTCTGGATTGTCTAAAAGTTCAAATAAAAATTCACCAAAGGGTTCTGCTTTTGGAAAAATGATTCGTCCATATCGAGGGTCAATTGTAATTCCCGGTATAAAATCAAAAAAGCCATCCCCTTGAGGCACTATATCTTGGTAGGCATTTAATCGATCCAAATCCATGGTATTCAACAAGACTTCTTGCTCCAGCTTTTCAGGCCAAATTGAAGGATCTTCTGGCGTCATATAATTGATTGGAGAAGGATCAGTATAAAGAATACTTAATTTAAAATCCTCTTCTGATAACTGAAAAGCTCCAGTATTATAGATGTTTTTCATCATCAAATCCCAAACTGGCTGACGAACATCGGTCAAACTACTTTTAAGCATTTTGACAACTAAATTATTCGTTTGAACCACAGGTGCTTGTTGTGGTTGCTGAGGTGTATTGGATTGTATCAAAGAAGTACCCGGAATATCACCATTTGCAAACTCACCAACTTGATATACCTTTCCTAAGTAAGTAAATTGAAAAGCCACCCCTAATATCTCATCGTTGCTTAAACGTTGATTTAACGAAATATAACCTAACTGCGGGTGAAGTGTGTACTCTTGTGGTTTTAGCTTTCGTGCACTTTCCAACACGGCATAATCATATCCTTCGGTTGTTTTTGTGGAACCAAAACCATTTTTTACAGTAGCGATATCTCGAATTGCTTCAGTTAATATACCTCCAAAACCAATTTCATTAGGATCCAATCTATTAACATCATTACTAGGTGGAGACTCAAGGTTTGAGGTGTTAAAAAAGTTTGGAATTCTTTCATCTAGTTGAGTATTCTCTGGATTGGCTTCCCCTAAATCTTGTAAGGCTATAATGTTTCTAACATTGTTTGTTTGATACCCTCTATTAGTCACCCATACTTCAATTCGAGTTATTTGAACTGGAGAGTTGATATAAGGGTAAGTATCCAAAAAGGCATCATAATTATCTCTAAAATATTGACTCAAAAAGTAGTGTCTATCTTCCTCGTAATCCAAAGCAAATAAGCTAAAATCTTCGAGTTTTCCGCCTCCTTGTGAAGTAATATTTTGGGATTGTGAGCGTTGTTCAGAAAAAATTCCAGAAATGGTTGTATTTCCAAATTTCAAATCAGCACGAACACCAAAGAGACTTTGCGCTCCTTGTATCAAGTTACTATTCAGAGGCAAACTAATATTACCAATATCAATATTTTGTAAAATAGCATCTTCCGTTACCTTTCCTTTCAAATACTCTGAAACTCGATTACCAACTTGCTGTGTACTGTTTGGAAGTTGATTAATGTTGTTTTTTAATTGATCAATTTTCTGTCGCGCTTGATTGAGTGTGTTTTTTACTTCACCAATTTTATTTTGAACACCCTGAACTGTAGATTTAACATTATCAATTTTATCATTGATTGCATTGACTTTTCCTTGAACATCATTTATTCTAGAACCAATTTTCCCAGGGATTACATCTTTTAATTCAGACAATTGAGGAGGATTAAATTGAATCTTAATCAGATTCTGGAAATCAAAGGTTGATTCTGTATCGTAATTTGCAGTAATCTGAAGTCGTTCTCCTATTTTACCTAACAAGCTAAGACTTATCCGTTGATCAAAATCAAATCCGGGAGATCTTCTATTTACAGGTGAAGTGATTGGGTTGTCGTTTCGCTGATAACGGTATCCCAAATCTATTCCAATAGAACCTTGTGGTGATATATCAATAGCATTACTTCCAAATATGGATTGAAAAAAATTATTATTGACGTACAATT
>Ga0233397_1001154_pt1 | contig 12537 bp, 6 predicted proteins | sample 35DmetaG_FD_189957 | JGI IMG/M metagenome (GOLD analysis project Ga0233397, IMG submission 189957) | Seawater microbial communities from Monterey Bay, California, United States - 35D | ecosystem: Environmental > Aquatic > Marine > Coastal | place: USA: California | collected 2016-10-20
CCCCACCGCCATGCACACTAGGAGTCATATCTGACACAGCCGCCGGGGTAATGATCCACTCTTCGATCGTAAAGGTGGCATTCGGAGCACCAACCGCGCGATCAACCCGAGAATCTAAGAATTCCCAAATTTCACCAGTTCCGTCTGTGCCAGGCTTCCCATAAACATCAACCAAAGCTCCGGTAGACTGGTCTCCACCAAATCGCAGCTCGATGTTATCGTCACCATTTGAATTGATGGTGCTACTTTCTTGGTCAGGTAGAGGAGCATCAGGATATGACGCAGCGAAGTTAACGCTATTATTTGCGATCACAAAGGTTCCTTTAGCAGGAATAGTTCCAGACAAAGGAATTGCCCGCCCATTACTGCTACCATTGACATAATAAACAATATTCCAATTTCCAGAACCCAAGTCGATATCCTCGTTAGTCGGATTAAAAAGCTCCACGAAACGCCCTTCGAAGTTATCGCCTGGATCGGCAATTTCAGAAATATAAACCGGAGGAATGACCGTATCATTATCTTGGATATTCAGATTAAAAGCGGAAGCGCCACTGATGCGGGCGTCTCCATTGGACGTAAGATCTGAGAGAAGAAAGATAGCGGTCTCGGCGGTTTCTTGCTCAGAATCATCAGCTAAGGTAACAGTAATCACCCGAGTATCCCCACTCTGCGCACCGGCTGGGAAAGCCACAGTTCGGCTCACAAAATTACCAATATCGGTAGGTGCTACAGTGCTATTAATATCGTCCAAGACAATTGAAACAGTTACCGCTGCCCCATCGGGATTCAAAATCTCAACTTCAATATCAGCCGTTCCGTCCGCTTCATTAACTGTGACTGATGTCGCCTTAAAACCAACTAAGGGCGAATTCTTGCCCAGAACACTTGAACCGATAAAATTATTAGTTCCTAATGCCGAGCTATCCACTTCCCCAATTGAGACTTCCTGCCAAACGACAGGAAAATCACGAAAGGTCGAACCAGCGTCGAGATTGAATCCAGTCAAAGTGTTCTGCCTGACGACACTTGTATCATTCCCCTCGTTCCCATCAGCGGTAACGCTGATCGCATCGACAATGTTGGCGGTCTCACCAGTATCCCCTTGGTAAAGGACAACTGAATCATTTCCGTTATAGAAAGTAATATCAGATGTCACGTCTGCAGCACCTGCTAAAACAGGCGTCGTCGCACTCGGGTTTGCCACAATGAAACTCGCACCAGCGGGCAGAATTCCCGAAAGGGCTAATTGGCTGCTTGGAAAGTTCCCGTCAGTCTTGAAGTCTTCCGTCGAAGCATTAGACCATCGAGTCAAAATAAAGTTACCGAGGTCAATTTCAGCATCAGAAACATTGGTCAACTCGACGTATTTGTTATTCGAAAACCCTTCGTGATACTGGGTGATCAAAAGTGGACTGCCCGCTTCTGTTCCAACATCGCCATCGTCCGTCACAGTCACAGTCGCCACCGCGCCCCGAAAACCCTCCGCCACCGCGCTAATCGAAACCTCCCGAGCACCGTCAGGATCTGGATCGTCAACTCCAGTCACCAGAAAAGTTGCGGTCAACCCGCTCGTTATACTGAGGGTCGGAGGCACGGTAGCCTCCGTCAAATCATCACTAGTGAGATTCACTATCAGCGGGTAGGTAGCAGGGGCCTCCGGGAGGTTGACTGTCAAAGTCGTCGTGCTCCCTGCTCCACTTTCACGAATCGAACTAGTGGCAGGCGATAACATGATCGATGGTAGAGGATCCCCAAAACTCGCACCCGTTACGTCGGTGCCGGGCGACTCTGAGCCCACCGAACCAGCAATGGTCGTATGAGGCTGAAATCCCCCAACCAATTCCGGGCTTCGGTTCAATGATTCGTCGTCAGAGGAATTATCTTCGTACCTTACTTGGTCCACTTGCGTAAAAGAACTGTCCTGAAGAGTAATCGTGTCACCGCTATTATTGAGACTAGGAGCACCAACAAAAACCGAAACTCCATTGAGAGTAGCTGCTGGATTACCTCCACCAAAAACTACAATAGCCTCATTGGCGCTGATCATTGACCCGGCAGGAAATTCGAAAAAATTGCCGCTCAGATCTGTAATCTGATAGCCGCTAATGTTGACCGAGACGTTGCCAGTATTGACGATTTCCACGAATTCATCCTGGCTAGTATTCGCCTCACCATCTTGGTTGACGTCGTTCCCCGGCGAGGGATCGTAAAGGAGTTCATTGATGACGAGCTGAGCTGAAGCACTCAGTGTCAGTGACAAAGCGGCTAAGAAGAAAATCAGTTTTTTCATGAGCAGAATAGAAGTTTCAAGAACCGTCGCAAATTCCTGCTGAGTTCTATGCCCGTTTCACCGATATCGCAAATTCAGTAATTGGAGAGGAAGATGAAATCTGCCTAAACCTCGGCAGAATCAACGTCATCACGAAGATTCTTGATAATGAACCCCTGGCGATCAGGCGTATTTTTCCCCATATAAAAGGTTAACATCTCTTTAAGACCTCTGCCTTCCTCCATCTGCACCGGATCTAGCCGCATGTCTTTACCAATCATGAACTTAAATTCGTCAGGCGAAATCTCACCCAAGCCCTTGAATCGGGTGATCTCGGGATTGCGGCCCAACTCCTTCATTGCAGCTTCTCGTTCGTCGTCATCGTAGCAGTAAATGGTCTTCTTTTTATTCCTCACGCGAAAAAGTGGGGTCTGCAGTATGAAAAGATGTCCTTCACGAATTAGCTCCGGAAAAAACTGGAGAAAGAAAGTCAGCAGGAGCAAACGAATATGCATTCCATCAACGTCGGCATCGGTCGCGATCACGACCCGATTAAATCTCAGCGATTCGATATCGTCTTCGATTCCCAAAGCCGCCTGAAGCAAAGCAAACTCCTCATTTTCATAGACTACCTTCTTGGTTAGCCCGAAAGTATTGAGCGGTTTTCCACGCAAGGAAAATACGGCCTGAGACTCTACATCGCGACACTTCGTGATTGATCCACTGGCCGAATCACCCTCTGTCAAAAAAACCGTAGTGTCCGCGCGACGCTTGTGCTTAGTATTAAAGTGAGCTCGGCAATCGCGGAGCTTCTTGTTGTGAACCTTAGTCTGGCGCGCTCGCTCCCGAGCCAATTTCTTCACTCCACTAAGTTCCTTGCGCTCTTTCTCAGCAGCAAGAATACGCTTCTGAATCGCCTCAGCTGCTGCTGGAGTTTTGTGAAGATAGTTATCCAGTTCCTCCTTCAGGAAATTCCCAATAAAGGTCCTTACCGTCTCGCCTTCCGGAGCGACCGTGGCCGACCCCAATTTCGTCTTTGTTTGACTTTCAAAAACCGGCTCTTCAATTCGCACCGAAATCGCTCCCGTAATTCCAGCTCGAATATCCGAAGGATCATAACTCTTCTTATAAAATTCGCGGATCACTTTTACCAGTGCCTCTCGAAACGCCGCGAGGTGAGTTCCGCCCTGCGTCGTATTCTGACCATTTACAAAAGAATAATAGTCCTCACTTCCACCCCCGCTATGGGTAAAGGCCACATCGATGTCCTTACCAGTCAAATTAATAGGCTCATAAAGCGGAGCTTCATCCATCTCCTCTTTTAGAAGATCCAAAAGACCATTCCTTGATCGAAATTTCTTTCCATTGAAGATCAACGACAGACCCGGATTTAGGTAGCAATAATAGCGACACATTTTCTCCACGAAGGGATCACGAAACTTGGTTCTCTTGGGGAAAACTGTCCGATCAATCTCAAAAGCCAAGCGGGTTCCACCCACTGATTCATCGATTACCGGTTTTTTCATCTCCTCAACCACTTCCCCTTTTGAGAACTCAATCGCTTTCGTCTTACCTTCACGCCAAGCCTGAATCTCGAAGAATTCGCTTAGCGCATTCACCGCCTTGATCCCCACCCCATTTAGCCCTACCGACTTCTTAAAAGCCTCGCTATCATACTTCGCACCCGTATTAATTTTGGCCGCGCAGTCCATTAACTTACCAAGGGGAATCCCCCTTCCGTAATCTCTCACCTCAACTCTACTCTCGTCATCAATATCAATCGTAATCTCTTTGCCGTGACCCATCACAAATTCGTCAACCGAGTTGTCGAGTGCTTCCTTTAGTAAGATGTAAATTCCATCGTCCGCCGAAGATCCATCTCCCAGCTTCCCAATATACATTCCGGGGCGCAACCGAATATGCTCCCTCCAATCGAGGCTTTTAATATCATCTTCAGTGTAACTCACGGCAGCGGCCATAGGCAGAGAATATTTAACTTTTCCAAAGCATCAAGAATTCTCTCCCCGCTTAATCCGATTCCACCCCCAGCCACGAAAACTCCAGCTACTTCTAGCGAAGGAAAAAGGCTCAAACTCCCGAGTTGAAACCGCTTATCAGAGCCAAAATCAGGCCTCCCTATAAAAAGTCGATGCCATGAAGCCCGAAGCTTCATGGCACTGATTTTCTAAATTCGCTACGACTTCGAATCCTTCTTAGCAGCCTTTTTAGCTGCTTTTTTTGCCACTTTTTGAACAGTAGATTTCTTTTTCGTCGTGACCTTCTGGACATCGGCCTCCTTAGGGGGCGGCGGTGGGATTTCATCATCATCACTTCCACCATGGCTTAAAATGAACTGGAGGTCATCGACACCCAAATTACTAGCAAACCCTTCATCGCCCAAAATATTGGTCACAAGAGCTGTCTTTTGGTGCTGTAGAATCCGGATCTTCTCTTCCACCGAATCACGAGTCAAAAGACGATAAGCGATCACCTTGTTTTTCTGTCCAATTCGGTGAGTTCGATCGATCGCCTGGTTTTCAACCGCCGGATTCCACCATGGATCATAAAGGATCACGTAAGATGCCGAAGTTAAATTCAAGCCCGCACCACCCGCTTTTAGCGAAAGCAGGAACACTGAAGCATCCTTTGTAGTTTGGAATTTCTCGATCTCCCCTTTACGATCCTTGGTCTGCCCAGTGAGATAGTTGAAGGGACGACTCTCGACCTCAAGACGCATCTTGATGATATCGAGCATCGATACGAACTGTGAAAAGACGAGGACTTTGTGCCCCTCTTCGCGAAGCTGATCCAGTAGGTAGAAAAGAGCATTCATCTTCGCACTCTCCTCTTTGAGCCACTTCGGATCAATCAAACCTGGGTGACAACAAATCTGACGAAGGCGCATTAGACCCTGAAGAATTGCGAAACTGTTTTTCTTAACCGCCTCATCGGAATCGAGTCCAAGTAAAGCCTGTTGAATCCTCTTTAGCTCTACCTTGTAGAGCTCTTCTTGGATTCCCTCCATTCCCGCAAAGACTTCTTCTTCCGTTCTCGGCGGGAGATCTTTCGCAACTTGTCCTTTAGTCCGGCGAAGAAGGAATGGACGCAAGCGCGCAGCAAGACGATTTTGGCTACTTGGATCCTTACGCTTATCGAAACGGCGCTTAAAATAAGCGCGGGTCCCAAGAACTCCTGGCATCGCGAAAGCCATCAGTGACCACATATCCATGAGGCGATTCTCAATAGGAGTACCAGTCAGAACTAGGCGATTTTCTGCATCCAATTCACGGGCACATTTCGCGGCCTTAGAGTCTGGGTTTTTAATCTGTTGTCCCTCGTCAAGAATAACAGTCAGCCAGCGTACTTTGTTCAACTGGTCTCCACACACCCGAAGCTGAGCGTAATTGAGAACAAGGATATCGAGCACGTTATTCACCTCATCAAGATCCAAATCGTCGCGGGTCCGCAAAATCTTCACCTTGAGATCTGGGGCAAATTTTCCAGCTTCGGTTGCCCAAACATCAAGAACAGACTTTGGACAAACCACAAGAGCTGGGCCAATGTTGGCCTTCGCATCTTTAGTTTCATCAATATATTTCCGCAGCCAGAGAAGATAAGTGATACTCTGAATTGTCTTACCAAGACCCATGTCGTCAGCAAGTATTCCTCCGAAGCCATTCGTCGCGAGATAAGCAAGGAACTGGTAACCCTCAACCTGATAGGGGCGCAAGGTCGCGTTGAGCGAATCAGGAACATCAGGCTTGATATCAATCTTAATATCGCGAGCACGATCCTTGATTCGCTTCCACGCTTTCGGATCAAAGACTTCGGCAGCCTTAGGATCCGCCAACTGCATGGCATGCATTCGGTGGGTCTCGCCTGAAAGATCGAAAGGATCGAGACCCAGACGTGTCACAGCATCGCGCTGTTCGGGATCGAGCTTGATCTCAAGTCGCATCCACGAGCCATCATCCATGCGAACATAACCACCACGGGCTGCCACAAGCTGACGGATCTGAGCCTTAGAAAGGTTAACACCTTCGACATCAATCACTACACGGAGATCAAACCAATCAATCTCCTGGTTCACGACCTCGAACCGAATCGCAGCAGTGACCGGGTCGCTGAGAATTGTTTTAAGCTTAGCTTCGATGTCGAGCTCCACTGATTCCGGCATCGCCTCAATCCACTCAGCAAATTTTTCCGGAAACTGCTTGGTGATCCTCCCTTTAAAGGCCTCCAGCTTTTCGTCGTAAGTTAAGCCCATTTGGAGAAGAATCTCAGGGATCGGGTAGAGCTTCTCACGCGCAAAGCGAAGAAGAGCCTTACCTTTAACAGGTTCTTGTTTAATAAGATCCCAACCAGCTTTGATTAGCTTCTCCTCACGGCGTCCTTTCGCCTCAAGAGCTTTAACGTCGATCACTAAGTGCTCGGTTTCGGCGGCTGTCAAACCTTGCTCGACCCACATTTTCAAATGAGGAAAGAGGTCTAGATCAGTCACTCGACGCTTCATCGAAGGCGGTAAACTGGACCCAATCTTACGAAGAAATTCGACGCCTTCGAGGGAATCGATAACCAGCTTCGGAATCGAGTAGCGGGGCATGATCTCGGTGTCCTCCAACCATCGTGGAGGCCCGGGGAAAACGGTCTCGTCGGACTGATAAAGTTCAGTTCGACCCGGAAGCAAACGGACCGAGTGAGAAACCTTTTCACCACTCTGGGTCACTAGCTGCAGAGCAAATGAGTTCGAATCCATGGGATCGTCATCGCAGAGCCAACTAAGAGGCTCGTCGACTACCCGAAACGGTCTTTCGTCAAGGTTCACCATGTAGCCCTTCAACTCCTTTTGGTGAAAGAGAAGATTCATGAAGCAGCAAGCTTCTTCATTCTCCAGATCGAGATAGAGCTCACCCGTTTTTTCGCTATAGCGCAAAAAGTGCTCCCAAAGGATCTGGCTCGCGGCATCCATTCGCAAAGCTGAGGCATCAAACAACTTCAGGATACGTTCGATCTCTCCCTTCTCTCGAAGAGACACCCACTCTTCTTCGTATTCCTCCCGCGCCTCAACGCGGGCTTCGTTTATTGTAGAAATTAGGCGAAACTCAATTTTGTGCGGGATTTCTTGTGGTGGACGTTCATTGACACTTTCAATTCTGTCATACCAAGCTGCAACTTCCCTCTCCTGCTCCCAATCACGCATCCGACGCTGAACATTTTCCAAGTCGGTGATCGCGTCCATGAAGTCAGGATAGCGGAGATTTTTCTTATCAAAGGCATAGCCCAAATAGTTCCAGAACTCTAAAATATCACCCGGTGGAACCGGCCAGAGCTCCAGAGGCTCGTAACTGGCGATTTCCCAGCGAGGATTCAAGCGAACCATGTCATGATCATGGATCTCTCCCTCGATCACATATCTTCGATAGCGCTTCTCGACCCGAAACACAAAATCCGCCTCTTTGTCATCAAGCTCGCGATCAAGCTTTTCCTCTATAAGATCGACGATCGGCGTATCATCAAACTCATTGGGCGACTCCGGGAGATCTTCCCCTCGGTGAAGGCGCTCGAGCATTGCCGCGAACATCACTGCTCCCGATGTTTCCTCGTCCTCGGTCGAACAGCTGCCAAACCAACGGTTACCTTGGAGTCTCAGGGTAGTACGGTGCACCCCGCCATTGTCTTCAACCCGCCCCTGAATAAAGAGGTGGTTTCCAAAAATCTGTGTTACCGCGCCCTCTTCCTGAAGATGCTCTCCGCGCTTACGAGCAGCCTCCGGGAAACTATTGAGAAAATTCAATGTCGCCCGGTCCGGGTTGAGTGCGGTCATGTTACTAGCCATTTTTATTTTCTTAGTGCGTGAAAGAAAACCGTAGCCAAGCACCCCAAAGGACCCTCAAGCGACGGCGAGGTCTTGAGACTAAACCCAAGTAGTAGAAATACGCAACAGAAAGCGTCATTGAATTCGTCAAAGAAGTAGGGGTTACCTGAAAGAACGCTGATTCTATCGCTGTTAGAAGCACCATCCTTCAGCGTTTTGCCTTATCAAATAACTCCCCGCAACACCCTGATCGCCATTTCGTGGCTCATTACGCTCGCAATTGGCCTGCTTGTTGGGCGGAAAAGTGTATCAAACGTAGGCCTTACGAATGGGACCGTAACCTCACTCCCAGCCAAGCCTCTCCACGATTCCCGCTCGCTCGATTCCCCTTCCTATATTGCTGAAGCTCAGAAAATCGGCCGAAGGAAAATCACCAATGGTTCGATATCTACCGTAGATGAGGAAGCAATCCATCAAACCATGATCGAGCTCTCCGATGTTCTTAATGTAGGAAACCACGTCGAACGCACCCGCCAGATGATCGCTTTTATTGATCGTATCGATAACAGCGAAATAGCAAACATTGTTCAAAATTTCAGTGAAGCCGGATGGGTTGATTATAATCGGAGCGAGTTCTCGATGCTTATCTCCGCGTGGATGGACCGAGATCCTTTCACGGCAATCGCTTTTCTCGATGAAAACGAATCTGACGGTTGGACTCGAAAAACCGCAATCTCGGCTTGGGCGTCCGATAGCCCGGAGGAAGCTGCGATCGCCATTCAAGGCCTTGAAGACACTGGCGAGGTCAATGACTGGGTGATCGGCCTAATCGAAGGAATGGCCCGAAACGATCCTGAAGGCGCACTCCTAGCACTCAAGGACATTGAGGACAGCAACACTAGAAACCAAGCGATCCGCGAAATCCTTCCCGAAGTGGTGATCCGGGGGGCCGAATTTGCCGGTAAATGGATCGAGCATATCAAAGATCCAAAACTCCAGAGGGATACCGCTAAACGCCTCGCCAGCTCGCTAGCCCGCCGAGACCCAGAATCTGCCTCAAACTGGATCCGTAATATGACCACGGTCGCCACTCGACGTGATGCCTCCGAAGTTGTCTCAGAAATATACGCCCAACAGAACCTCGATGGCGCCAAGTTATGGGCCGAGAGCCTCCCACAAGACACCATGACCGAGGCCGCCGAGGGAGTTACTAAATACCTTGCTCGCAAAGATCCGGCAGAAGCTGCAATCTGGCTGCGTAGTCTCGGCGACGATCCCGACCTTGATGGTGCCCGCATTCGTTTTTTACAAGAAACAGGCAAGCAAGACCCGCAAACTGCACTCGAAAACGTCTCAACCCTTTCGCGCCCCAAAGACCAAGAGCGCTACTATCGTGACATCTTGAACCGCTGGCACAAAACCGACGGAAACGCAGCCACAGCGTGGGCTACCAAAAACTCGGATTTCCTACCAGAGAAGGCCCTAAAAGGAATTCTCCCAAAACCCAAAAAGAAGAAAAACAAAAAGGGATGACCATCGCGGCCACCCCTTACGTTTTTAACATGAAGGTCCGGCAAACTGCCGGGACGGATTAGCAGCCTCATCCGCCACCGCCACTTTCTGCTTCGCCACCTTCTGCTTCGCCACCGCCACCGCCACCACAGCACCCGCCACCGGTTGCTTGAGCAATATCTTCAGGAGTTGGGACGCGCCCCAACTCCAAGGTCATTCCAACCATCCGGCTGACGCTCGACTGAAGAGCTTCCAGAGTTTGCTGGGCTTGCATGAAGTCAGAAGCGATCGGGTTGTTCAAGAGCTCGGAGCGGGCACCTTCAAACTCAGCAATTTCACTCTCTGACAATTGAAGTCCTGATTGCTGTTTCTGATTTAGGGCCTGCCCGCTTTCGTGCACCGATTGGTAGCTCAAGCGAGCTTCGTCATCGCCAAGAAACTTCTCAACCTTTCGAAAAAGGTCGCGATAATCCGAATCATTGGCAATAGTTTCGCAAAGGTCACGGGTCTTTCCCATGACTGTTGAGTCGTCCTCTAGAAGGTTCATGAGTGCGACATACGCTCCACCGCCGCTTGCCGCAACCGCAGATTTATTCTTTATTTATGAACCCCCAGACAAATGGATCCGAAAAAAAAGCCGGAATAGCATCGTTTACAGTTTAGTATCTTACCGCCATGACCTCAAAAAATAGACTTTTTGCCGCAGCCTGGGCCGTCAGCTGTGGGGCTGCCTTTCTCGTCGGGCGGGGATCTGGAGACTCACCAGAGGCTGCCGACACCTCTGGTTCTAAGACGAAATCTACCCCTTCTGGATCCAGGACGATCTCTCGTAGAGTCCGATCGTCAAGCCCTTCTGCAACGACCAGTCAGATCGCTTCAACATCTAAGAAAAACTCAAGCAAATTACAGATTGAGGCGATTCGTAAGGAAGCCAAGGTTCTTAAAAACATGTCAGACCCGATTGCCCGGGCCGAAGAATTTCTCAAATTCGTTAAAAATCTCTCACCCGACCAATACCTCGCCGCTGTCGATGCCTACCGTGAAGATGGGATCGAAAACGAGCAATTCGGCGAATACCGCATGCTTCTATCCGCTTGGGCTCAGGTCGATCCACTTCAAGCCCTCGATTATGCCAAGGAGAAGACCGGGACCAATTTTGCTCGTCAGACCATTCTTTCCGCTTGGGCCAAAAATGATACCGAAGGCGCAGTAGCATGGGCTCGCGAAAACTTCGATAGCGAAGCGAAAGGCGCCGATGCTAATCCATGGATTATTGGAGTAATCGAAGGCATTTCTTCAATCGACCTGGGTCGTGCCACCGAGTTACTCGAAGAACTCCCCTTCTCTCGCGGACGCGGTCAGGCTTTAGATGCTGTCTTTGCCGAAGTCACTAGCGGAGGCCCCGAAAACACCAAGCAATGGATTGCGAGCCTTGGTGATGAAAAACTTAAATCTGGAGCTGCCAGCCGTTTTGCCGGACAGCTCGCCAAAACCGACCCGCGCGCCGCCGCTGAATGGGCCTCCTCAATGGGATCAGAAATTCTAAAATCTTCCGCGGGAGAAATTATTCAGCAATGGGCGGATAACGATCTGACCGCCGCCCGGGACTGGGTCGAAGGCCAATCCGAAGAAATTGTAGCCTCTGCCGGCCCTGCTCTCGTTCGTGAAATAGTTCAGAGTGAAGACGTCGTGGCAGCCTCCGACTGGCTCGCCAACTACGAAGGAAATCCTGCTTTTGACGAAAGCGTTCGCTCCCTCGTTTGGAATTCCATGAGCGAAGAACCAGCCTTTGCTGCCGATTGGATTATGAGACTCTCCAGCGAAGACGATCAGCGCAACACCTTCCACCGGATGATTGGAAAATGGATGAGCAAAGATGAAGCTGGAGTTGTCGATTACGTAAATAATAACCCCGTCCCAGAAGGGATCAAAAAACGGGTCGAAATGACCCTTAAAAGAAGTCAAAACCAAAAGTAATTTTTAATCATGAAGGCCTCACACAATATCACCATTCTACTGACCGCGTCATTGCTTTTCATCTCATGCAAGCCCAAGGTTGTGGACGTCAAACCCGACGAACCGACTGATCCCGAAAAGCACGAAACAATTACTCTTGGCGGGGGCTGCTACTGGTGCGTAGAGGCCGTGTTCCAGCAACTTGACGGAGTCATATCAGCCACTTCTGGATTCATGGGAGGCCATATTCCCAACCCAAGCTCTGAGGAAGTTTACTCACAAACCTCCGGACATATCGAAGTTGTTCAAGTTGTCTTCGATCCAAACAAAATTTCTACTCCAGAAATTCTGGAATGGTTTTGGAAGGCGCATAACCCAACCGATCCACGTGGGCAAGGTGTTGATAAGGGCCCGATTTACATGAGCAATATCTTCGCCCATTCGCCGAAGCAGCGCGAACTTGCCGAAGCCTCAAAAAAGGAAGCCCAAACAAATTTTGACACGCCAATCGTCACTACAATCCGAGACGCCGAGGAATTCTACGCGGCAAAAGAGGAGCATCAAGACTACTACTTTCGCAAGAAGGGAGAAAATCCTTACTGCCCGCAACAAATTACGCCCAAACTAAAAAAACTGGGACTCGATTACTAGAAACCCAATTTTTAGACCGGTAAGTCATTCTTACTCGGCCTCGACCTGAGCGAGGTCCTCCGACTCGATGGCTTTGATCAAGTCTCGTAGCACCTGCAGACCTTCCCGTTCCACGGCATCAATTCCATTGGGCCATCTTAAGGCCTTCTCAAGATCAGCGATTTCATCGGCTGCTCGCCTCATGTAATCGTCAACCTCTTCCTTTGGATCAACTAAGGGAAGCTTCCCAGCATTAACATCATCTAAGGTGAGCCGAGAAATCTTAAGTTCTTTCTGATCCCTTTTCTTGATTGCTGAAAAATGCTTGGTGCGCTTCTTAATCCGCAGCGCA
>Ga0233397_1001155_pt1 | contig 12535 bp, 10 predicted proteins | sample 35DmetaG_FD_189957 | JGI IMG/M metagenome (GOLD analysis project Ga0233397, IMG submission 189957) | Seawater microbial communities from Monterey Bay, California, United States - 35D | ecosystem: Environmental > Aquatic > Marine > Coastal | place: USA: California | collected 2016-10-20
AAACTAGGTTTAAATATGAGATATTGTGGTTGTATTTGGGTAAGCATGTTTGATTGTGTTTCTGTATCAAAAACACCAATCAACTCCTCATCTAATGCAATAGGAATTGAACTTTTTTGACATAAAGTAGACATGAGTTCCCACTGATTTACTGCAATTGGTTGCTCGATAGAATGAATTTGATACTTGCTTAATTGATCCAATTTCTTGAGTGCCTCCTGAGGTTTGAAAGCTCCATTGGCATCAACTCGTATCGTGATAGTGTTGGTATCATATCGGTTTCTAAGTTGTGATAATAAACGTAATTCTTCTTCAAAATCTATTGCTCCAATTTTTATTTTAATGCAGTTAAATTCTTTCTCTAAGAGGCTGTCGATTTGAGCTTTCATGAAGTCAAAAGTACCCATCCATACCAAGCCATTGATCGGAATACTCTCTTTTGTATCTATAAAAAGTGATGGAAACAAAGAATATGGATCAGAACTTTTCAATGACAAAAGTGCAGTTTCATACCCCATTTTAATCGCAGGCCAGGGAGTTAAATCAAGTAAGGGTTCACCTCTATTGATCTGGTTACAAAGAGTTTTCAAGCTAGCTTCAAAGTCAGGATGATCATCATAACTTAATCCTTCTAAAATACTGCATTCCCCAATTCCCTTCTTGTCTTGGTCTGTCAGAATTAAAAACCAACTGTCCTTGGAGGTTAAGATTCCTCTTGAAGTACCACTTGGGCGTTTAAAATTTAAGATATGCTTGACAAATTTAGCTTTCATTATCCTATCAAAAGTGTAATAAATATCAAAACAGACAGAAAGAAAGTAGATAAAGCAACCTTCTTTAATTCTGGATCAAATTGTTTAGGATCAGAAATTTTAATGACCATAATTAAATGCATAATTAACGGAATTAAAGCAATGAATGGGATCCAAAAAAAAGTGTAAGATGTTATTAGAAAAACGGTAGTTATTAAAAGTATTGCGCTACCAATCAATATAAAATGATAACGTTTTGCTGCTTTTGCTCCTAAAATTACAGCCAGAGTTTTCTTACCCATTACCCCATCATTTATTCGATCTCGCATATTATTTAAATTCAAAACAGCAGTTGAAAAAAGTCCAATGGCCAATCCCAAAAGCAAAACAGGCCAAGAAAATGTTTTCAATTGAACGAAATAAGATCCAAGAACACCTACACCTCCAAAAAATAATAACACAAAAATATCCCCCAGACCTCTGTAACCATAAGCTTTGTCTCCAACTGTATAGGATATTGCAGCCCAAACGCTTAAAAGAGCAAGTAAAAAAAATACAGCTCCATAAACTAAAAATTGCGCCCCAAATGCTATGAAAATTAAAATACATGCCAAAAGTAAGGCCACAAGGGACATAACAATAATCCCATTTTTCAAAACTTGTTTACTTAGAAGTCCCTGCTGAAATACCCGCTTGGGTCCAATCCGATTTTCATTATCTGTTCCTTTAACTCCATCGCCATAATCATTTGCAAAATTGGAAATGATTTGGAATGAAATAGCGGTTAACAACATTAACACAAATAAAGACCAAGAAAAGTCAGGCTGGTTTAGTGAAAGTGCATTACCTACCAATATCCCAGAAATGGACAAGGGAAGAGTTCGTAAACGGGCTGCACTCAGCCAAACTTTAATTTGTTGCATATTGTGGGTTATGGAAATTTAGGATATTTTTTAAAGTTGGGCGCGCGTTTCTCTAAAAAGGCTTTCTTCCCTTCTTGAGCTTCTTCCATTAAATAGTACATTAAAGTTGCGTCTCCTGCCAATTGCATCAATCCATGTTGTCCATCTAATTCAGCGTTTAAAGAACGCTTGATCATACGAAGTGCTAAAGGACTTCTTTGCTGCATTATGCTACACCATTCCATAACCGTATCTTCCAATTGATCCAAAGGAACTACTTTATTTACCATTCCCATGTCATGGGCTTCTTTTGCAGAATACTGTTGGCATAAAAACCAAATCTCACGGGCTTTCTTCTGTCCAACATGACGCGCTAAATAGGAGGACCCAAATCCTCCGTCAAAACTTCCTACTTTAGGACCTGTTTGGCCAAATATTGCATTTTCACTTGCAATGGTAAGGTCACAAACAACATGCAAAACATGACCTCCACCTATGGCGTAGCCATTAACCATAGCGATTACTGGTTTAGGCAATTCTCTTATCCGTTTGTGAAGATCCAAAACATTTAGCCTAGGGACGCCGTCTTCTCCAACGTAGCCGCCCACACCTTTAACATTTTGATCTCCTCCACTACAAAAAGCTTTGTCGCCTATACCTGTAAAAACCACAACATCTATATCATTGTCTTCTCGGCACACCTCAATAGCTTCAAGCATTTGGATGTTTGTTTCTGGACGAAAAGCATTATATACTTCTGGTCTATTAATTGTAATTTTCGCAACTCCATCGCAAAATTCAAAAAGAATATCGCTATACGTTGCTAAAGATTTCCATGTTCTCATTTCTATTTTTATTTGGTATTTATACTATTCGATGCCATGGCTTTAAAGTAATTCAATAAAACCTCATCATTCACTTTTCTAGGGGTTTGTATTTCTAATATTCTTGGGCAATCATTTGATTTAAATAAAGATGCTAATTTTCGTTTTAGTTGCCACTTAGATGTTGCTTTTTGATAACCAAACCCGAAAGTCTTGGCTACATACTTAGCGTTACGATTGTGTATAGTCTCAAAATAGCGATCATAAGTGGGACTGTCTTTTGCACCGGGCAATATCCTAAAAATACCTCCACCTTGATTATTAATTAAAATGATTTTAAAGTTTTTTGGAATATAGTTATTCCACAAACCATTAATATCATAGAAAAAACTAAGATCACCCGTAAGCAAGACGGTTGGCCCTCTATTGATTTGAGAAGCACCCACTGCTGTTGCCGTACTCCCATCTATTCCACTTGTACCTCGATTACAGAAAAAAGTAGTGTCTTGTGGCCAATCCATTAATTGTGCGTAGCGAATCGAAGAGCTATTTGCTATTTGTAATTGTATCCCTTCAGGCAATTGTTTCGCAAGCTGTGTAAAGACATTTAAATCCGAAAAAGTAAGCTGATCTAAATAGGGTTTACCTTTATTCTTAAATTTTTGAAACAATGAAAAAACCGAAATATGAAAGTTACTTTTTTTATTTTCACTGGAGTTGACGTACAAATCTTTGAGAAAGGAATTTGGACTTTGAACAAAATGTTGGTCCAAATGATAGTACGTATTGTATGCCTTCTTTTCGTCAACATGCCAATGATGAGACGGTGAATGGGTTCGTAAAAACGATTTAATTTTTTTTGAGACTACCATCCCCCCTAAGGTCAGTAATATCTCAGGTCGTAGGGACTCTTTCGCTTGGTTTTCTGTTAATTCTAATGAAGCCATAAGCGTGTCTATAGAATGGATTGCCTTTGGATGATTAATATTAGAAGTTGTTTCAGTGAAAACGACTACCGAAGGGTCTTCACAAAGTGCGTCCATACTTTCCTTATGAATTGAATTAGGAGCTAAAACCCCTATAACAACCCATTTCTTCTTAGACTGATTCCAGATCTTTCTAATATCATTAGGATTCTTTTTTTCTTGTGATTGCTTGGTCTTTTTTGAGTCAATTCCTTCAAGCGGAAGTGCAATTGAAGTCATCCCATACAAAGGTTCTTCTAATGGAATATTTAAATGAACAGGACCTTTACGCTGAACTGAAAGATCCAATACTCGTGCAACCTCCTTAGTATTATAGGATTGAATTGAAGTTTGTAATTCTGTAATCTCAGATTGAGTTGCATCAAAGGGAACCAGCTTTTGCATTGGGTTTTGCAAGAGTGTTTTTGTAGCGTGACTTACGTCAGGTTTTAAAACTGCAGCCCCCTCAAGATGGGGTTCAAAAACGCCCACCTGTCGGATAGTCTGACCATCTCCTATATCAATTCGATGTGGCATTCTATCAGCGGATAAAATGACAATAGGAATATCGCTATAGTACGCTTCTGCTACCGCTGGATAAAAATTTAATAATGCGGACCCGGAGGTGCATAGTAGTGCTACAGGTTCATTCAATTGTTGTGCCATTCCCAATGCAAAAAAGGCAGCAGCTCGTTCGTCTACCAAACTATAGGTTTTGAAATAAGAATCGGAAACAAAGCCGTTAGTTAAAGGGGCATTTCTAGAACCTGCACAAATGACGATTCGCTCAATTTTAGTGCGCGCACAAAGGCGGACTACTGTTTGGGCAAGGGGAATCGATGGGTACTTATTCATTCGTCAGAGTCTACTTCATTTGTAACAAAAGTACAAAACCGAAGGCACTTCAGAAAGAGTAAAAACGAGTTTATAAGATACGTGCTAAAGTTTCTGACTTACGTTGGGTCTCCAGCCATTCACTCTCTGGATCACTAGAAGAAGTGATTCCAGCACCCACAAACAATCGCATCCTTTCTGCTGTCCATTCTGCGCATCTTAAATTTACAAAAAGGCTTGTTTTCTCATTTCCTATCGGTCCTAAAAAACCAGTATAAAATATCCGATCATAGCCCTCATTATTATTTATAAAATCCATCGCTTCCTTCTTTGGAACACCGCCAACAGCGGGGGTTGGATGCAAGGCTGTGATTAACTTTTTTAGACTTGCGGTCAATTGAGGTAGGGTAAAATGCGTACAAAGATGCACTAGATTTCCTGCTCGCTTATTTTGGGGTTTCCCATATTTAATTTCTTCTTCTTTAAAAAGAGTTTTTAAATCGGAAAGTACTTGTTGGGTCACCAAAGCCTGTTCTTCTTTTTCTTTACTTGACCAATGGGGATTTTTAATGGGTGTGTAAATTTGTGTCCCTGCCAATGCCATGGTAAGTGTGCTTTTTGAAGAAGCCTCAATAAATTGTTCTGGGGTTGCACCTAGCCAAGTCCCAACAAGAGGATGATGCCATAAATAAGTCAATGCATCTTGATATTTGTTTTCTAGGGCTAAAAAAAGAGTGCTTGGATTCTCTTCCGTTTTCAAATCAATCGATCTAGAGAGCACTACCTTTTTCAAATGGCCTTGAGCAATTTCACTTTGTGCTTTTTTTACAAGCTCAATAAATCTTGATTTACGAGTCTCGTCTTCTGAAAAAATAACAGGATCTGATTTAAAATCTTGTACTTCTGGTTTAGGGAACCGTTCTGACTTTGAATTTGGAATGAAAGGATAGAATGCTGAACTTTCAAAAGAAGTCATCACAAAACCCGACTCAGAAAAGTCATCCGTCTTATGAAGTTGATTATCTTCTTGAAAAAAAATATGAATTTTTTTAGATTTAGGGAGCCGATAGACAACAAAGGGATTTTGGTTTTTCCATAAGACCTCTAATCTCTTTTCAAGTTCGGTCATATATTATCTCTTGCGTGAATAGGTGGTTAACTTGCACAAGGAAATCAATTGATCCTCTTCATCGGTAACTTTTATTTCCCACAATTGGATGGTCCTTCCTTTGTGGATTACTTTTGCTTTAGCGAACACATATCCAGAGGAAATACTTTTAACATGGTTAGCAGTAATTTCAATTCCTCGTACATGGATACTTGGATCTTGATTAAGAACAAAAACTGCAGCACTTCCTGCGCTCTCAGCAAGAGCAGCAGTAGCTCCTCCGTGGAGGACGCCATCGGGTTGGTGGACTTTTTTGGTTACTGGCATTCTTGCTGTCAAAAAATCTTCTCCAACATCCACATATTCAATTTCAAGGGTTTCCATGAGCGTGTTCTTGCATATCGCATTGCTCATTGCCAAAATTTGTTTCTTATCCATTTTCCCTTTTTGCTAAAATAAGAAAACCTTCTGTGTAATTCCACAGAAGGTTTTTATTTACATTTAAAGTCTAATTTTATTTAACTTCTTCAAAATCTACATCTTGAACATCGTCACCACCAGAGGTAGTATCGGGTCCAGGAGCTTCACCTTGAGGTTGGGCTGCATCCCCTCCTGCTTCCGCTTGAGCTTTGTACATTTCTTCAGAGGCATTCTTCCAAGCTTCATTGATGGTTTCTAATGCCTTGTCAATCGCTTCTAAATCTTTTGCAGCATAGGCTGTTTTCAATTCTTCAAAAGCGGCTTCAATAGGCGCTTTTTTATCATCAGAAAGCTTATCTCCAAATTCCTTCAATTGTTTTTCCGTTTGGAAAATCATTTGATCAGCACTATTTAGTTTATCAACTTCTTCTTTTGCTTTTTGATCAGCATCAGCATTAGCTTCAGCCTCTTTACGCATTTTCTCGATTTCCTCCTCTGTAAGTCCTGAGGAAGCTTCAATACGAATGTCTTGTGATTTTCCAGTAGCTTTATCTTGTGCGCTTACTTTGATGATACCATTGGCGTCGATATCAAAGGTTACCTCAATCTGAGGTGTTCCTCTTTGAGCAGGTGGAAGTCCATCTAAATGAAAACGTCCAATCGTATTATTGTCTGACGCCATAGAGCGCTCTCCTTGTAGTACATGAATTTCAACAGAGGGCTGATTATCGGCTGCCGTGGAGAAAACTTGTGATTTTTTTGTAGGAATGGTAGTATTCGATTCAATTAACTTAGTCATTACCCCTCCCATTGTTTCAATCCCAAGTGAAAGCGGTGTAACATCAAGCAAGAGAACATCTTTAACATCTCCTGTCAATACTCCTCCTTGAATGGCAGCTCCAACGGCTACAACCTCATCAGGATTCACCCCTTTGGATGGCTTTTTACCAAAAAACTTTTCTACTTCTTCTTGTATAATAGGAATACGTGTTGATCCTCCTACTAAAATAATTTCATTTATGTCTGAGGTTGAAAGTCCAGCATCGTCCAACGCCTTTTTAACAGGAGTCATTGAGCGCTTTACTAGGTCATCAGCCAATTGTTCGAAATTTGCACGTGTTAGCGATGTAACCAAGTGCTTTGGTCCACTCTCGGTTGCGGTAACATAAGGTAGATTAATTTCCGTTTGAGCAGAAGAAGATAATTCAATCTTCGCTTTTTCTGCTGCTTCTTTAAGACGTTGTAATGCCATTGGATCTTTTCGCAAATCAATTGACTCATCTTTTAAGAATTTCTCTGCTAAAAAATCAATGATTACTTGGTCAAAGTCATCTCCTCCTAAGTGGGTATCTCCATTGGTGGATAGTACCTCAAAAACACCATCTCCTAATTCGAGTATTGAGATATCAAAAGTTCCACCACCAAGGTCATAAACAGCAATCTTTTTATCAGATCCACCTTTGTCCATACCATAAGCGAGAGCGGCAGCTGTTGGCTCATTAATAATTCGTTGTACTTTAAGTCCTGAAATTTCGCCTGCTTCCTTAGTTGCTTGACGCTGGGCATCATTAAAATAAGCAGGAACTGTAATTACAGCTTCAGTAACATCATGACCCAAATAATCTTCAGCTGTTTTCTTCATTTTCTGGAGTGTCATTGCTGATAATTCTTGTGGGGTATATAATCTGCCATCAATATCAACACGAGGAGTATCGTTATCTCCTTTGACAACTTTGTAGGCTACATTTTTTAATTCTTTGCTTGATTCGGAAAATTTATTTCCCATAAAGCGTTTGATCGAAGCAATCGTTTTAGTAGGATTGGTAACTGCTTGTCTTTTGGCTGGGTCTCCCACTTTAATTTCGCCTCCTTCTACAAAAGCTATTACAGACGGAGTAGTTCTTTTACCCTCAGCGTTGGGGATTACAACAGGCTCATTTCCTTCCATTACAGAAACGCAAGAGTTGGTGGTTCCTAAATCAATTCCAATTATTTTACTCATGATAATTTATTAATATTTTAAACCAATCATTTCAAGCATTATGCCATAACACAATAACTGACAGCTTGACAGTTCACTGAAATTAGATCTAATCCGCTAGATTTAAATCATTTTCCCTTGAGCTTTTAAATTTCTTTAATAAAGATCAGAAAAGTTCAGAGGTAGACTATTTAACAAACTTCAGAGCGGGTATAAAAAGAAATACTATTTTTGAAAAAAAGTAAACATGTCAGTAGCTAAGAAAAGTTATACACGAATCACCACAAAGAGTCTTTCAGAAATGAAGGCAAATGGTGAGAAAATAGCAATGCTTACTGCTTATGACTTCACGCTTGCAGGTATTATAGATCATGCAGGAATTGATATCATTTTGGTGGGAGACTCTGCCTCAAATGTCATGGCGGGTCATGAAACAACACTTCCTATTACATTAGATCAGATGATTTATCATGCAAGCAGTGTTGTTAGGGCCGTAGATCGTGCCCTTGTAGTGGTGGACTTACCCTTTGGAACCTATCAAGCTGATTCCAAAGAAGCCCTTCGTTCAGCCATTCGAATTATGAAAGAATCTGGCGCACATGCTGTGAAACTTGAAGGTGGAAAGGAAGTAAAAGAATCCATAGAGCGGATTCTTAAAGCAGGAATTCCTGTCATGGGACATTTAGGTTTGACGCCCCAGTCAATCTATAAATTTGGAACCTACACCGTTCGTGCTAAAGAAGAAGAAGAGGCAAAACAGTTAATTACCGATGCAAAAATGCTGCAAAAAATAGGTTGCTTTGGAATTGTTCTAGAAAAAATTCCCGCTGCTTTGGCTGGAAAAGTAGCTCAAGAAATTTCCATACCTGTAATCGGAATTGGAGCAGGAAATCAAGTAGATGGACAGGTATTAGTGCTTCACGACATGCTGGGAATGAGTAAAGAGTTCAGTCCTCGTTTTCTTCGACGTTATTTGGACTTAAATACCATTATCAATCAAGCGGTTCAATCCTATACTAAAGATGTGAAAAAAGGTGATTTTCCTAATGAAAAAGAACAATACTAAGTTCTATGGACGTAAAAAATCGCATCCTTTTTGAGGACAATCACTTACTTATTGTAAACAAGGAAGCCAAAGAGCTTGTTCAAGGTGACAAGACAGGAGACCCTACCCTAGCCGACCATTTGAAGGAATATATCAAAGTTAAATACAACAAGCCAGGAGAGGTCTATTTAGGAATCGTGCATCGCATTGATCGCCCCACTAGTGGGGTTGTTGTTTTTACAAAAACATCAAAAGCCTTAACACGCCTAAATGCTCAATTTGAAAAACGAATTCCTAAAAAAACCTATTGGGCTGTAGTAGATAAAACTTTTCCAAACACAGAAGGAAAACTTACACATTGGATGACTCGTAATCAAAAACAAAATAAATCTAAAGCGCATATAAACGAGGTTCCCAATAGTAAAATTGCAAAATTAGGTTACAAACGCATTCAAGAATTTGAACATTACTGTTTGCTAGAAATAAGCTTAGAAACGGGAAGGCATCATCAAATTAGAGCGCAGTTGAGTACTTTAGGATTTCCTATCCAAGGTGATTTAAAATACGGTGCAAACAGGAGCAACAAAGATGGAAGTATTAGTCTTCATTCGCGCAAGCTAGAAATTGAACATCCCGTAACAACAGAAAAAATTAGTTTTGTAGCTAACCCGCAGAAAACGGGGATATGGAAGGCCGTTCTTTCCGATTAAGTTGTGTTGCTTTTTGTTGAATTATTTGTGCAATCGGTACGTTGTCTATTTTACTTTCTAACCAAGAAAGAATATCCAAATACAAAAACGAGCGTCGTTCATAAGGATCGTTTTCATACTGCTTCAATTCACTGTATAATTCCTTAAACGCAGATTTGATCTCATGAGGATAGATATCTCCTAAATTTCTAACAAAACGAATCATGGCTTTTTGAACAGCATGTAAATCATTCATCTTGATTAAAAATTTGTAGGTCTCACGCAAATGGGTTTCCAAATGATAATCAAAGCCTGCTTCGTAATGCGCAAAAATATTAAGCACACGAGAAAAACAAAGTAAATCTTCTCGCATTTTCAATCTTTTATTACTGATAATTTTATCCAAAAAGACAATACAATTTTCATAATCTGCGGCTCCAAAATACACACAGGCGATCTTGTAATAGAACATCATGATGTGATGGGGATCAATTTGGTTACTAAACTCCTGAATTCCCTTTTTAATTTCTGGGATTACAGTCACCCCATCTTCGAAACTTCCTTCTAAAAAATGTAAATTTAATTTATTGCTGTAATAGAAAAGAAAATTAAGTGCTTTAAGGTTATCATTTACAGGAAAATCTTCATGTGAAGTTCCTTTGATCATCTGTTGAAGTGTACCTTTGAACTTAGAAGGATATTTGATCAATGCTAAACTTTCCATCAAATAGTTGTTCCCTTTTAAATAAAATACTGGATGGATTGAAATCATAGCAGGGTTTTCTTCAAACATCACTACCCATTTAGCTGCATATCGATAGGTTGATAAAAAATCATGGGTCAAAAAACTATACCAAACGTGCGCTTTATAATACCAAAGTTTTTCTCTAAAGCCCAAAGTGTCATAATCTAGCTTAGGTAAGTTCTCGTAAAAAAACTGAGTGATTTCACGAAATTCTTGATCGCTTTTGGCATATCCTGCTTTTATTAAACGCTCGTAAAGCTGGAGAGATAAATTGGACAACTTGGTCGCTAAATCATTTTGAGTTCGCAACAAATTAGACTCGGCGATAAGCGTTTCAGTTCGATTACTTAAACTCCTAGTAATATACTGAGATTCAATCACTTTTTCTAATTCTACTATATCATAAGCACTATACTTTTCTTCATTTTTCAATGCCAATAATTTTGCCTTTTCCAGCACTTTTAGACTTTGTTTGTACAATCCTTTTTGGTACAAAATAGTGGCAAAGTCTAGCTGCTCTCTAATTGAGATTCGAATGTTTTTATGCACGGGATTCATGCGCAAACTGATTAAAATCTGTTTGTATAAATGTGCTTTTAAATTCGACAATTGTTGTTTGGTGACAATTCCTTTACTTAAAATCACCTTTTCATCATAACGACTCATGCGATCCAATTGCTGAAAAAGATTAAGAAATTTAGAGTCTTGATTGGAACCCATTCGTCCCACATACAATCTAAATTGTCTTTTTTCAGACTTAGTAAGTGATTTTACAAGTACAAATAAATTATCTTTCTGCTCATTTGTCATTGTAAAGTTTTTTGATGCAAAGTGTTAATTATTAGCATTTTAAGATGTTGTTTCACTCGTAGGATGTTGTAATACAAAAATAGGGATTTTATCTTACTTATCACCTAAAATGTACTTTAGTAGAGTAATTAAATCTTTATCTGTTTTCCATATGGAATTTGTAGAAATTTTTGACACTACTTTACGAGACGGGGAACAAGTTCCTGGTTGTAAATTAGACTCAAAAACAAAGTTAATCATTGCTGAGCAACTAGACTTGCTTGGAGTTGATGTTTTAGAGGCTGGATTCCCTATTTCAAGTCCTGGTGACTTTAAAGCAGTTGAAGATATTTCCAAACTAGTTAAAAACGCACGTGTGTGTGGGTTAACCCGCGCTGTGCAAAAAGATATTGATGTAGCAGCCGAAGCTTTAAAGTATGCGAAGCGTTCACGTATTCATACTGGAATAGGTACTTCAGAAAGCCACATGCGCTACAAATTTAATGCTACCCCTGATCAGATTATTGAGCGCGCTGTGGCAGCAGTAGCCCATGCCAAAACTTATGTTGAAGATGTTGAGTTTTATGCAGAAGATGCTGGACGAACTGATAATGAATTTTTAGCAAGAGTTTGCGAGGCTGTGATCATGGCAGGTGCAACGGTTCTAAATATTCCTGATACCACTGGATATTGTTTGCCAGAGGAGTATGGTGCCAAGATGAACTATTTGATGGAAAACGTAAGCGGTATTCACAAAGCGCGTCTTTCGTGTCATTGTCACAATGACTTAGGTTTGGCAACAGCGAATTCTATTGCAGGGGTTCAATACGGAGCACGTCAAATTGAATGTACCATCAATGGTATAGGCGAACGTGCCGGAAACACCTCTTTGGAAGAAGTAGTAATGATCCTTAGACAACATCCCGGGCTAAATTTAGATACTCGCATTAAATCACAAATGCTCAATGGATTAAGCCAGTTGGTTTCAGAAAGCATGGCTATGCCTGTACAACCAAATAAAGCAATTGTGGGTGCAAATGCATTTGCTCACTCTTCTGGAATTCACCAAGACGGTGTTATCAAAAAACGTGAAACTTACGAAATCATAGACCCTAAAGATGTTGGGGTAACTGAATCGTCTATCATCCTTACCGCACGTAGCGGAAGAGCTGCATTGGCCTACCGTGCAAAAAACATTGGGTATGAATTAGATAAACTGTCACTTGATAAAGTGTATAGTCAATTTTTGATAGAAGCCGATAAAAAGAAAGAGATTAATGATGATGATTTACCAAAAATCATTGAAGCCAGTAATATATAATTTGAATTTCTAATTAAATGAAACAAACCCTATTTGATAAAGTTTGGGATTCCCATGTTGTTCGTAGCATCAACAATGGTCCAGATGTACTTTTCATTGACCGTCATATGATTCATGAAGTGACAAGTCCTGTTGCTTTTCTTGGATTAAAAAGCAGAGT
>Ga0233397_1001160_pt1 | contig 12514 bp, 9 predicted proteins | sample 35DmetaG_FD_189957 | JGI IMG/M metagenome (GOLD analysis project Ga0233397, IMG submission 189957) | Seawater microbial communities from Monterey Bay, California, United States - 35D | ecosystem: Environmental > Aquatic > Marine > Coastal | place: USA: California | collected 2016-10-20
ACAAACTCAAAATGTTTTTACTGTAAATAGCGATGAATTACTAAAGGCTGCCTGCTGTAATTTGGCTGAGAGCTTTGAGACCAATCCATCTATAGATGTTAATTTTTCTGATGCTTTAACTGGAACACGTCAAATTCAAATGCTTGGTTTAAAAAGCCCTTATTTGCTTATTACACAAGAGAATCTCCCCTCTATTCGTGGTGCTGCACAAGTTTTTGGCCTCACATTTACCCCGGGTACTTGGGTAGAAAGCATTCAAATAACTAAAGGAGCAGGAAGTGTTATTAACGGTTATGAGAGCATATCTGGACAAATTAATGCAGAATTAGTAAAGCCTTTTACAGATAAAAGATTTTTCTTAAACACCTACGGGTCTTTAGGGGGTAGATTAGAGTTAAACACGCATTTTAATCATAAAATTTCTGAAAAATGGCAAACAGGATTGTATATACATGGAAACTATCGTGGGGAGAAATTTGACAGAAATAATGATAATTTTTTAGACAACCCATTAACAAACCAAGTGAATGTGATGAGTCGATGGCAATACCTAGATGCAGAAAAAGGCTGGGTAAGCTTTATTAATGTTCGTTATATGGATGATGCGAAACAAACAGGAGAAATTAATTTTAATCCTAGTGAAGATAAAGGAGGATCTAATGTTTGGGGGGGTGAAATAGACACTAAACGCTTTGATTCTTCTGTAAAATTAGGCTATGTTTTTCCGGAACTTCCTTTTCAAAGTTTTGGATTCCAGTTTGCGTACAGTAATCACGAACAAGATTCTTATTTTGGATTAAAAACCTATGATATCAAGCATGAAAGTATTTATTCAAATTTGCTATTTAATTCAATTATAGGAGATACTCGAAGTAAGTTTACAACGGGGATAAATTTCACTTATGACACCTATGATGAATTTGTAAATTCTATTAATTTTTCTAGAAACGAGAATTCTTTTGGAGGCTTTTTTGAATTTGCTTACGATAATTTAGATAATTTTAGTTTTACCACAGGGCTAAGAGTTGATACTCATAATTTATTAGGAACCTTTGTTACCCCTAGAGTGCATATAAGATATGCTCCTTGGGAAAAAGCAGTTTTCAGGGGCTCTGTTGGTCAGGGCAGAAAAAGTGCTAATGTGTTTGCAGAAAATCAGCAATTATTTGCAAGTGCTAGACAGATAGATATTCAATCCTCAGGAGGTAAAATATACGGTTTAGATCCAGAAGTCGCCTGGAATTATGGAATTTCATATTTACAAGGATTTAATTTATTTGATAAAAAAGGAGATATTACCTTCGACTATTATAGAACTCATTTTCAAAACCAAGTGGTGGTAGATTGGGAAAACCCACAAAGAATTTCCTTCTATAATTTGGAAGGTGAAAGTTATGCAAACAGCTTTCAGACAGAAGTAAATTATTTCATTAATGAATATCTAAACGTTCGATTGGCCTATAAATTCTATGACATAGAAACTGATTATACCTCTGGAAAATTTTCAAAACCACTGACTCCAAATCACCGCTTCTTTGCAAATTTATCATATGAAACAAAGCCAGTAGAACTGATTAAGCAGTGGAAGTTTGACTTAACTTATAACTTTATTGGAGATCAACGTCTTCCTAATACTGCAATGAACCCTGTTGAATATCAATTAGAAGAGTATTCAAATTCTTATAGTTTACTTAATGCTCAAGTCACTAAAGTTTTTTCTAAAAAGTTTGAGATGTATTTTGGTGTAGAGAATTTAACAAATTTAAAACAGAAAAATCCTATTTTAGCAGCTGACAATCCTTTTGGTGAAAATTTTGATTCAACAATTATTTATGCACCAATTTTTGGAAGAATGTTATATAGTGGTTTACGATTTAAAATAGATTAAAATGAAAAAAAGTATTTTAATAGTTTGTTTGTTGTTGATAGGATTTTCTGCAGCAGCACAAAAGAAAAAAAAGAACTCAAAAGTTGCTATTGAGGTTGATGGAGTTTGTATGATGTGTAAAAAACGAATAGAAAAAGCGGCATTAAATTCTAAAGGAGTAAAGTTTGCATCATGGGATCTTAACACCCATCAGCTTTCACTTATTATAGATGAAAATAAAACAGGAATAAAGATTATTCAGCAAAATGTTGCAGCTGTTGGTCATGACACTAAAGGGATTAAGGCCAAAGATCATGTTTATAATGGAATTAACCCTTGTTGTAAATATAGAGATAAGAAAGTAGTAGACGCTCATGATGACCTTTAATATTAGAGGTTTTTTTTTAAAAACTACTTGTTTAGTTTTAGTTGCAAGTTCATTTCTTTTTTGTGATAAGAAAAAAATAACTGCCAACGAAATTGTTTCAAAATCAATAGACGCTCACGGTGGTTTTAATCAATGGAAACAAATTGACACACTTTCTTTTGTAAAAAAAACAGTTTTATTCACCAAGAAAGGTCTTAAAGAAAAAGAGATAAAGCAATATCAATCATTTTCTTTTGGAAGTTCATTTAATGTAGCCATTACTTCGTTAGGATCAGATAATACAAGCTTAACGCTCACTAATGGTCTCTATTCTAAGAGTATTGGTGACTCTTTGCTATTAATAACAGAAGAAGAGCTACCTGCTTTAAAAAATGCTTTTAAAGCAGCGTATTATGTAGTTAGCCAGCCTTTTAATTTAAAAGAAAGTACTGCATCTCTTCTGTATGTTAAGGATACTGTCTTAAAGAATAAGAAAACATATGTAGTAAATGTTTCCTATAAAGGAGATACAGAAAATTCTGATTTATGGACTTACTATTTTGACGCTCAAACATTTCTTGTAGTAGCCTGTAAAGTAAACCATTCACCAACGATGAGCTTTATACAAAATACTAAATTTAATACGTTAACACCATTTGTTTTTAATGCAAAAAGAGAGAGTGTTTTTTTGAATAAAGACGGATCTAAAGATTATTTAAGAGCCACATACTTTTACTCAAATTATAAAGTTGTTTTAAAGAAATAAAATAATAAATCCCAATCTAAATTAGATTGGGATTTATTATTACTTACCTACGAAATTATTACATCATTCCTGGCATTCCTCCTCCCATTGGAGGCATTCCAGCACCAGCAGGAGCTTCTTCTTTAATGTCTATTAAAGCACATTCTGTGGTTAGAATCATACCTGAAACTGAAGCAGCATTTTCTAATGCAACACGTGTTACTTTTTTCGGATCTATAATACCAGCTTCTAACATATCTACATAGGTTTCTGACTTTGCATCATAACCAAAATTTTTGTTTCCTTCTAGCACTTTGTTGATAACCACAGATCCTTCACCACCAGCATTTTCAACAATAGTTCTCAAAGGAGATTCAATCGCTTTATTCACAATTTGAACCCCTGTTGTTTCATCTAAGTTGTCTGTTGCTATTTTTTCAAGTGTTTTTTTAGTTCTCACTAAAGCAACACCTCCACCAGCAACAATACCTTCTTCAACTGCTGCTCTTGTAGCATGAAGTGCATCGTCTACTCTGTCTTTCTTTTCTTTCATTTCAACTTCTGAGGCAGCTCCTACATATAAAACAGCAACTCCTCCAGCCAATTTGGCTAGACGTTCTTGAAGTTTTTCTTTGTCGTAATCTGATGTAGTAGTTTCTATTTGTGCTTTTATTTGATTAACTCTAGCTTTAATTGCTTCGGCATCTCCATTTCCATTTACAATTGTAGAGTTGTCTTTATCTATAGTAATCGTTTCAGCAGTACCTAAAAGATCTAAAGTCGCATTTTCTAGAGAAAAACCTCTTTCTTCTGAAATTACTGTACCACCAGTTAAAATTGCTATATCTTCTAACATTGCTTTCCTTCTATCTCCAAATCCAGGAGCTTTTACAGCAGCAATCTTCAAGCCACCTCTCAACTTGTTTACAACTAAAGTAGCTAAGGCTTGTCCATCAACATCTTCGGCTATAATCAATAAAGGTCTACTTGATTGGGCTACCGGTTCCAATATTGGTAGAATTTCATTTAAATTAGAAATCTTTTTATCAAACAATAAAATGTAAGGATTTTCGAGATCGGCAATCATTTTGTCAGCATCAGTAACAAAATATGGAGATAAATAACCTCGGTCAAACTGCATACCCTCTACAACGTCAACATAAGTCTCCATTCCTTTAGCTTCTTCTACAGTAATTACCCCTTCTTTACCTACTTTTTCAAATGCAGTAGCGATAAGATCTCCGATGGTATTGTCATTATTGGCTGAAATTGCAGCTACCTGTTTTATTTTTTCTGAGGAGTTTCCAACTTTCTGTGCTTGTTTTTCTAAATCAATTATGATGGCTTGAACTGCCTTATCAATTCCTCTCTTTAAATCCATTGGATTTGCACCTGCAGCAACATTTTTTATACCTTCTTTAACGATAGCTTGAGCTAATACAGTTGCTGTAGTAGTTCCATCTCCGGCTAAATCGTTTGTTTTTGAAGCTACTTCTTTAACCATTTGAGCCCCCATATTTTCTAACTCATCTTCTAACTCTACTTCTTTAGCTACTGAAACACCATCTTTTGTAACCGTTGGAGAGCCAAATGATTTAGAAATAATTACGTTACGACCTTTTGGTCCTAAGGTTACTTTTACTGCATTTGCAAGAGCATCTACACCTCTCTTGAGGCCGTCTCTCGCGTCACTATCAAATTTTATATCTTTTGCCATTTTTGATTTATTTTTTGTAAAAATTATACAATTGCTAAGATGTCACTTTCGCGCATCATTAAATAGTCTTTTCCTTCAAGTTTTAATTCAGTTCCACCGTATTTTCCATATAATACTGTATCTCCTACTTTTACGGTTAAAGGTTCGTCTTTTTTTCCGTTTCCAACAGCTACAATAGTTCCTTTTTGAGGCTTTTCCTTTGCATTATCTGGTATAATAATTCCAGAAGCAGTCTTAGTTTCTGCAGCAGCTGGTTCTACGAGAACTCTATCTGCTAGAGGTTGAATGTTTAATCCCATTGATATATTTTTAATTTGTATAAAGTGTTCAGAAATTATGCCACTTCTTGAGAACTGCCATTTTTTCAATATAGCTATTAAATTCGAATTTTAGCTCAAAAAAAAATGCCAACGTGTCATTTCGTTGGCATTTTTTTTGAGGATAATAAATTTATAATGAATCATTTGAGGCAGGCAATGAAGAATCATTAGTTTTTGGTGTTGTTCTAATATCTTCTAAAGAATTGTCTAATTTAATATCTGATGATCCATTTCTTTCTATAGAAAAATTTGAAAGTAAAATTAAAGCAAACATTGCAATTGCTAAAGTCCAAGTTGTTCTGTCTAGGAAGTTGTTAGTATTTTGAACTCCTCCTAGAGATTGTGCTCCACCACCACCAAATGAAGAGGATAGTCCTCCGCCTTTAGGGTTTTGTACCATTACTATTAAGATTAGAATAACTGCAACAAGTAATATCACAGCTAAGAATAGGTTGTAACTCATGATTTTATATTTTGTAAAATTTTGATTTTTTTTATTTGGTCTGCAAAGAAACCACTTTTTTCTGGATATTTCAAGCTTAAAATATCATAAGCTTTTATAGCGCTTGAAAACTTTTTTTGTTCAAGATAAACTTTTGCTAAGGTTTCTGTCATCAAGAAATTATTAGTTTTATTATCAGGAATAGAAATTATTGTTTTCTCATCCATTTTTACAGATGAAATCTTAGGATTATTTTCTATGAAACGATTGATTAGAAATGCTTTATCAACATCTTCAGTATTTGTTATTGAATCTTTTCTTTTAATTGGGGTTTTGGTAGAAATTTTTAACCATTCTTGGAAAGAATGTGTTTCATTTTTTGAAAAATGAATTGGTTTCCCTATAGATAATTCCTGTTCAATATTAGAACTAATTTCAAGATGATCAAAAACATCTTGTTGCGCTATTTTTTTACTAATCTGTTTGTGAATATTTGAATTTTTCTTGAATAATATTGAAGTGATAAAATCAAATAAGACACTTCTGTCAGAGGTAAATGCAGCTGTAATTTTAAGTTCGTTATTATACTTAAAACTCTCTTGGTTTTTCAAACCTTTTAAATAAAGTGCTCTTGCAGATTGAAAATAAGGATAATCAACGATGATATTTTTTAGCTCAGAAACCTGTTCGTCTTTTAGAAGATCTGGATCAGATAGTAAATTTTTAAAGATTTCTGTATTCATTACCAGTTTCCTAATGATGCATTAAAAATATCTTGAATTACTCGTTCTAAAATTTCATCAAGAGCTCCATCTAAAACACCACCAGTTAATTGGGCATTAGCATCAAAATCTGAATAAAAAGAAAATTGTTTTTCAAAATCTTCTTCTTCTTTTAGTCGATTATAAAAACGAACGTTTACAGTGATTGTTAATCTGTTTTGTGCAGCAGTTTGTTGAGATGTTGCACTCATTGGATTAATTCTGTAACCAGTAATTTCTCCTTCAAAACGCAAATCCCCACCAGTATTTGTAAGATCTAAATTTGTTTGTCTTAAAAATAAATCTTGCATCTCTTGAGTAAAGCGTTGGCTTAATTGCGGCTCAATTAAAGAGGCTTGATTTGGAAAAAAATCTACTTGAATAGTTTTAGCATCCCCTGTTGATCCCCCATTAAATTTATAGATACCACAATTAGAAATGAGTGTGATTGAAGTAAGGAATAAAAAGAGGTATGTTGTTTTTTTCATAAGTAACTCAAATGTACAATATAATTACAAATCATATTGTTTGATTTTTCTATACAAAGTTCGTTCAGAAATGCCCAATTCTTTTGCTGCCAACTTCCTTTTGTTATTGTTTTTTTCTAATGATCTTTTAATCATTTCAACCTCTTTTTCTTGAAGAGATAGATTTTCAGACTCTTCAATATCTTCAGCAAAATCAAATGTATTTTTAGTGGATGTATGCTGAGGTAGATTAACAACTTCTACATGATAAGGGTCTTGTTCTTTTTCTTGATATATTTTTTCAATCAACTGATGATTTTCTTCTTGAACTTTTTCGGAGTTTCCACTTCGCATTAAATCCAATGTTAATTTTTTTAAATCATTAATATCATTTCTCATGTCAAAGAGAACTTTGTACATGATGTCCCTTTCTGTTGAAAAATCACCAGTAGAAGAATTTCCTTCAACCAGTGCAGGTAAATTTCCTTTGTTATTAGGGAGGTACTGAATCATTTTGTCAGCACTAATTAATCTTTTCTCTTCAACTACAGATATTTGTTCTGCAATATTTCGCAATTGACGAATATTCCCAGGAAAACGATAGTTTAAAAGAAGAGTAGTTGCCTTGTCATCTAATCTCACAGTTGGCATTCTATATTTTTGGGCAAAATCTGAAGCAAACTTTCTAAATAATAGATGAATATCTTCTTTTCGATCTCTTAAAGAAGGAAGGTGAATCTCTATTGTACTCAGCCTGTAGTACAAGTCTTCTCTAAATTTTTGTTTTTGAATAGCTTGTTGCATATTCAAATTAGTTGCAGCAACAATTCTTACATTAGTTTTTTGAACCTGAGATGCTCCAACCTTTATAAATTCTCCGTTTTCTAAAACACGCAACAATCTAACCTGTGTTGTTAGGGGTAATTCTCCAACCTCGTCTAAAAATATTGTTCCACCATCTGCTACTTCAAAATACCCTTTACGAGACGCTGTAGCCCCAGTAAATGCCCCTTTTTCATGACCAAAAAGTTCACTATCAATTGTTCCTTCGGGTATTGCTCCGCAATTTACAGCAATGTATTTGGCATGTTTTCTGTGTGATAATTGATGAATTATTTTTGGAATACTTTCTTTACCAACACCGCTTTCTCCAGTAACTAGTACTGAGATATCTGTAGGAGAAACTCGAACGGCTTTTTCAAGCGCTCTGGTGAGTTGAACATCGTTACCAATAATTCCAAATCGTTGTTTTACTGTTTGTAAGTTTTCCATATTAGCTTAGTTATTGTCAGAATACCCTACTGCAACCCCTTTAAGAGTAGCAGAAGTACAGTCTTCAACTTTTACATTCACAAAATCACCCAATTGATACTGTTCTTTTGGAAAAACAATAACAGTGTTTTGTGTATTTCTCCCTTTCCATTGGTTGGAATCTTTTTTAGAAGTTCCTTCAATTAATACTTCCTCAACTTTACCAAGGTGTTGTTGGGTTCTAAAAAGACTATGAGCTTGCTGTAGGTCAATGATTTCTTGCAGACGTCTTTTTTTTGTGTGATGAGGTACATCATCTGGCATTTTTTTAGCGGCAAGGGTTCCGGGTCTTTCGGAGTATGCAAACATGAAGCCAAAGTCATATTTTACATAATTCATTAAATCTAGGGTATCTTTGTGATCTTCCTCCGTTTCCCCGCAAAAACCTGTAATCATATCTTGAGAAAGTGACATCTCTGGTATAATTCTAAATATATTATCTACCAATTCTTTGTATTCTTCACGTGTATGTTGTCTGTTCATTGCTTTTAGCATTTTATTGCTACCACTCTGAACAGGGAGGTGAATATATTTGCAAATATTTTTATGTTTAGCCATAATATGAATTACGTCTAAACTCATGTCTTGTGGATTGGAGGTTGAAAAACGAAAACGTGTTTTTGGAAATTTTACGGCGCACATATCTAGAAGTTGAGCAAAATCAACAGCAGTGGCTTGAGCAATTTCAGAAGCTTTTTTTAAATCTTTTTTTAAACCTCCACCAAACCATAAGTAACTATCAACATTTTGACCAAGTAGCGTTATTTCTTTGAAGTTTTTATCAACCATCTCTTGAATCTCCAGAACAATACTTTTAGGATCTCGACTTCTTTCTCTTCCTCTAGTAAATGGAACCACACAAAAGGTACACATATTGTCACAGCCTCTGGTTATTGATACAAATGCAGAGACTCCATTAGAATTCAATCGAACAGGTGAGACATTTCCATAAGTTTCATCTTTGGATAATATAACATTTATGGCATCTCTTCCTTCATTCACATCAGCCAATAGATTTGGAAGATCTCTGTATGCATCTGGTCCAACAACTAAATCAACAATTTTTTCTTCCTCTAAAAACTTTTCTTTGAGACGCTCGGCCATGCATCCTAAAACTCCAACTTTCATAGTTGGATTTACTTTTTTTACAGCATTGTATTTCTGTAAACGTCTCCTAACTGTAGTTTCAGCTTTTTCTCTAATAGAACATGTATTTACTAAAACTAAATCTGCTTCCTCTAATATTTGAGTGGTATTATATCCTTCCTTATCAAGAATTGATGCAACAATCTCACTATCATTCATGTTCATTTGACACCCATAACTTTCAATAAAGAGTTTTTTTGTGTTTTTCGCTTTATTTTCTGTAAAGAGGGCCTTGCCTTGTATCTTTTCGTTTATTATTTTTTCTGTCTGCTTCATCTTATAAATTGGCTACAAAGATACAACCAAAATAGAAAAAATATGACATATTGTCATAAAAAATTAAACTAAATTCCTGTTAAAATCCGTGTAGATTTATAAGAAAAATCAAAATATAAAAAAAAACTCTCTACTTTTGCAAACCTAAATCAGTTCACCTTGAAGTAGATTTAAGTGTAATAAATATCACATATGGCAAAAAATTTAGTAATTGTAGAGTCACCGGCAAAGGCAAAAACTATTGAGAAATTTTTGGGAAAAGATTTTCAAGTAGAATCAAGTTACGGTCACATTGCAGATTTACCTTCCAAAGAATTAGGGATTGATGTTGATGGAGATTTTAGTCCAAAATATATAGTATCAGAGGATAAAAAACCTGTTGTCAAAAAATTAAAAGCCTTAGCTAAAAAAGCAGAGGTTGTTTGGTTAGCAAGTGATGAAGATAGGGAAGGTGAAGCTATTGCATGGCATTTAAAAGAGCAGTTAAATCTGGAAGAAAAAAATACAAAACGTATTGTTTTTCATGAAATTACTAAAAAAGCAATACTCAAAGCTGTAGACCATCCCAGAGATATTGATTACAATATGGTAAATGCTCAACAAGCTAGACGAGTTTTGGATAGATTGGTTGGTTATGAATTATCTCCGGTATTGTGGAGAAAAGTAAAAGGAGGTTTATCTGCTGGTAGGGTTCAGTCCGTAGCCGTTAGGTTAATCGTTGAAAAAGAAAGAAGTATTCAGCAATTTAACGCTGAATCTCATTATAAAGTGGTTGCTCAATTTTTTAATACTGATGGAAAATCATTCAAAGCAATCATTCCAAAGAATTTTGAATCAAAAATAGTTGCTGAGGAATTTTTACAATCTTGCTCCTTATCAAAATTTTCAATTACAGATTTACAAAAAAAACCTGCAAAAAAGGCACCAGCAGCTCCATTTACAACTTCCACTTTACAGCAAGAGGCTTCAAGAAAATTGGGGTATCCTGTAGGAAAGACTATGCAGGTTGCTCAGCGCTTGTATGAAGCAGGTCTAATAACCTACATGAGAACTGATAGTGTAAACTTATCTGTTGATGCCAGAGATGCGGCAGAAGAGGAAATCACTAACTTTTACGGAAGAGAATATAGTAAACAGCGTGTATTTAAGTCAAAGTCAAAAGGTGCACAAGAGGCACATGAAGCTATTAGACCAACAAACATGAAATTACATTCCATAGATAAAGAGTATGATCAAAATAGATTGTACGATTTAATTTGGAAAAGAACCTTAGCTTCCCAGATGAGTGAAGCGCTCTTAGAACGTACAAATGTTAAAATTGGAAATTCTGAAAATGAAAGAACCTTCACTGCAAACGGTGAAATGATAAAATTTGATGGTTTTTTGAAGGTTTACCTGGAAGGAAACGACAATGAAGAAGAGGAGAAAGCAGGTATGTTGCCAAATTTAAAAATTGGAGAAATTCTAGGTTATAATTTTATTCATGCAACTCAGCGTTTTACTAGCCCACCATACAGGTTTACTGAAGCGTCCTTGGTTAAGAAATTAGAAGAATTAGGAATTGGAAGACCTTCAACATATGCACCTACAATTTCTACAGTTCAAAGAAGAGGTTATGTAGAGAAAGGTCAAAATGAGGGGGTAGAGAGAGTATATGAACAAATTATCTTGACAGATAAAGTCATGAAAACTCAAACATTGACTGAGAAAACAGGTGCGAATAAAAACAAACTTACTCCTACAGATATTGGGAATATTGTAAATGATTTTCTAGTAACAAATTTTTCTAACATCTTAGATTTTGGTTTTACCGCCAAGGTAGAGTCTTCTTTTGATGATATTTCTGAAGGAGATGAAAATTGGACAAAGATGATCAAAAATTTCTATTCAAAATTTCATGATAATGTTGAAGATGTTAAGGAAAATGCTGTAAGAGAGAGTGGAGAACGTATTTTAGGCAATCATCCAGATTCTGGAAAAACTGTTTTAGTTCGTTTAGGTAAATTTGGTCCAATAGCTCAAATTGGAGCTCCAGATGATGAAGAAAAACAATTTGCGAGTTTAAATAAAGATCAAAATTTAGGAACAATAACCATAGAAGAGGCATTGGAATTATTTTTATTACCAAAAACAATTGGTGATTATGAAAATAATGAAGTAGTAGTGTCAAATGGGCGATTTGGGCCCTACATACGTTTTGATAAAATGTTTGTCTCTTTAGAAAAAGGAGAAGATCCTATGTCTGTAGATTTAGAACGCGCAATACAATTAATTGAAACTAAGCGTAAATTAGATGCGCCAGTGGGGTACCATGATGAATTGCCTATCCAGAAAGGTGTTGGGCGATTTGGTCCTTTTCTCAAGTGGAATTCAATGTTTATTAATGTTAATAAAAGGTATGATTTTGATAATCTCTCACCATCAGACATGAAAGAATTGATTGAAGAAAAGATTCAGAAAGAAAAAGACAAGCTAATTCAAAATTGGGAAGACGTTGGTATTAGAATCGAAAAAGCGCGTTGGGGCAGATTCCATGTTTTAAAGGGTAAAATAAAAATTGAGCTACCAAAAACGACCAAGATTGAGAAAATTACAAAAGAAGAGGCTATAAAAATGATTGAATCAAAAACACCGAAAAAAAAGCCATCAAAAAAGAAATCAACCAAAAAGAAGCCTGTTAAAAAGAAATAATAAATCATTATCTTGCAAAAAGATATATATTCAGATGAATACTGACTTTTTAACCCCTATCCATACTGTTTTAGAAGCATCCCTTGATGTGTTATTGTCCGGATCTATAGGCAGTTCCATTCAGATATACACCCAAAAAAATGGCTTTCCAGATCTTAATAATATTGAAATAGCTATTCTAGGTGTAGATGAGGATAGAAATACAGACGACAACTTTGGGTCAGGTAAAGATCTTCATCACATTAGAAGTCATTTTTACAAATTATTTCCAGGAAATTGGAATGTTCCAATCGCAGATTTGGGAAATATTAAAAAAGGAGAGACGACTTCAGATACCCATTTTGCAATTACAGAAGTAATTAAAAGTTTATTAAAAATGAATATCATTCCAATAATCATTGGAG
>Ga0233397_1001164_pt1 | contig 12508 bp, 12 predicted proteins | sample 35DmetaG_FD_189957 | JGI IMG/M metagenome (GOLD analysis project Ga0233397, IMG submission 189957) | Seawater microbial communities from Monterey Bay, California, United States - 35D | ecosystem: Environmental > Aquatic > Marine > Coastal | place: USA: California | collected 2016-10-20
TGTTGGATAGTTATTTTCCAAATGCTGATTTTTTTACGGAATTTGAAAGGTTTGACAGACATATAGAGAAGTTAAAAAGAAATCACACCAAACTAGATTATGTAAGTATTTGTACCCCAAATTACTTGCATGACTCTCATATTAGAATGGCATTGCGAAGAGGTGCAGATGCAATTTGTGAAAAGCCTTTAGTTTTAAACCCTTGGAATGTTGATGCGTTGATGGATATTGAAAAAGAATCGGGTCAAAAAATCAATACAATTCTTCAATTACGATTGCATCCAAGTATCATCGCTTTAAAAAACAAAGTAGATTCTGAAACTAAAAGTGAAAAGTATGACATTGACTTAACCTACATTACCTCGAGAGGTAAGTGGTATGATATTTCATGGAAAGGTGATGAAAGTAAATCTGGAGGCATTGCTACCAATATTGGAGTTCATTTTTATGATATGTTATCCTGGATTTTTGGAGAGGTTCAAGAAAATGTTGTCCATCTGAGAGCTAAAGATAAATCCTCAGGGTTTTTAGAATTTAACAATGCTAGAGTTCGTTGGTTTTTATCGATTAATGAACATGATTTGCCAGTTTATATTAAAGAAAAAGGACAAAGAACCTATCGTTCCATAACCATTGATGATGAAGAATTAGAATTTAGTTCTGGGTTTACAGATTTGCATACTAAAAGTTACGAACGCATATTGAATGGAAAAGGTTTTGGCATGCAAGATGCCCAAAAATCAATACAGATTGTTCATGACATTAGAAATACAAGTATTACTAAAAAAGGAAATTTGCATCCTTTTTTTGAAAAATAAAAATTTAAAATGAAAAAAAAAGGTATTATCGTTTCAGGATATTTTAATCCTATACACAAGGGGCATTTAGAATATTTCAACAATGCAAAAGAGTTAGCTGATGAACTTTTTGTGATTGTAAATAGTGATCATCAAAGAATGTTAAAGGGCTCTAAAGAGTTTCAGCAAGAATCAGAGCGTTTGTTTATTGTTCAAAATATAAAAGCTGTCGATAAAGCTATCATTTCTGTAGACAAAGATAGAACAGTATGCGAATCTATTCGAAGTATTTTTGAAGACTTTGGTGAAGACTATGATTTAGGTTTTGCTAATGGAGGAGATCAAGATAATAATTCGATTCCTGAAGCACCGATATGTAAAGAATTGGGAATTCAATTAATAGACGGCCTAGGCGATAAAATTCAATCGTCATCTTGGTTGTTAAAAAAATAATATAAAAATAGATTCAATGAAAATACTTGTTACAGGAGGCGCTGGTTTTATTGGATCTTATGTTATCAGACGATTGGTAAATAAGTATCCAGAGTATTTTATTTATAATTTAGATGCGCTAACCTATGCAGGTAATTTAGAAAATTTAAAAGATATAGAAACTAAAGAGAATTATACTTTTTTGCATGGGGATATCACTGATGAAAAGTACATCAATTCAATTTTTAACACCTATAAATTTGATGCTGTAATCCATTTAGCAGCAGAATCCCATGTAGATCGATCAATTGCTGATCCTCTTATTTTTGCCAAAACCAATGTCTTAGGAACTATAAATTTATTAAATGCTTTCAATTCATTATGGAAAAATAATTGGAATGAAAAGCTTTTTTATCATGTCAGTACAGATGAAGTTTATGGTTCTTTGGGAGAATCAGGTTTATTTAAAGAGACCTCTGCTTTCAACCCAAACTCTCCCTATGCAGCATCTAAGGCCAGCTCAGATCATTTTGTTAAGGCTTATGGCAAAACTTATGGGATGCCTTATATAATTTCTAATTGTTCAAACAATTATGGGCCCTATCAATTTCCTGAAAAACTCATTCCTTTGTGTATTAACAATATATTCAATAACAAGTCTTTACCTGTCTATGGTGATGGAAATTACACTAGAGATTGGTTGTACGTAATTGATCATGCTAGTGCTATTGATTTGATATTTCATAAAGGTAAAGGTGCAGAAACCTATAATATTGGAGGTTTTAATGAATGTAAAAATATAGATTTAGTGAAATTACTCTGCCAACAAGTAGATAAAAAACTCAAACGAAAATTAGGGACTAGCGAAAAGTTGATTACTTTCGTAAAAGATAGACCTGGTCATGATTTACGCTATGCTATTGATGCTACCAAACTTAATACAGAATTAGGTTGGCGTCCATCAGTTAATTTTGAAGAGGGATTGTCGAAAACTATTGATTGGTATTTAAACAGTAAAGATTGGTTAAAAAATGTAACTTCAGGAAGCTATCAAAATTATTATAAATCTCAATACAAATAGGTAATGAAAGGAATTGTATTAGCAGGAGGCTCAGGTACTCGATTGTATCCCATCACCAAAGGGACATCAAAGCAATTGCTACCTATTTACGATAAACCCATGATTTATTATCCAATTTCAGTTTTAATGTTGGCTGGGATTAAAGAAATTCTTATTATTTCTACGCCCACAGATTTACCTAACTTTAAAAGACTATTAGGGAATGGTAAAGACTTGGGGATTGAGTTTCATTATAAAGAGCAACCCTCTCCAGATGGATTAGCTCAGGCATTTATTTTAGCTGAAGACTTTATTCAAGATGATGATGTTTGTTTGGTGCTAGGCGATAATATTTTTCATGGTCAGGGATTAACAGATCTACTAGCAAAGTCGCTCACTAATTTAACAGATAAAGGAAAGGCAACCATTTTTGGGTATTATGTTAAAGATCCAGAACGTTATGGAGTGGTAAACTTTGATGAACATGGAGAAGCTTTAAGTATTGAAGAAAAACCAAAAAATCCAAAAAGTAACTATGCAGTGATTGGACTTTACTTTTATCCAAACTCTGTGATTAATATTGCTAAAAAAATTAAACCTAGCTTTCGAGGTGAACTCGAAATCACCGAGGTAAATCAAGCGTATTTAAGTCAAGGAAATTTAAAAGTGGAAGTTATGGGTCGAGGTTTTGCATGGTTAGATACCGGTACTCATGAGTCTTTATTGGAAGCTTCCAATTTTATTCAAACTATTGAAAATCGGCAAGGTCTTAAAGTTGCTTGTTTAGAAGAGATTTCCTGCCAAATGGGTTATATTACAAAAGAACAGCTTTTACTGCTCGCAGAACCATTCATAAAAAATGAATACGGTCAATATTTAATCCAACGGGTAAAAGAAATATAGAATGAATTTTACTAGATTAGAAATACCTGATGTAATTTTATGTGAACCAAAAACTTTATCTGATGATCGTGGTTACTTTTCAGAAACATTTCGACAAGATAAACTTGAGGAGTTTTTAGAGTTTTCTATTAATTTTTGTCAAGAAAATGAATCTAAATCATCTTATGGCGTATTGAGAGGTTTACATTATCAGACTAACCCTTATGCGCAAACCAAATTAGTTCGAGTACTTCAAGGTGCAGTTTTAGACGTTTGTGTTGACCTGCGTAAAGATTCCCCTGCTTTTGGGAAGTATATAGCTATTGAATTGTCTGAAGAAAATAAAAAACAAATTCTTATTCCAAGAGGTTTTGCCCATGGATTTATTGTGCTAAGTAATGAAGCTATTCTGGGGTATAAGGTAGATAACTATTATCATCAAGCATCTGAACGTGGTATTGCATATGATGATAAAAACTTAGCCATAGATTGGAAGTTACCTCCAAAAGATATTAAAGTGTCTGCCAAAGATGCCAATCAAGTGTTACTCAAGAACTCAGATTTATTTTAAATACATCTAATTTTTTATTCTTCTTCTAGGTTTCCATAAACTTTGTTTATAATTGATAAAAATCAATTTTTTAAGCAGTCTTTTTATCTATAAAACCCCAAGAATTATTAAATTCAAAATGGAGTACTTCAATCATTAACAAGTCTTTAAATATTATTCCGTATTTTTATATTAATATCAGTTAAATATTAGCTCTCTTTAAGAGTTAAATAATTATATTTGCAGCGAAATTAGCAAATGTCAATAAGTATTTTTGAAACTGCAGTAGTCTTAAAAAAATATTTAAAAGTTAATTTTATAATTAATGGAAAAACTAACTCATATAATCCCTATAAAGTGGTTTGTTTTGTTCACGAAACCGAGACATGAATTAAAAGTTTTAGAACGTTTAATCTCATTCGGTATCGAAGCATATACTCCAACCAAAATAGTAACACGGCAATGGTCTGATCGAAAGAAGAAGATGACCATTCCTTTACTTCCATCTATGGTGTTGGTTAATTTAGAAAATAAAGATCCAAACATAGTTTTCGATATTCCAGGAGTGGTCAGGTATTTATTTGATCAAGGAAAGCGTGCGGTGGTTTCTAATGCTGAGGTTGTTGCTATGCAATGCTATCAAAACAATACATTACAGATTAATGAAAATGAGCTTAAAATTGGGGATACCGTAAAGGTACCACTGTTAGATCAAGAGGCCATTTTACTTTCCCATAAAGGGAAAAATTGTATTGCACAGCTTAAGAAGCTTGGTGCTATTGTTTCGTTTCAATTGAGTTAATCAATTGAAATTTTTTATTGTAAAAAATATCCATTACTGTGAGTAGTGACGGCGAAGCCGTTCAAAAAGTTTAACTTTATAGCAAAAAATAAGTAAACATGTCTGTAAATTTTTATAAGGAAATAGAACAAGAACTTCAAAGTTTAGGGTTTACCATTATTGATGCTGATTTGCAAAGACCTTGGGGTGCATTTTATTATATTGATGAAAGTCAGGCCCAAGACTTTTCTAATCATTTTTTTAATGGTATTGATATTAATACCCTTAAAATTGATGGGAAGTTGAGTCCAAAAGTTTTAATGGTAAAACCTCAGGTAAAGTTGTCATGGCAGTATCACAACAGACGCGCTGAAATTTGGCAGGTCTATCAAGGTAAAGTAGGTGTGGTTCAAAGTGAAACAGACATTGAAACTGAAATGAAAGTATATGATGCGGGAAGTCAATTGAAACTCAATCAAGGGGTGAGACATCGTCTTATAGGTTTGCATGATTATGCAGTAGTTGCTGAAATTTGGCAGCATACAGATCAAATTCCATCTGATGAAGATGATATTATTAGAGTACAAGATGATTTTGGAAGATAAATGATTAAAATAAATAGTTTAAAATATATTAGTTTTTATATATAAAATATGAATATTACAGTTGTAGGATCTGGTTATGTTGGGCTAGTTTCAGGAGCATGTTTTGCAGAAATGGGAAATATCGTTACTTGTGTGGATATAGATTCCGTTAAGATTGAGAAACTAAATCAAGGTATCATTCCTATTTTTGAGCCTGGTTTGGAACAGATGGTTCTAAAAAACGTTAAAAACAAGAACTTACTTTTTACAACAAATTTAGGAGAAGCCATCAGCGAAGCTGAGATTGTTTTTATTGCGGTGGGTACACCTATGGGCGATGACGGTTCTGCAGATTTACAATATGTTTTAGCAGTTGCTAAATCTATAGGAGAAACCATGGTGAAAGAGTTGGTGGTCGTAGATAAATCTACGGTGCCTGTTGGAACTGCAGATCAAGTAAAAGCGACCATTCAAAAAGAATTAGATACAAGAAATTCTGATTTAGAGTTTGATGTGGTTTCGAATCCTGAATTTTTAAAAGAGGGAGCAGCTATCAATGATTTTATGAAACCTGATAGGGTAGTTATTGGAGCAGATTCTGAGGCTGCTTTTAAAAAAATGAGGGAAATCTATAGTCCTTTTTTTAGATCCCATGACCGTTTTATTACGATGGATATCCGTTCTGCTGAAATGACGAAGTATGCTGCTAATGCAATGCTGGCTACAAAAATATCTTTTATGAATGAAATTGCCAATATTTGTGAAAAAGTAGGAGCAGATGCCAATCAGGTAAGAATCGGCATTGGTTCAGATCAGCGAATTGGATATAGCTTTATTTATCCCGGCGCAGGCTATGGCGGGGCTTGTTTTCCAAAAGATTTAAAAGCACTATCGAAAATAGCCAAAGAAAATGGATATACTGCGAAATTAATCACTGCAGTAGAGGAAGTAAATGATGCACAGAAAATAGTCATTGCTCAAAAAATAGTAAATCGTTTTGGAGAAAACCTAACCGGTTTTTCTTTTGGTATTTGGGGCTTGGCCTTTAAACCAGGTACAGATGACATGCGAGAAGCACCAGCTATTTATGTAATTAAAGAGTTGGTAGATAGAGGTGCTGAGATAAAGGCATACGACCCAAAGGCGATAATTGAGGCAAAAGAGTGTTACTTGCATGGAGTTAAAAATGTAACGTATGTTGATTCTAAGTATGATGTTTTAAAAGATTCGGATGCATTAGTATTACTTACCGAATGGAAAGAGTTTCGTTCGCCTAATTTTGAGGAAATAAAATCACAATTAAAAAGTTCAATTATTTTTGATGGGCGTAATCAGTATATAGCTTACGATCTAGAGAATAAAGGTTTTGAATATTACAGAATTGGAAAATAAAAAAAAATGACTACTAATGGTAGTCAAGAAAAAAACATACAAAGAATTAATGAATATTGAATTAAGTAATAAAACAATTCTAGTTACTGGAGGCGCAGGATTTATTGGATCTAACTTATGTAAAGCATTTCTTGAAAAAGGAAACAAAGTAGTTTGCCTTGATAATTTTGCTACAGGTAAAAGAGAGAACATCAAAGAGTTTCTTAAAGATCCTAACTTTACTCTAATTGAAGGAGACATTAGAAAACTAGACGATTGTTTAAAAGCCACCAAAGGTGTAGATTATGTTTTGCATCAAGCAGCATTAGGTTCTGTGCCAAGGTCTATTAAAGACCCTATTACATCAAATGAGGTGAATGTGAGTGGTTTTTTAAACATGTTGGTGGCATCAAGAGATAATGGAGTGCAACGTTTTGTTTATGCTGCAAGTTCATCAACATACGGTGACTCAGAATCAATGCCAAAAGTCGAAGATGTTATTGGAAAACCTTTATCTCCTTATGCCATTACTAAGTACGTAAACGAATTATATGCAGATATTTTCTCCAAAACCTATGGTTTAGAGACGATTGGCTTGCGCTATTTCAATGTTTTTGGTAGAAAGCAAGACCCCGATGGAGCTTATGCAGCGGTTATCCCAAAATTTGTAAGTCAACTCATGAAAGGACAATCTCCAGTTATTAATGGTGATGGTAATTACTCAAGAGACTTTACCTACATTGATAATGTGATTCAAGCAAATTTATTAAGCTTAGTTACAACCAACGAAAAAGCTATTAATACTGTTTATAATGTAGCCTATGGAGATCGAAATACCTTAAACGATTTAATGGGATATTTAAAAGAGTATTTATCAGAGTTAGATTCAAAAATTTCAAGTATTGAAGTTGTATACGGTCCAAATAGAGCAGGTGATATTCCTCATTCACACGCAAGTGTAGATAAAGCAAAAGAAAACTTAAATTATAATCCACAGTTTACCCTCCAGCAAGGACTTAAAGAAGCTGTAAAATGGTATTGGGAAAATTTGTAAAATATAAATATGAAAAGAGATAAAATAGCAATTATAGGGCTTGGATATGTTGGTTTGCCATTGGCAAGACTATTTGCAACTAAATATTCAGTTGTTGGTTTCGATATTAATAAAAGTAGGATATCTGAGTTAATGTCTGGAGTTGATTCTACCCTAGAGGTAGATAATGAAATCTTACAATCTGTATTGGTTAATGAAAACTCTGATTCATATGGATTATTTTGTACTAATGAGTTAAATAAAATAAAGGATTGTAATTATTTTATTATTACAGTTCCAACACCTGTAGATAAAAACAACAGACCTATTTTAACTCCACTTGTAAAAGCAAGTGAAACAGTTGGGGCAGTATTAAAAAAAGGAGATATCGTAATTTATGAATCTACAGTTTATCCAGGGGCAACAGAAGAAGATTGTGTAACTGTTCTTGAAAAAGTTTCTGGGCTTAAATTTAATAAAGATTTCTTTGCAGGGTATTCGCCAGAGAGAATCAATCCAGGAGACAAAGAACATACTGTTGAAAAGATATTAAAAGTTACTTCAGGATCAACTCCAGAAGTTGGAGAAAAAGTGAATGATTTGTACAAATCTGTTATTACAGCAGGGACTCATTTGGCACCAACCATAAAAGTTGCTGAAGCCTCAAAAGTAATTGAAAATTCTCAACGAGATATCAATATTGCTTTTGTAAACGAATTAGCTAAGATTTTTAATCTTTTAGATATCAACACGAATGATGTATTGGAAGCTGCTGGGACCAAATGGAACTTTCTACCTTTTAAGCCAGGATTGGTGGGTGGTCATTGTATAGGTGTTGATCCCTATTATTTAGCCCAGAAGGCTCAAGAAAATGGATATCATCCCGAAATTATTTTAGCTGGTCGAAGATTAAATGACGGCATGGGAGATTATGTAGCCTCTGAAATTGTGAAATGTATGATTAAGAAAAACATACCTGTAAATAATTCTAATATACTTGTTTTAGGAATTACATTTAAAGAAAACTGTCCCGATGTAAGAAACACAAAAGTAGTAGATCTTATAAGTGCTTTAAAAGATTATGGAACAAATATTAAGATTTATGATCCTTGGGCAGATGAAGATGAAGTCATGAATGAATATGGTTTAAAATCCTCAAAATCTTTACCCAATGAAAAATTTGATGCAGTAGTATTGACTGTATCTCATAATAAATTCAATGAACTAGATTTCTTGTCTTTAAAAAATGAGAATGCTATAATTTATGATGTAAAAAATTTTTTAGAGGAAAATATTAAAGATGGAAGTCTTTAAGAATAGACGTAAATTTTGAAAAAAACAACAAAAATATATATTGCAGGTCACAATGGAATGGTAGGGTCCTCGGTTTGGCGAATTTTAACATCTAAAGGTTATTCTAATTTGATTGGAAAAACAAGTGCTGAACTTGATTTAAGGAATCAACAGGCGGTTACTGATTTTTATAAAAAAGAACAACCTGAAGTGGTTATCGATGCTGCAGCAAAAGTTGGAGGGATTCTTGCGAATAACGATTTTCCTTATCCATTTTTAATGGAGAATATGCAGATCCAAAACAATTTAATAGATGGTGCTCATAAAGCTGGGATTGATAAGTTTATCTTTCTAGGTAGTTCTTGTATTTACCCTAAGTTTGCACAGCAACCGCTAAAAGAAGAATACTTATTAACAGATTCTTTAGAACCTACCAACGAGTGGTATGCCATTGCTAAAATTACTGGTGTAAAAGCCTGCCAATCCATACGCAAACAATTCAATAAAGACTATATTAGTTTAATGCCCACAAACCTGTATGGTTCTTTTGATAATTTTGACTTACAATCTTCGCATGTATTACCTGCTATGCTCCGTAAATTTCATGAAGCTAAAATAAATAACCATTCAGATGTGATGCTTTGGGGAAGTGGAACTCCCATGCGAGAGTTTTTATTTGTTGATGATATGGCAGAAGCGGTCATGTTTGCTTTAGAAAACAATTTACCAGAATATTTGTACAACATAGGTACTGGAAAGGATATTACTATTAAAGAATTGGCTGAAACCATTCAAAAAGTAACAGGGCACCAGGGAGATATTCTTTGGGACTCCTCAAAACCAGATGGTACGCCAAGAAAATTGATGGACGTTTCTAAAATGAAAGAGATGGGTTGGCAATATACAACAGAGTTAGAAGGGGGTATAAAAAAGACTTACCAATGGTATATAGAGAATATAGATTCAATTAAAGAAATTAAATTATAAATAATGAAAGTAGCTTTAATCACTGGTGTTACAGGTCAAGATGGTTCTTATTTAGCAGAACTACTATTAGAAAAAGGGTATATGGTACATGGTATTAAAAGAAGATCATCTTCGTTCAATACTTCTCGTATAGATCATTTATATCAAGACCCTCATCATCCGAATCAAAGATTCAAATTACATTATGGAGATTTATCCGATGCGATGAATCTAACACGTATTATTCAAGAAACACAACCAGATGAGATTTATAATCTTGGAGCGATGTCTCATGTTGGTGTTTCTTTTGATACACCAGAATATGTTGGTAATATTGATGGATTAGGAACTTTACGAATCCTAGAAGCTGTAAGAGTCTTAAAACTCGAAAAGAAAACAAGGATTTATCAAGCTTCTACTTCTGAACTGTATGGAGGAATGCCAGAAAATAAAAATAAAAAAGGATTTTATGATGAAAACTCTCCTTTTTATCCAAGATCCCCTTATGGAGTGGCCAAAATATATGGTTTTTGGATAACCAAAAACTATAGAGAGGCGTATGATATATTTGCGTGTAACGGAATTTTATTTAATCATGAATCACCTAGAAGAGGAGAAACCTTTGTAACAAGAAAAATTACAAGAGCGGTATCAAAAATAGCACTTGGTCTGCAAGATAAATTTTATTTGGGTAATTTAGATGCTAAGCGAGACTGGGGGCATGCTAGGGACTATGTGCGTATGATGTGGATGATTCTTCAAGCAGAAGAGCCAGAGGATTGGGTAATAGCTACGGGTGTTACAACGACTGTTCGTGATTTTGTGCGCTTGGCTTTTAGAGAGGTTGGAATTGAATTAGAATTCAAAGGAGAAGGAGTTGATGAGAAAGCTATTGTTACTGCCTGTAACTCAAAGGAGTTTAAAGTAGAAATTGGAAAGGAAGTTTTAGCTGTTGATCCTAATTATTTCAGACCAACTGAGGTAGATTTACTAGTTGGAGATCCTACCAAAGCAAAAGACAAGTTGGGCTGGATTCCAGAGCATGATTTGGCATCTTTGGTGAAAGATATGATGGAAGGTGATGTTTTACTCACAAAAAAAAATATCGATTTGTTAAAATCAGATCATGAAATTTTAAAGTAAGTTGAGTAAGTTTTTGAAAACAACCTAAATAATAATATACTCTTATAAAATGAAATATAAAGTTATAATCCCAGCTCGTAAGGGCTCTAAAAGATTACCTGGAAAAAATTTAAGAGTGTTAAATGACAAACCCTTAATTCAATATTCCATTGAATATGCATTAAATTATTTTAATAGAGACGATGTATGGGTAAATTCTGATTGCGATGAAATTTTAGGTTTTGCATCAAATATGAATGTAAATATCTACAATAGACCATCTTCACTTGGAGGAGATAAAGTAACCACTGTTGATGTTTTAAAAGAACAATTAGCTTTTCTTTTTGAACAAGAAATTAATATAGACGCCATAATATTATTACAACCAACAAACCCGCTTAGAAAAAAAGATTTATTAAAAAATTGTATTGAGTTTTTTGAGTCATCCAAAAGAAATAGTTTGGCAACTTTCAGTGAACAAGAAAAAAAAATAGGTAAAATTGTTGATGAAAAATTTTATCCTCAAAATTATGTTCCTGGTCAGAGATCTCAGGATTTAGAAAGAAAATATTTTGAAAATGGGAGTATTTATATTGTGAAAACTGAATCAATAAAAAAGGGAGATATAATTACAAATGATGTTTACCCTTTTATCGATAATTCAATAGAATCGAGTATAGATATTGATTATTATGAAGACTTTCTTCTTGCTGAAGCAATTTTAAATTTAAATAAAAATAAATAATGAATAATTATATTGAAATACAAGGAAGAAAAATTGGTGCTAATTTTTCACCAGTGGTAATAGCAGAGATTGGGATAAATCACGAAGGTGACTTAAACACTGCTTTTGAAATGGTTGATGCTGCAAAAAGATCTGGTGTAGAAATCGTAAAACATCAAACTCATATAGTGGAAGATGAAATGAGTTCTGCAGCTAAAAAAGTCATACCTGGAAATGCTGAGGTATCAATATATGAGATAATGGATAGGTGTTCATTATCAGAAGAGGATGAAATAAAATTGAAAGAATATGTTGAGAAAAAAGGTATGATTTTTATTTCAACACCATTCTCAAGAGCTGCTGCAGATAGATTACAAAGAATGAATGTATCTGCATATAAAATAGGCTCAGGAGAGTGTAATAATTATCCCCTTCTAGAGCACATAGCAAAATTTGGTAAGCCAGTTATCTTAAGTACAGGAATGAACACTATAGAAAGTGTTAAAAAAGCTGTTGATATCTTTGACAAATATAAAGTTCCTGTTGCATTACTTCATACAACTAATTTATATCCTACACCTGCAAGGTTAGTTAGGTTAGGCGCTATGTTAGAGCTTCATAAATCTTTTCCTAATAAAGTTTTTGGCTTAAGTGATCATACTGTAAATAATAATGCATGTATGGCAGCTGTTGCTCTAGGGGCATCTATTTTAGAGAGACATTTTACGGATTCTATGGATAGGAATGGACCCGATATAGTATGCAGTATGGATGAATTAACATGTAAAAATTTAATTTTAAATACTAAAGAAATTGCCTTAATGCGTGGCGGTAAGAAAGAACCTGCAAAAGAAGAGAAGGTAACTATAGATTTTGCTTTTGCAACTGTTTGTACAATAAAATCAATAAAATC
>Ga0233397_1001230_pt1 | contig 12084 bp, 8 predicted proteins | sample 35DmetaG_FD_189957 | JGI IMG/M metagenome (GOLD analysis project Ga0233397, IMG submission 189957) | Seawater microbial communities from Monterey Bay, California, United States - 35D | ecosystem: Environmental > Aquatic > Marine > Coastal | place: USA: California | collected 2016-10-20
CGCTTGCGGAACCGAGATTCCCACTACTAATTCTTGGCTGTCAAAAACACCAAAACCTTTGCCCTGTGCCAGGTCATTAAGTTCACAAAAGGTCATTCCAAAACGGATATCGGGTTTATCATTTCCATAGGTTTTCATCGCTTCTTCATAAGATAGCCTTGGAAAGGGTTTGGGTTCGATTCCCTTTATACTTTTTAATAAATGTTGTGTTAAGCCTTCAAATTGAGTTAAGATATCTTCTTGTTCAACAAAGGTCATTTCACAATCAATTTGAGTGAATTCGGGTTGTCTATCCGCTCTTAAATCTTCATCTCGAAAACATTTAACAATCTGGAAATACTTATCCATTCCTCCCACCATCAATAATTGTTTGAAGGTTTGGGGGGATTGAGGTAAGGCATAAAACTGGCCTTCATTCATTCGAGAGGGAACAACAAAATCACGTGCTCCTTCTGGAGTAGATTTTATTAAATAAGGAGTTTCAACGTCAATAAAGCCTGCTTCTGTCAAGTAATTTCGAACGGCCATAGACACTTGAGAACGAAACATTAATTTTTCTTTTACAGCGCTTCTTCGAATGTCTAAATAGCGATATTGCATCCGCAATTCTTCTCCACCATCTGTTTTGTCCTCAATGGTAAAAGGGGGTGTTTTTGAAGCGTTCAATACGCTTAAGTTATCTACTAGAATTTCAATATCACCTGTACTCATATTGGCGTTTTTGGATTCTCTTTCGATGACAGTTCCCTGAATTTGAATCACGAATTCTCTCCCCAAACCTTGTGCTTTTTCAAAAACTCCTTTGGGGGTTCGTTCTTCGTCAAAAATTAATTGTGTAATTCCATAACGATCTCTTAGATCTGTCCAAATAATAAATCCTTTGTTTCTATTTTTTTGAACCCAGCCCGATAGTGTTACGGATTGATTTAAATGTTCCAGGGAGAGCTCTCCACAGTGATGCGTTCTATACATGGTTTCTTAATGTGCTGTAAAAATAAAAATTCCTGAGGCTTGAACCTCAGGAATTTGATTTCTTTATAAAACTCTTTTAAACCAAAGTTTTATAGAGTAAACAATAGAGAAGGTAGAAGGTACAATTACCAAGGTCAAAAAGGTGGCAAATGTTAATCCAAAAATCACTGTCCAAGCCAAGGGTCCCCAGAAGACTACATTATCTCCTCCAACATAAATCTTAGGATCCCATTCAGAGAATAATGAGAAAAAGTCAATATTTAAACCAATTCCTAATGGGATTAATCCCAATACTGTTGTGATAGCGGTAAGAATTACAGGTCTTAGACGAGCAGTTCCTCCCTCAACAATAGCTTCAGCAACTAATTTTTTACTTAACATTTCTCCTTCTGCTAATTTTTCAGCCTCACTTTTTCGATCAATGAGTAATTGGGTATAATCTAATAAAACGACCCCATTATTTACTACAATACCTGCCAAGGCTATGATTCCCATCATGGTCATTAAAATCACAAAAGGCATTTGGAAGGCCATTAATCCTAAAAATACTCCAGTAAAACTCAAGAAAATAGAAAGTAAAATGATAAGTGGTTTTGAGATAGAGTTAAATTGGAAAACAAGGAGTAACAAAATTAACCCTAGAGCACTTGCCAAAGCTTTTGACAAGAAGGACATGTTTTTTTCCTGTTCTTCAATTTCACCTGAAAATTTAAAGTTTACTCCTTCGGGGAGTTTATATTGGCTGAGCGCCTCTTTTACATTATCTACAACGGCGTTTGCATTATATCCTGCAAGTACAGAAGAATATAGTGTGACTACTCTGTTGAGCTGTCTGTGTTTTATGGCACTAAAACTGTTCTTCTTTTCTTGTTGGATTAACGAGGAAATTGGAATTTCCTTGATACGGCCATTTGCGGGATCTCTAAAAATGATGTTTTGATTGAACAACGCATTATTATCGTATCTATTGGCTTGATTAAAACGAACATTAATATCATAATCATCTCCATCCTTTTTGAAAATTCCTGCTTTAGACCCAAACAATGAGGTTCTTAAAAGTTGCCCTACTTGAGCTGCAGACACACCAAGTTCTCCCGCTTTCTGTCTGTCTACAGTCAATTCCAAACCAGGCTTATTTTTATTTACATTAATCTTAAGTTCTTCCACTCCAGAGATATTTACACGATTCAAATACTCTTTCATCGTTTCTGCAGTTTGGATTAATCCTAAATAGTCTTTTCCTGTAATTTCAATAGTAACAGGATATCCAGCTGGTGGTCCTTTGGCATCTTTTTCAACCGAAATAGCAACGCCAGGAAATTTTCCTAATAATTTTTGTTGCACTTCTTCTCTGAATGACTCACTAGAAACACCCTCTCGGAATTTAAACTCTTGCATGGTTAGGGTAATCTTTCCTTTGTTGGGAAGCTCGTTAGTATTACCATTATCAATTTGTGGATTACCTGCACCTTCTCCAACTTGAGCTACCATTGATTCTATTAGAATATTAGCTCCATTTTTATTGTATGTAGCTCCAGCCATTACATCTAAAATTTCTTTTTCGATGCGTTTAGTCGTTGCATTGGTTTTAGAAATTGCAGTTCCCTCTGGATATTCTATAAAAACAAATATTTGTTGAGGTTGATTATCAGGAAAAAATTCCACTTTAGGAGGGAAAATACCCATCAAAGCAAATGAGGTAAATAAAAGAAAGAATGTACCTCCAAGAAATGCAAAAGGCTTATATCCACTTAGAACATATGACAAGAATCGGCGGTATCCATTCTCTAGACTTACAAGGAAATTATCTTGGAAAGATTGTGACATTTTTTTGATAAAATACTTGTAGAGCCAGAATAGTATTGGAATCAATACCATTATGTTCCCAAAAATGCGAACCGTAGGAGATCCAAATAAAAGGAGGATTCCTAGTGTGCCCATAAAAAAGGTGATTCTCCATAAACTTTTTGTACTTATTTCACGTTCGGTGATCTCCATAAACTGAGAGACAAGCATCGAATTGAAGAATATGGCAACAACCAAAGAAGAACCTAAAACAACTGACAATGTGATGGGGAAATAGATCATAAATTCTCCCATAAGTCCTGGCCAGGCTCCAAGAGGCAGGAAGGCAGCAATAGTTGTCGCTGTAGAAACAATAATGGGGAAAGCAATTTCACCTATACCCGCTTTAGCAGCAGCAATTCTGGACATCCCTTCTTTTTCCATTAGACGATAGACATTTTCTACCACCACGATCCCATTGTCAACTAGCATTCCTAATCCCATAACAAGACCGAAAAGCACCATGGTGTTTAGCGTATATCCCAGTGCAGATAATATCATAAAGGACATAAACATGGACATAGGAATCGCAAATCCTACAAATAATGCATTTCGGAAACCAAGGAAGAACATGAGAACTGTCACTACTAGGATTACTCCAAAAATAATGCTGTTCACCAATTCACTTACTTGGTTTAGGGTTAAATTGGATTGATCATTGGAAACCTTTATGTCTAAATTGGAGGGTAAACCAATCTTTTGAGGCTCTGCGACTAATGCTTTAATTTCTTGCGAGGCTATTACTAAGTTTTTACCCCCTCTTTTAACCACATCTAGGAGGACAGCTTTTTTTCCAAACGAACGGGCAAAGGAAGTTTTTTCCTTTTCTTTAAATTTTATTTCAGCAAGATCACCAAGATATACGGGACCGTTATCTGTTTTTACTACAAAAGATTTTAAGGCTTCAGGATCTTTAATTTCTCCCGTAAGACGAAGTGTTCTTCTTTGACCACCACTCACAATATTTCCACTTGATATGGTAGTATTTTCTCTAGAAATAGCGTTTAAGATATCATTGAAAGAAACTTTAGCCGCTGTCATTTTGTAAATATCCACAGCAACTTCAACTTCAAAAACTTGAATTCCTCGAATATTGACCTCTTTGATTTGAGGCAATTGTTCAATTTGACCTTCTAAAAGTTCAGCATATATCTTTAATTGCTCGATGGGATAATCTCCATGCAAACTAATATTCAAAATAGGTTGTAATTCGGAAAAGTCTAATTCAAAAATATTAGGCTCAACTTTTGCGTTGTTAAACACAGGCCAGTCAGCACCAGAGGTGATACCATCTACTAAATCTTTTACTTTTTGTTTGGCATCATCAATAGAGATATTTTCATCAAATTCAACATCAATTACTGAAAAGTCTTCAGATGAGGTAGATCGTATTTCGACTAAATTGGGAACTCCTTTTAGTGCTTCTTCTAATGGGTCTGTAACGGTTCTTTCAATATCTTCAGCAGTATTTCCGGGATAAATTGTGCTGACAAAAACTTTGGTATCATTAATTTCAGGAAAAGTTTCTCGTGGCATATTAAAATAGGAGCTTACTCCTAAAATGAAAAATATTGCCATGATCACATAAACCACGGTTTTGTGATCAATCGCCCATGAGGCAAAAAGAAACTCTTTAGTGTTTGGTGTTTTCATTGATTTTGCCATTATTGTTCAATTCGAGTTACTTTTTGACCATCAACCAAAAGACTAACGCCTTCATCTACAACAAGGTCATAAGCGTTGATTCCTTCAATTATTTCAACCATTTCATTTTGAGATTTTCCTAAACGAACAAAGTGTTGAGCTGTAGTGTACCCATCATTCTTTTCAGGAGTATTTAAAACAAAAACAAAAGTTTCTCCTTTAGCATTTTCTCTAATTACTCTAAGTGGTACCATGATGGCTTCTGGATTGGAATAGTCAATCACACTGAGGCGCGCATTGAGATTTGGTTTGATCAGTCCAGTTGGGTTATCCAATGGGGCCTCAATCCTAAAAGTTCTGTTGCTGGGTTGTATGAAATTTCCTGTTTGACGAATCACAGTATTTTGAGTTTCATCAAGTACGGGTATCGTAACCGTTGCTTTACTTCCTTTCGTAATATTTTTTAGATAGTTTTCAGGTACATCAGATTCAATGTACATTTTGTTCAGATTTACTATTCTTAAAATCGGAGACATTCCAGGAGCAACAGTTTCTCCTTTTCTTGCTGTAATTTCATCGATAACGCCATTAAAAGGAGCGTATATTTTTGTTTTAGAAAGTTGTTCTCTCATTTGAGCAACTTGTTTTTGTTGTGTTTTGTAGCGTGTTTTCGCTTCTAAATACATCATTTCTGAACCAATTTTTTGATCCCACAAACGTTGAGTTCGCTCAAAAGTAGTTTTGGACAATTCCAATTGAAGTTTCATTTGGTCCAGTTGATCTTGAAGCCCTGAATCATCAATTACTGCAAGAAGAGTTCCTTTTTTGACCTCTTGACCTTCTTGAACTAAAATTTGTTCCAAACGTCCTCCAAATTCAGGAGCAAGTAAAAGATTTTGTCTTGTCTTGATATTTGCTTGAACATCTACGGTGTGGTTAAATACTTTTGACGTGGCTTGAAAAGCAGTCACCAAGGTTCTTTTTTCAGTTCCCGTAAGTGATTTAATGGCTTCATCAACTTCTTTCAATTCTTGATTTAATGAATTGATCTGCGCTGTGTAATTACTTTTCTGAAGCTTAAGTTCCTCAAGACTTGAAGGCGTTTGATTTACCGTTTTTATTTCCTCCTTGTTTTGTCCACAAGCGAGTAACAAAAGTGATAGACTAAAGGTTATAATTGAATTTTTCATAATTTTTATTTTTGGGAAGTGTTAAGAAGGGTCTCTAAATTTAATTTTTTCTCTACTACATTTTGAATTGATTTAATGTAGTTGTTTTGAGCACTGAATAGTTGTAACTGAGCTTCGCGAAACTCAAATGAACTCGCAAGGCCTTCAAAGTATTTTGTTTGATTTTTCTCTTTAATTCTAGTGGCTAAAGCCAGATTTTCTTTACTAGTAAAGTAATTTTCAACAGCCAATCGGTATTCGTTGTTGGCGGCTTGTATTTCGATAAAAATACGTTCCTGTGTTTCTTTGAGGCTTGTTTCAGCCTGTTCGACGGCAATCTTAGCTTTTTGTGAACTAGCACGACGCATAAAGGAACTGAAAATAGGTACTTGGAGTTTCACACCCAGCAAAGAAGCGCCAAACCATTTCTGATCTGCTTCTGTAAAACTAAAGGTCTCACTGTTTCCTGTGTAATTTCCATTTATAAATGCCGAAAGGCGAGGCATGCTTTTAGAGCGTTCATATTTATACAATAAACCTTCAGATAATAGATTGTTTTCAGCGATTTTGACATCAATATTGTTTTCTATTGAAGGTTTGTCTTCTATTGGTAACTCAAAAAGGTTTGTATTGGTTAGACTTTCCAATTTATCTTTTAAAAACAGTGGAGAATCAGTGGGAAAACCCATCAAGAGTTTTAGCATGTCTAAAGTAATGCGTTCAATATTTTGAGCATAACGCAATTGAGTTTCAACACTAGATAAAGTCAAACGCAGTTGCTCCACACTTTCCTCTTCTTCAAAACCGTTTCGAAATAATTCGGTTAGTTCTTCTAAATTGAATTTTAAGTTATCTCTATTCTTCTCTACAAAATAAATATTGGCTCGAACTAATAAGACAGAATAATAGGTATTGATAATATTTTTCCGAATTTCAAGAACTGTTTTTTCTAAAATATTCTCTGAAATATTGGTGTACGCTTTAATTGATTCAAGTCCAACTAGATAGGACCCGTCAAAAATTAATTGGCTTAGAGTGACTCCAGCCATCATACTTTGAGGAGTTCCAAACTGTACTTCAGCAAACTCTCCTTCAACACCACCAAAAAATTGTGCAGGAATTAAGGACGTTGGCAATTCAATGAAGTTTTGATAGTCTGCTTCCGCATTTATCTGAGGAAGTCCAATGGCAATAGTTTTCCATTTCTCTTTATAGGCTTTTTGTACTTCTAAGCTGGCGTTTATAATGGTTCGATTGTTTTCTAAACCAAATGCAACAGCTTCCTCTAATGAAACGGATTCTGGAAGATTTTGGGCGCTTAAAAAGCCAAAACCAAAACATAGAATGAGGCTTACTTTTTTTATCATAGGTTCATTTCTTTTTTATATTTCTCTAATTTTATTGTTCCTTCAAGCGAACAAATAGCACGAAGGTGATATTCAGAAAAGCGGATTAAAAGTTCGTCTATATTATATTGATCAATAGGAAATAGTTTAATGTCTGTGATTCCTCTAATTCCATTGAAAAATATTCTCATCGCAAAATCTTCGTCTAAGTCTTCACGAAATAATCCTGTCTCTTTTCCTCTTATTATGCTTGAGGTAAATAATTCACCAAGTGTTTTAAACTCTTTTTCTTTTAGTTTAGTATAAATATTAGGATAGTATTTCTGAAGTTGATATTGGGGTGAGTTTTTTTCATTGCCCAAGTGCTTCATCGCTTCTTTTTTAAGTTGATAAAGTTCTATAATTGGGTCTTTAGAATGTTTTGAAATACTGATGATTCGGTCTAGGATTACATCAATATGAGTCATCGCCGTTTCCAAAACAAGTTGTTCTTTTTTTGGAAAATGAACATATATGGTTTTTTTTGACACACCCATATGTTGGGCGATGTCATCCATAGTTACACTTTTGAACCCGTATTGTATAAAAAGGGAAATTGCTTCTTTAACAATTTCTTTTTTCATTCTGATTTTTTTTTGCAAATATACATTAGGAAACTTTATAAACAAAAAAAGTTTCTAAAGTTTTTTAAAGCTAACATTATGTTTAAAAACCTTATTTTTACGAAAAAAAGCAGTGACGCTATCTAAATATCATACTCTTTTTACGGAATATCTGAAGAGAAACAAACAAAAAGTCAGGCCCAACGGCTTATATGCTCCCATAACATATATTTTGAATTTGGGTGGGAAACGTTTACGTCCACTCTTAACACTCATGGCTACAGAAGCTTTTGGAACTGAAGCCGAGGAGGCGTTGGCAGCTGCTTTATCGGTTGAGGTTTTTCACAATTTCACTTTAGTACATGATGATATAATGGATGCTGCTCCCTTAAGACGAGGACAGCCCACGGTACATTATAAATGGGATATTAATACAGGAATTCTTTCAGGTGATGCTATGTTGATTCAAGCTTACCAATTCCTCGAGGTTTATGACGCCCCTTTGTTTGGTAAACTGAACAGACAATTTAGTAAAACTGCCTTAGAAGTTTGTGAAGGACAACAGTACGATGTCGATTTTGAAACACAGAAAGAGGTTTCTATTGCAGCATATTTGGAAATGATTAAACTCAAAACGGCAGTTTTAGTAGGACATGCACTCAAAATAGGCGCTTTGATAGGAAAAGCAACTGATGAAGAAGCACAAAAACTGTATGATTTTGGGGTTTTGTTGGGTCTTGCATTTCAAATTCAAGACGATTATTTGGATGCTTTTGGGGATCCCAACGATTTTGGAAAACAAGTTGGCGGAGATATTATAGAAAACAAGAAAACCATCTTATATCATAAAGCGATGGAACTGGGGACCTCAAAGGAAAAGGAATCACTCAGTGAATGGCTAAATTTTGAAGGTGATACCATGAAGAAAATATCGGCTATTAAATCGATTTTTCAATCAACGGGTGCCTCACACGCCAGCCAACAATTAGTTTCCGATTACACAACACAGGCTTTTCAAAAACTTGATGAGATTCAGATATCAGTTGAAGGAAAAAACACCTTAAAAGCTTTTGGGAAGAATTTGATGGAAAGAAAGTATTAAAAAAGGCGTTTGATAAGCGCGTTTAAAAACCATCTGATTTGAATTAATGAAAAGGAGGAGAGAATTTTCAATTCTTCGAGGAGAGTAGTCTTTTCATCCAAAAAGCGAAAAATAGTTAAGGGATGATTTTTTGCAAACATTCTTTCAAACAACTTGCTTCCTTGAGCGTTGTATTTCAATAAAACATCAAGAAAAAGCAAATCGTAAAATCGAAATCTATTTTTTGTTTGAAATTGATTTAACTTTTTACCTGTCTTTAGAAATCCCACCAGTTCATTGATGTTGCGTTGGGTGTTTTTAAATGTAAAACCTGTACTAGCTTTTGTCCACCCTCCTGCAGTACCAATATGTAACAAGCTAGGCGTGTTGAACTGTTCAAACGGAAAGCAGCTCATCGGAATATTTCCTTCTTCTTTTTCTTCGATCTCGAAGTCATGAATTCCTTGAGCTTTTAAGTAATCAATAATCCCTGCTTCATATTCTTCTCTTGCCAAAAGTGCTTCAGAAAAAAGGGTGTATTCCACTAGTGCATGATTTTCACTTAGAGGCAGAACATATATAAAACGTGTTTGTTCTTTTTGGGGGATATCAAAATCCATAAAAAATACTTTTCCAGGATCGAATTGAGCTGTTTTTGTTTTTATAAACCAACCTATGAAGTGTTGTTTTAGAACAGGATATTTTTTTTGGTTATAGAGTGCTTTTGGATTAAAAATACTATTGAATACTTTTTCAGATTCAAAAACCCCATGGGTAGTATGTACTGCAGTGGATGCTCCTTTTTCTTTTACCTCAGTTACTTTTGCTTTAAGATAGGTAACTTGAGTATTTGATTTAATCTTATGTTGAATTTCTTGGTAAAAACTTTTGGAACGTAGCATTTTATAACGATAGGGCTCAAGGTTAAAATCAAGTTTAAATTCCTTTGACTTAAAAGAAGCAGAGGCCCATGTTTTTCTTAGTAAAGGATCAAAATGCCCTGGACTTGCCTCCCAAAAACACCAAGTTCTGTCATTTGAATTTTTGACTTCCTGTTCAATTAATAAAATGCTAGGTGTTTTAAAATAGGAATCACTAGAAAGCGCATCTAAAAGTAGCAAGCCGGAAGCACCTCCTCCACAAATGATGTAATCAAAAACTTGCTTTTCCATAGTAAGTAGTAAAAGTAATTAAAAGAGCTTTATTTAGGGCGATTTATATTAAACTGTTTACTTTTACAAAAAATTGTCAAATGGAAAACATTATAGACTTTTTTCAGAATACAGATCCCGTTCTAGGTGCTTTATATGCTACTTTATTTACATGGGGTTTAACGGCATTGGGAGCTTCGTTAGTGTTTTTTGTTAAAGGAATGAATCGTGCAGTATTGGATGGTTTGTTAGGCTTTACAGGAGGCGTTATGGTTGCTGCAAGTTTTTGGAGTCTATTGGCACCAGGAATTGAAATGAGTCCAGGAGAAGGATTTACTAAAGTCATGCCAGCTGCTATTGGTTTTGGACTGGGTGCTCTTTTCATTTTTGGTTTAGACAAGGTATTACCTCATATTCATATCAACTTTAAAGAAAGTGAGGGGATTAAAACCCCATGGCACAAAACTACTTTATTGGTTTTAGCAATTACTCTACACAACATTCCAGAAGGATTAGCAGTTGGTGTTTTGTTTGGTGGCGTAGCTGCTGGGATTCCAGAGGCTTCAATTGCAGGAGCAGTTGCTCTAGCAATTGGTATTGGAATTCAGAATTTTCCTGAGGGAATTGCGGTTTCAATGCCTTTGAGAAGACAGGGGGTTAGTCGCTTTAAAAGCTTTTGGTATGGTCAGCTTTCTGCTGTAGTTGAGCCTGTTGCCGCAGTTATTGGTGCAGTAGCGGTCTCTTTTTTCACTCCTTTGCTTCCTTATGCGCTTTCTTTCGCAGCAGGAGCGATGATTTTTGTTGTTGTAGAAGAGGTGATCCCAGAAACCCAACAAGATAAATATACTGATATTGCAACGCTTGGATTTATCTTAGGTTTTATAGTAATGATGATGTTGGATGTAGCCTTAGGCTAAATTCATTCCTCTGAAAAAGATTGCCATCCTTGAGCAGTCAATTCGATTTGCTGACCCAATCCATTGACTAATTGACATCCCGTTGCCAAGTCGCATGCATGACCGATTATGCTCAACAATGGATGTGATTTAATTTTATCAAACTCTTTTTGTGGAACGGTAAAAAGTAACTCATAGTCTTCTCCTCCATTTAATACAGCAGTAGTTGAGTTTAATTTAAACTCTTCACATATAATGATTACCTCATGATCTAGGGGTAATTTTTCTTCAAAAATTTTGAACCCAACATTGGACGCTTTTGAGAGATGAAGGATTTCTGAAGAAAGTCCATCACTCACATCAATCATTGATGTGGGTGTGATTGTTAATTCTTCAAGTAATGCAATCACATCATTTCGGGCTTCGGGTTTAAGTTGACGTTCAATACTGTAAGCATAGTTGCTAAGGTCTGGCTGGTTATTAGGATTTACTTTAAAAACGGCTTTTTCACGTTCTAAAATTTGCAAACCGGCATAAGCTCCACCCAAATCTCCGCTTACAACGAGTAGATCATTTTCTTGAGCCCCCGAACGACGAGTTATTTGTTTTTCAGCTGCAGAACCAATGGCTGTAATTGAGAGTGTCAATCCTGAAGTGCTGCTAGTTGTGTCTCCTCCTACTAAATCAACATTATGATTTTTACATGCCAATTGAATCCCTGCATATAATTCTTCTAAAGCTTCCAAAGTAAAACGATTGGAAACAGCAATAGAGACAGTAATCTGAGTAGGCTTTGCATTCATTGCGTAAATATCGGAGAGGTTTACGATTACGGCTTTATACCCCAAATGTTTCAACGGCATATAACTTAAGTCGAAATGAACTCCTTCAATTAATAAATCAGTACTCACCAAAGTTTTACCCTCAATTAAGTCTAAAATTGCCGCATCGTCTCCAATTCCTAAAACAGTAGATTTTTGAGTAAGTTCGACTGTATTTGTCAAATGATCTATTAAAGCAAACTCTCCTAGTGAAGAAAGAGAAGTTTTGGAAGTGTTTTTGTTTTCTAGCATGTCACAAAAGTACATATCCTTTGGAAAAAGTGTTCCATAATAATTACTTTATGTAATTTTAAAAAAAATAATAATGAAACGCCTTGCCCTATTTTTAACATTGATCTTATTTGTTTTTTGTACCAAATCTGAAGTAGATGACAGTACCAGTTTAGTGAACGACAATCTCAACCAAGTTGATGAGCCTCTCGTTCCTTCAGATGACGTAATCAATTCTGTTTTTCCTTGTGAAAACGGTATGGCAGGAATTTATCCTTGTTCAGGATATGATTTATTAGCACGCATTTCTCTTGAGGATTTTGAAA
>Ga0233397_1001238_pt1 | contig 12047 bp, 8 predicted proteins | sample 35DmetaG_FD_189957 | JGI IMG/M metagenome (GOLD analysis project Ga0233397, IMG submission 189957) | Seawater microbial communities from Monterey Bay, California, United States - 35D | ecosystem: Environmental > Aquatic > Marine > Coastal | place: USA: California | collected 2016-10-20
AATAACGGCATCAACAGAGACCAAATGATCTGTCCATTCTACACACGCCTCGTTGCCAACAGAAAGCGAGAAAATAATCTCAGGGTATTGATTTGCTAAACCAATTAGCACATCCATTTTCTTGAAATTACTTTTTTTATTTTCGGATAATTGGTCTGTTGAATATGCACCACCCCAAGGACAATTGGGATTGTCTAGCTCTGCTTCTATATACGCTCCTAACATTACTTTAAGGGGCAAATTTTCATTTTTAATAACCTCTAAAACTGTTTTTGAATGTTCATCACAACTGTAGAGTCTTATATATTGCCATTGCTTTTTAATAATGAATAAATCTTCTTTGACTTCAGCGTACGAAGGGTAAATATGCCCTGGGCGTTGCCCATTACGATAGCCTGAATAGCAAACTGCTGCGCCCTTTTTTATTCCTAAAACTTCTGTATAGTCCATGAATTGAAGTTATGAAAAATAACTTAAAATTTCAAATTTTCGTCTTTGTCCCAAAGTCCCCAATAGGCTCCTACATCACCCTCTGAACCTACTTTCCAAGATTCATCAAAAGATGAAAAATAAAACATTTCTATGGTGTCATTTTTTGACCATTTTTGTGCATTAATAAAATACCGCAACGCATTGTCATATGAAGGGTGTGCACCTTCGAGACTTGTTCCTTGACTTGGCCATCCTGTTTCTGTAATTATTACTTTTTTCCCTTTGCCTGCATTCAGTGCCTGTTGATACATTTGTTTCATATACACCAAAGAATACTCCAAACTACAGCCCTCCCAATAAGGATAACAATTGGCTAAAATAACATCGCAAGCTTCAGTAATTTTTGGACGATCAGAAAATTCATAGTAGGCATCTACATAACCAACTGGAATGTTTGGAATTTCATTTTTTACACGATTAATAAATGTAATAAGTTTATCTTCTTCCAAATCTCCACGATACATGACTTCATTTCCTACGGCTGCAATATCAACAAAACCAGCTTTGCTTAGGGCTATAAGCCCCTCAATTTCTTGTTCATTAATCTCACTATCGTCACCCAGCCATGCGCCAACTAAAGTTTTTAGACCATATTCCTTGGCTATTTTTGGAATTTGCTCATTTCCTTCTGTACACGAAAACGTGCGAATCCATTTGGTGTAGGGTAAAATTATTTCTAGTTTTCTTCTTATTTGTGCTTCGGAAATTGGATCGCCAGGTTCTTGACCTTCTTCATATGGACTAAAACACAGACCATGCGTTCCAGCCTTTAACGCAGATTGACTGAGCTCCTGGAGTTCTTTTTTTTCTAATTGATTGACATTAATGCCGAGAAGTGACTTTTGTTTTTCTTTTCTATAAGACATTGGTTAATTATTTTTTGGAGTTATATTATAATTTATTTTTCCTTTTTTGCTCTAATGTTGCTTTAATTTCTTTTACTTTTTCTTCGGTAGTGTTATAATTACGCATGACAAACATTGCAAGGACAGTTCCTCCCATTGGGAAAAAACAGAAAAAAGCGTGTAAGCCATCTACAGCAGATTGTTGGTCCAGTGTTACAAGATCAGGATTAAAACCAACCACAGTAATGATTACACCACTAAGCGCACCCGCAATCCCAAAACCTACTTTTACCATCCACCAATATATTGCTCCAAAAATACCTTCTCTCCGCTTTCCTGTATTTATCTCATCAATATCAATTACATCAGCGGTCATTGACATCATTATGGTAAATAAGCTTCCTATTCCAAATGAAAAGAAAGGCAATGCTATAATGTACATCCAAGGTTTTCCTGGTATGAATAAGAAATATAGCATTACATAACCTACTAATGAGATTGATTGTGACACCAAAAATGCTTTTTTCTTCCCCATTTTTTTGGACATCCAAGCGACGGTTGGAATCACAATAAATGTTGTTCCCAAAGCGCCTAAACACCCAAACATAGAAACCCAAATTCCACTTGCACCAGCATCACCATTAAATAACTTATAGACAATAACAAAAAAAGTAAGTGCTGCAACCGTATTAAAGGCGTTAAATATTAAAAATGTTGCGCCACATAATTTTCTAAAATCTTTGATTTTAAAGGCTTCAACAAAACTTTCAAATATTTTTGTGATGCTATTCCCAATATTAGCTAGATTTAGTGGTTCATAATCCTCGTTAACTGTTGATTTACTTTCTATAAAAATTGCAGGGACAATGGCGCAAATAGCACAAGGAATGGCAACCCAAATTGCTAATTCTCGTACAGCAACATCTGCTGAAGGAAACCAGTTTTCATCATACATAATAATCCAAAACAAGGGTGCTATAACCCAAGCCCACTGGCCAATCCACTGAGAAATAGCCATAATATTTGTTCTTTCATGAAAGTCATCACTCATTTCGTAACCCATAGCTACGTATGGAACGCTAAAAATTGTAAGGCCTAAATAAAATACTAAAGACCATAAAAAGAAATACCAAAAGTTATAATCTACTCCATCAGCTTTGTAAAGTTGCCACATAAAAATATAGGCAAGTCCCATAACTACTCCGCCAATTAAGACATATTGTCGGCGGCGTCCCCATTTAGATTTTGTGTTATCTGAAATAAAGCCCATAATAGGATCTAAAAAAGCATCAAAAATTCTTGGAAAAAGAAACACTAAAGACCACATCCAGCCCGAAAACCCAAGGTCTTCAACTAAAACGACCATAAAGATTCCTAATATTGCTGGAAACATTTGATTTGCCAACATCCCAAAACCAAAAGCAATTTTTTGGCCCATTGGTACTTTGTTGGTTTTAATTAAATTGTTCATATTTTTTGCTTGTTAGTTAGTAATCAATATTGTTTGAATGGCTTGGGGGCTTATTGAAATTTGCTTTGTTGATTCTAAAGTTTTTAATTCAAATGATTTGTGCTCCACCCCTTCATTAAATACAACAACAGCAACAGAACCATCGGGGTTTTGAGCAGCTGTAACCATTAAATTTTTATCTGTTGAATCAACTCCAATAACTTCTGCACCAGGACGAATAAATTTACTAAAATGTGTCATGATGTAATACAACGGTGTGTAATAAACCTCATCCGCTTTAGGATCTACAATAATTGGTGCTACACACCAATTTTTGAACCAATTTGGCCCACCCTGGCGATCCAAAACCATATTCCAATCTACCCATCCGTCTACCCAATTATTTAGGCAACCAATAATGTCTCTAGCATAGCGATTTGCGGGAGCATATTTTGGGTGTAAATATTTTTTTTCTTCTTCTCGCCAATCGTAACCCCAATCTGTGGCTTCTTTTTTCCAATACCAAGCATCATTTTTCCAAACAGGTACTTCAGAATCTATACATGCTTCTGTTTGAATCAAATATTTATTTGGTGCTTTTTGATGTGCGTACTGCAATGCTTCTGGAAAAAAATCATATGTACTTTCGTACCAATGAATTGCTGTTCCATCATAATATTTGGAAGATGCTTCGTCTTTATACATGACATCTACCCACTCTTTTATTTCTTGTCTATTTTGATCATATCCCAATATTTTTAGATCTCCTTTGCCATCGGCCTCTAACTTTGGCCCTAAATGGTGTTGAACAAAATCTGTCATTTCTTCTGGGGTAAAGTGCATACTTTCCCAATTATCTCCATTGCCTAAAGGTTCATTTTCTACTGTGAATCCCCAAATATCGATACCCTCTTGTTTGTAGGCATCAGCATATTTTGAGAAAAACAACGCCCAAGTATCGTAATACTCCGGAAGTAATTTTCCACCAACCCATTTATTATTGTCTTTCATCCATGGTGCTGCAGTCCATGGCGATGCAAAAAGTTTAAATCCATCCTCCGATGTGGCCAAAGCATCTTTAATCATTGGAAGAAGGTCTTCTCTGTCTTCATCAATAGAAAAATGCTCTAAATTTTTATCTCCCTCAACCGGTGTATATGAATAGTTAGATAAAGAAAAGTCACAGGAATTCATATGAGTTCGGGTCAATGAATAATTTGCTCCTTTTCTACTAAAATAAGCGTCTAAAATTTCCGCTCTTTTTTCTGAACTCATTTGATTGAGTAAGTGCGCCGATGCTTCTGTAAATGCTCCGCCAAATCCCGAAATCGTTTGAAATTTTTGTTCAAAATTTAATTGTATTGAAGAAGGAGTAACTCCTGAATCAAAATTTGAAAGCTCTGTAAGTTGATTTCCACTTTGTGAGGTTTCAAAAACGGCAAGGGTTTCTTTTTTTGAATTCATACAAGAGAACGTTGAAATTAAAGTAAGAAATGATAAAATTGTATTGAACTTCATATTATTTGCTTGATTAGTTGTTTTTATCTATTAAAAAGTTCAAAAACTTATTTTTAAGCACTTCAAAAGCTTCTTTTTTATTTCTATGGATATCCACTATACCCCAATATTCTTCGTTTGGAGCACCATCGTAAGGCACACCACTACTGTTTGGTGCCCAGCCCCCAACATCTTGTTGATCTGGATTTCCTGCTTTCCAAAGACCATCAGTAAAAGAAAAAATTACAATACCAGAGTTGTTATCATTTTCTTCAAAAACAGCGTCAATAATTTTTCCATTGGCAACAGCTTGTGCATGTTGGTTTTCGCCTTGCTCAAACCCTGCTTTTGCAATTTTCATGTAACTATCGGCGCCTGCCTCTGAAAGATAAACAGGTTTATCACTAACTGATTGCCACTCTCTAAAAATAGACTGAGGTTGATCCCAACGATAAACATTCAACCCCCATATATCGATGTTAGGATTTAATTGAAGTGCTTGCTTATCTGGGATATCTCCGTGAGCTGTAGCTACTGGATGATTTGGGTCAAGTTTGTGCACTAAGTCAGTCGCTACGCTTAAGGCATTGTACCAATTTATAATATCACCACCAAACCACTCTGGATGATAATTGTATTCGTTACCAAGTTCCCAAATTAAAATAGCGTTGTGATCTTTATATTTTTTTATATAATCCAAATAGGTCTCCGAAAGAATATCAAAAACTCCATTTTGATTGTATCCAAATCCTACAATAAGTTTCAGTCCAGCAGCATCAATTTTGTCTAAAACTTGAATATCGTCTATAGGTGCATAAACACGTATTGTGTTTATTCCTGCCTCTTTCATGAGTTCTAAATCCTGATCGATTGTTTGGAAATCGCGAATGGTTTGTCCTTTTGGAACTGGATGATAGCAAATTCCTTTTATATAGTATGGTGAATTATTAACCAATAAATGATTTCCTTGAACCTGAACATTATCAGGTGAGTTTGGAATTAAAAGTAATACCAATGAAAATAATAAAACTGAACATAAACTTAAAAGTTTCATAGTGCTAATTGGTTAGGGTTAAGGCGGATTTCGGTGGAAAAACATCCTCCAATAAAATATCTTTATGGCCTTTGTAGGTTTTTTCAATAGAATTTCCATCTCTTGAAAGGCCTGAAAAAACTCCATTATCAACAAGAGGCCATAACACATATTTTGCTTGGCCATCAACAGTGAATAGCCCAAAGAAGTTTTCAGAACCATTTGGGTGATTGGCATCTTTCCATGGTTCATCAAAGGCTTCAAAAAAGAAACAAGACACATTGTTTTCATTACTCCATTCACGCATAAATTTGTAATACAATGCCTGTTTATATTCATCGGCTGCATAGGAACCATTAGTTCCATATAAGCCTTGAGATGTGGTTGCCCAACCGGTCTCACCTATATGTATTGGTTTTTCTATTCCTAAAGAACTCACATAGTTTTTTACACTTTGATATTGACTTACGGCATAGGACTTTGCACGTTCCATTGCTACATCAATTTTTTCAATTTCTGAATGTGATGATTCATTTTCTGGTATAAGCCAAAAACTAGAATTGTAGTGTGTGTCATGAAAGGGATAGGTATGAACAGAAATATAATCTACAGCGGCAATTAATTGTTCCAAATCTTTATTATGGTAATCCGAACTTCCTCCTCCCCAAGAGGCAAAATTATCTGAACTGGTAATCCACAATGAATCCGAAAGATGTCCTTGTGCTTTTTTTTCTTGTAAATAATTAACCCATTTCAAAACAACTTTTGGCTTTACAAAATAAGGGGTTGCCCAGTGGACCATCGCCTCATTACCAACGGCAATTATTTTTACAATTTCTGGATATTTATTTGCAAGCTCTATGGCTTTGGCTATTTCAGAAGCATTGTTCTTTTCGTCTTCTATATCATGATTTGGTGGAAGGTCTGTCCATGCATTAGCACAATCTATCCATGCCCCCAGCATCACATACATTTCAAAACTTTTGTCCTCTTCTCTCAATTCATTTATGGCTCTTAAAATGTTTGATGCATGTGGAAACTTCAAATTGTAAGTCCTTATGATTCTAATTCCAATGACATACATGATTTTCAAATCTTCTTTCAAGGCTTCCAAAGAAGGTTGAATCTCTCTTGATGTCATGCGATAGCCTCCATAAGAAATAGCTAAATATTCTGGATTACCCAAAATTTGTGCCGCTGTTTTGTGTTTAAAATTCAATTCTTCTTTTGTTTTGTTTGTACATGATGTACTTAAAAGACAACACAAAATAAAGAGAATTATAATATGTTTTTTTAAGGCCATTATGTGTTTTTTGTTTAATTGTTTTTGTAATGTTACTTTACCACAAAAACAGTAATTTGTTTTATCTTATGTGTTCTTTCAAAAACATGTTTTGTTGTTTCTTTATCTAATGTATTGGCATCAAACATTTTTGTAGTGTCATCAAAAAATTCAACTGAAGTCGAAGACTCAGATGCTTTTTTGTAAACTATTGGAACTTGACAAATTGTAAATGCCAAACTGTCTTTTTCTAATGCAATATTCTGTTTCTCTTGATCAACACCTACATAACTAAAGTTTTCTGCTTCTTGTAAAAATTCTGATGCTTTTAAAATACCCGCATCAAAACCAAGAACGCCATCTGTGACACGCACACCAAGTTCACCAAATCGACATAAAATATCTTCTTTTACCTGGCCTGTCATTCCAGGTTGTTGCGCCCCTTTCCCTCCGGGTGTATGTGAGTATGGATCTGTTGGAAAAGCACCATACAGTTCTGGAGATTTGTGGGCTCCAATACCTGCATTGATTTCAAAATAATGATCAAAAAGTTTCCCAATTATCTCTGGCGCATTGTTTTCATCAATGGCTTGTTTTGTTGTTTCAAATGCTGCCAGTAATAATTTGGATACCATGTGCCAATAAATAGATCCAAGACCTTCATAACCAAAGAAAGTTCCCGAACGACCAGTAAAGGATTTGTGATCAAAAATAGCTTCAAAAATTCCATAAACGACTTCAGCTTCTTTTGTTACTAAATCTGAAAATTCTTCAGGTAAGTTCTTCAATGCTTCTTTTAAATTCTCTACATTATTGAAGTTCCCGTTGAAATGAAATTCTCCATTACAATCCTTTGTAATTACTTGTGTATTCCCTGCTTCTACAAGTTTTTGTAGTAGATTTGAAGATTGAACATATTTTTTCGAAATTGTATTTTTGTCAACAAATCGTGGTAAGGTTTTGTTTGGATATAAGATATAACTGTACTGATCTGGTCTAAATAACTTACTCGCCTTGAGCGCATCTAATACACTCAATGCTTCTTTAGTAGAAAGGTAGCCCGAACTTAGCACTGCAACTTGACCTTCTAACATTTCTGGTAGGTAGGAAATTGAAACTGATTCATTGCCATTTACAGTCATCAGATTGTATGCATGATACAGGTTATCTGCTCTTTTGTTGGCTTCAATTGAATGTTCTAAATGTTCTAATGCTACACTTACAAAGGTTGAAATCTCATCTAAATTTAGGGTGTTTTTCTCGCCAGAGAAACTTTTCTCATAAATTGTAGTTCTATATTGACTTGCTGCTTTTCCAAGACCGTCCAAAACAGTCTTTCTGTCTTGGTCTGAAATCGATCCAGAAAGAAGAGCTGTGTTATTTTGAAGCGTTTCTGAAACCTGATTGAAAAACTTAATTAGTTCTACAGAAATCTCAACTTGCTTGGCTGAAGTATTTTTTAAAGTAGTTTCAAAGAATTTTAAAAATCTACGCAAATAATATAAAGTAACCATGGAAACTCCATTTCCAACCAATGCATTATTTGCATCGTTCCACTCTGGACGTTGGGTATTCATCCAAATTCCACCCTCAGGTATAAAGTTGGATACTTTTGCCAAAACAGTGGCTAGGATTTTCTCAATAAAGTTGACCTTATATATGAATATATTTTTATCGCGAAGTAATGCGCCATCTACACCAATTTCTTCACGCTTAAGCTGAATTCGCGCTTCTGCTTCGTGATCAAAATCAATTGTATTTTTGGGATCTTTAAGAATTTGGTCGTAAGGTTTTATTCTGTATGGAACATTTGCATAGACAAACAAATCTTTAGAAAAATAGCTTTCTAATTTATTTGGGTAATAGGTTTCTATAAACTCTAAAAACTTAAGCAAATAGATGATTTGGTGATCTCCCCAATATCCAATGTAAGACCAAGGATTATCTGGTTCGATAGTTTCCCAATCAAAACCATCTTTAGTTACTCTGTAAGGGTTATAGCCATCAAAAGTTGTTGCATTCAAAAACTTATGAATCATCCCCTCAATAAATTCTGGATATGAATGAACAAGGGCTTCCCAGTTTTGGAAAATATCACGCCAATTTCCCTGATAATCTAAGATTTTTGAACCGTCTTCATTCCGCGTGTTTATTGAAAATTTATTCCAAGGACGACTAGGATCACCATGGCGTCTACTAAATTTTAATGGAAGATATTCATAACACAAACGTTTGAAGTTTTTATCGTCATCACTTTGAGAAATTGATTTTAAGTGATTCAAATCAAACGTTTCGGGGAGAGCAGCGATTACATTTGACTTTTTGAAATACACTTTGTGATTTGCATTTTCTAAATACGTAATAAAGTCTTCTTTTTCAATGGTATAATTATCATCAAAAATTCCTCCACGCATGATGTTAAACATGGTGTTGGCAAAATGCCTTGTATTTCTTGCGCGATCGGAAGTTAGTTGCAAACCATCTGAAGCACCAACCAATGCAATAAGTTGTTGTGTACCTTCCTCAACTGAAGCTGTTAATTCCTCCAATAAGAAGGCTTGTTTTTTAATCCTTTTTTTAATCTGAACTATATCATTTATAGACTGATTAACATTAGCCACCAAAGTCCATTCTTCTTGAGCATTTTCGCCTAAAGTTATATCGGCAGTCAAAAGGTATGCGCCTCGTTCTGCTTTTACATCAATTTCTTCAGTGATTGTATTTCCTCTTCTAAAACTATCAATTTGAGCAGATGAGAGTAGTTTTTTTGAGTTTTTAAGTCCAACAGACCAAACTATATTGGCTTTTAATGCTTCACTTGGCTCTGCTTTATCCACAATAATGGCACTTAGGGAGTAAATTCCAACTCCGCTATCTGTTTCCAATTCACATTTTTTATAAGCATCTACAAGATTACTCGTACTGTTTTGAAGAGCAACCTCAACTCCATGAGGTAAAATGTTTTGAATTCCATCTAATAAACAGATATTTACAGCTGTATTGGCCACATTTTTTAACTTAGATTTGCGAACAAATCCAAACGCGTCACTAGAATTCCATTCATAAGAAAATACAACCTCTAAATCATGATTTATTTCTTCAAAAATGATTTTGTTCCCGTAAGCATTTTTGTACAAATTTCTAGTAATCTCGTAAACACCGTCTTGTCTGTTAGAAAATGGTTCCCACAAAAAAGTTTTATCAACTTTGTTTACCAAAAAAATTGACTTGCTGCCAGTGTATTCGCTTGATTCTGTAATTTTATCGTCTGTGTAATATGGAAAAAGGGCATAGTTGCTATTTTTTCTTCCAGCAGAAAGTCCTCCAGTACTTGAAATAAACATCCAGTGGTCTGAATTGCTTACAATGCTCATGAAAAATGGGCGCATTTTATTGTAGTTAGAAATTTTATAAAAAATCTCATCGCCAATGATAATTTCATCGCCAGAAACTTCTTGATTAGAAAACCTAGCGGGATTATTTCCTATGTATATATTGTTGTTTGAATCCATTTAAAATTTATATGTAACAAATAATTGGTTGTTTTGTACTAAAAATAATTTTATGCTTTTTAATCGAAAAAAACATCACGACAAAATACTGCTATTTTTCAGTCTGGCTGAAAAATAAAACACTACAATTAGTATACAAGAAAAAATAATTTTATAATCTGTAATGATAATCAAATATATTTTTTCAACCTGTAGGATTGAAAATTTATAGAAAAAATATAATGATTTTTTTATGTTTAAAACACATCATAACTGCTCATTATACTACAACATTGTTGTTTCGATTTGAAAGTATAAAAAAACAATGGAGTCTTTGTGTTCCATTATTAGTAATATGTAAATAATAAATTTATAAATAAAAACAGCCCGAAGCATTGCTTCGGGCTGTATAAAATCATTGTTTAAAAATTTTAGGGTGTCACACAAGGCGAACTTAACTCTGGTAAAAATGTCCAAAGTTGCGTACTGTTACCCCAAGCAGACATGCTTTCTCTTAGCTTCATATTATCTGCTTTAAATTGACCTTCACCGTGTGTTTCATTGTAAGCTGCAACCACTTTAGACCATTCTTCCGAACCGTCCAAATCCATCTCAGCATGGTTTTCATGAGCAAATCCAACTAAAACATTCAAACCACGATTACCAGCATAAACAGTCCATACACCCATGTCCAGCTGAGCATCAGACTTGACAATAGCATCATAGACACGTTTTCGGAATGTCCAAAAATCATCGGCTTTTGCAGGGTCAATATTATATAATATGACTTGACGTAGTGGCTTTACACAAAGATCTGTGATTTCATGTGAAACATCTTTGTTGTAGTACCAAACTTGAAATAAATCGTTTGTAACATGAGGCGCCACAGTTTCGTTCCACATTTGGTACTCTTCTGGGCTACCATCTTCATCAAACCCTGCCATATCTTGTTCTATTCGAGCTCTAAATAGTTGACCTGCTCGAGGTCCAGTTTCAATATAGAATGTGTAATGTGCTCCTTTTTCTGCTGATTGATTGTACTTCTGAGTTTTGGCTTTCATGGCTTCGTAAACTTGCTCACTCTTATCCTCATCAACTTTGATATAACGTGATTTTGCGACTTGAGCCGATAGGTTTGCTCCTGCAAACACAAATAATAAAAAAATTAGTTTTTTCATTTTATTTAAAAATATTTGGTTAATAATATCAAATATAATAAAATTGATTGCATTTTAAAATTAAAAATAAAATAATTTTTAGACTAAATAAAAGTTTGGTTAACCATAAACATCATACAATTAAGGTAGGTAAAGAATTAGTATGATACCTGTAGTTTAATTTGTGAAGAATCTAAGTTAAGTTCATCAATATGGCCTAAGACTTCACGATCATCGGAAATAAAGTGAGCATGGAAAAAACTATCGTGATGTGTAAAAACTGCCTTATGATTTCGAGAAAAGAAACCGATCAAAGAGCCACTAATATTTTTGAAATCATATTGAGTTAATCCTTGGTGCGCTTCGTCTGGAGATGATACTGTGTTATCCGAATTGATTGAAATTGAAGAAAAATTGGACGATTTTCAAATTAAAATATCGAACCTAGATAAAAAGGTTTCAGAATTGATTGAATTCAGCAGAAACCTCAGTAAAATATGGTATCTGGAGAATATGAGACCAAATTATCACTTCAAAAATTGTTGTTTCCAGAGGGGATAGTCATAGACCCGAGCGACAGAACATATCGAACTTCAAATTTGAACCCTATATTTAGGTTAATCCATTCATTTACAGGGGATGACGGGGATAGAAATAAAAAACGGACTAGTAGTAATACTGATCCGTCTTGTGTAGTAGCGGGAACAGGACTCGAACCTGTGACCTTCGGGTTATGAGCCCGACGAGCTACCTACTGCTCTATCCCGCGATATTGGACGACAAATATACAACCTTTTTCC
>Ga0233397_1001239_pt1 | contig 12047 bp, 7 predicted proteins | sample 35DmetaG_FD_189957 | JGI IMG/M metagenome (GOLD analysis project Ga0233397, IMG submission 189957) | Seawater microbial communities from Monterey Bay, California, United States - 35D | ecosystem: Environmental > Aquatic > Marine > Coastal | place: USA: California | collected 2016-10-20
CCCAGTCTCTATGCTTTGGTAATACAACTCTTGGAATCTGTGTATGTGATAGCGATTCTGTATGGGTTGGTACTCGAATCTCTTTGTCTCTTACTTTGTATACATATTCGTCAGCTTTGTATCTGGCTACTGTTTCATCCCAGTTTTCAAGCATTCGTTTACAGCTTCCATCCATATCTTCCATGACACGGTCGTATTTCTTTTGGATAGCTTTACCGAGATCGCTATCTGCATCAAACTGTGAAAGACTCAATTTTAGAGCATACGCTTGAGAGGCATATTCTGATTGCTTGAGTGCCCATTTGTCGTAGCTACGGTTACTCTCCGATATCTCAGAGAGGTACCTTATTCTCGCTGGGGGAATGATGTATATTTTTTCGCTATCTCCAGTATCAAATTCCATTTCACCGTTGAAGTCAACTTCTGTACGCTCGTTGATAGTAGTTATGATATTGTTGTATAATGTGTTTGTCCCAGGATCGTTGAATTGACTAGCGATCGTACCATATACTGGCATCGTCGCTGGATCTTCATGCCACAGATCGTTGTTGCGTTGGTATTGCTTCTTTACATCACGCAATGCATCGAGTGCACCACGTTTGTCAAATTTGTTGATTGCTATGAGATCAGCAAAATCCAACATATCGATCTTCTCGAGCTGTGTTGCTGCTCCAAACTCAGGAGTCATTACATACAGACTCACATCTGAGTGATCAACGATTTCGGTATCAGACTGTCCGATTCCACTCGTCTCTAATATAATCAGATCATAGTTAGCAGCCTTGAGGATGTCTACTGTACCTTGTACATGCTTAGAGAGTGCAAGGTTAGACCTACGAGTGGCGAGTGATCTCATATATACTCTACCATTATTGATGGCATTCATACGAATACGGTCACCTAGTAGTGCTCCACCAGTTTTACGCTTCGATGGATCTACTGATACAATCGCAAGATGCTTATCTGGAAAGTCCAGTAAAAATCTTCTTACCAACTCATCCACCAGACTTGATTTACCCGCTCCACCAGTACCTGTGATACCTAGTACAGGCGTTTTCATAGTCGCTACTGCTTTTTGAATGTCTGCCAATACAGTCGCATGTTCTTCACCATAGTTTTCTATGGCAGTTATGACTCTTGCTATATTATGAACATTGCTTTTATCTAGCCCTTTTTCCTCACCATTCAGCGTTTGTCCGATTGGGAAGTCACATTTTTCCATCAGATCATTAATCATCCCTTGGAGACCCATATGACGGCCATCATCTGGAGCGTATAACCTTGTAATACCGTAATCGTGTAGCTCAGCGATCTCAGTTGGAAGGATAGTACCTCCACCACCACCAAAAATCTTGATATGGCTGCACCCACGCTCTTTGAGCAAATCGTACATATATCGGAAATATTCATTGTGCCCACCTTGGTATGACGTAATGGCTATTCCCTGTACATCCTCTTGGATAGCAGTATTGACGATCTCATCTACTGATCTATTGTGACCTAGGTGGATGATTTCGGCTCCTGACCTTTGCATGATCCTACGCATGATATTGATCGCAGCATCGTGCCCATCAAATAGAGAGGCAGCAGTTACGATTCTGATCTTATTTTTAGGTTGGTACGGCTTAGCTGGTATCATATTAATTACTATTTTCTTTTTATGCTCACAGACGTTGTAACCGAACGATCGTTCGGTTCTCCAAAGATAAGTTAATTATAGGAAGTCTGTAATCGAATCTAGAAGAGATATCTTCTTAGAATGAAGAAGTTAATAGCCATGTACTATCAATTGGTTGGGTAATATAGTGAACTCAATACGCTTTCAATAGTTGATTTTATAACTGTCTTGTAGCCAACAGTTTACCACCATAGATTGATACTAATATTAGGTGTCCATCGTAGTCCTAACTCCTGTACCTCTAATAGGTCAGGAATATTGTTATTGTCGATTATTGGTTCTAGTAGATATGATTTCCCCAATATGTTTGTTTTTCCAGTCATGTTCTGAATAGATACAACTGCGACGCCATGAAACCCATTCTTATCGCCAAATCGGTAACTCACAGAGCCGTCTAATCGAAAATAGTTTTTGAGTCTATTGCGGTTGATGTCGGCATAATCAATGAATGGGACCTCATTACCATTATTATTAGTGCGTGTACCTACACCAATAGCTTGAGTAAATGGCTGCCCGCTACGAAGCTGTGTACTCAGTGAATACTCAAATTTTCCTTCCTTGTACAGATTAACCCATTGGAGGATATGCCTATGGTCGTGGCTAGAGGGAAACGAGGATTCTGAGATATTAAGGAATTCGTATTTGGTTTCTGAAAGGGTATAACTTACCCAGCTTCGATAGTTTTTTATACGCTTTTTAATGAGAAGATCTATGCCTCTTATTCTGGAGTTACCTCTGCTATAGGGTTGATTAGTAAGTGCGCCAAGATTGCTTGTAAATGATGTTATCCCTGCCAATTCCTTTACATAACCTTCTATGTCTAAAGTCCATGATTTATCGTTATAGACGATACCGCCAGTCCATTGATTAGATTCTATAACAGGTATAGTGGTATTGTTACTTGCGACCCATACCTGATTACTCAGGTTGAGATCATTTATGTCTAATGCAATCAACTGACTAATAAATTGGAACTGTTTACTAGTGCTTGCTTTTAGTGTGATTTGATCGGTGACATCTGTAACAATAGCGATTCTTGGTTCAAAATAGTTATTTTTAATTTCTGACTGATATTGGTACCGAAGTCCTAAATCAAGTTTAAGTATTCCAGGAACGGTAAGTGCATATTCGCCATAAAGTGAATTCAGATTATTAAAGTTATTTTGTGTATTTGTTTCTTCTAAACCAAATTCTTTTTTTGTCAATTTGAGATTGATGTCGTTTTTTGTAGTCTGAGTACCGAATTTGATTTGCTGAGTATCCGAAAAAATGTAATCAAAATTTAATTTGAAACCATCGTCATTGATCAAATTGGATGAAGTGTATTTTACTGGTGCTTCTACATCTTGATCAATCAACTCAAATGTTAATGAATAATTATATCGATAGTATGAATTTGTAAGTTCTACTTGACTTGATAATCTCTTATTCCAATTTCTTTCCCAAAGTAAACTTAGACCTCCATTTTTTAAATTGAGAAGATCTACAGAGTATGCATTATAATTAGCTATATCAGAGTAGTAATCAAGTTTGTTCACACCTCCGATACTGCTAAGAGCAAATTTATTTTTTCCCGGAGTATATAGTAACTTAATACTCGCATCATTAAATTGAAATTTATTTTGAATGTCTAATTCGTTGGTGCCAAAATCACTATTTTCAAGCTTGGTACCTTGGAAAACTTTTTCTCCATAATTATTAAATGTTGGTGAATCCCAATGTTGTGTAAGACTACTTCTAGAAGAAATAATCAAACCACCATCACGCCAAAGAGGAATTTCTGAATGTAGACCTACATGTGTCATATTAGCACTTACTCCGATATCAAATTGACTAGGTACACTATCTCTACTTTTAATGTCTATTACGCCAGATACACGACCGCCAAACTTACTGGCTATAGCACTGCGATGTACATTTACTTCTTCTATCACCATTGGATTGAATGCTGAAATATTACCAAAAAAGTGACTCGTATGATATACAGGAATTCCGTCCCAAAGGATTAAATTTTGGTCCGGAGTTCCACCTCTTATGTGTATTGAGTTAAAAGACTCGGAAGTACTATATATTCCAGGTAAAAACCGAATAGCAGATAAAATGTCTCCCTCTACTGAACCTGGCATAATATTGAGATTGTCTGGCTCAATAATTATATCGTGGGCGTCTCCATCTTGTCTGATACCGTCAAATAAATATTCAGTTACAATGACTTCTGATAGCTTGTTGTTTTGTTTAATATGGTAGGTAGGACAATTTCCTTGTGTTGATAATAATGAATTGATAGTGCAATCTTCGTAACCAAGAAAAGAAACTTTCACACGCTCGCCATTACTGATGTTTAGTTCGAAGTAACCACTAAGGTCAGTTTCGGTCCCATTAGTTGATTTGTTAGCGTAGACGTTAGCATAAGGTAGTGATTCACCGTTAGATTTGTCTTTGATATACCCACAGATGGTCCTAGTCTTGAGCTCTTTGGTGGGTATAATAATTATATGAGTTTCATCTATTTTTTGAAAATCCAATTGTGTTTGCAATGCAAGCCGATCCAGAATCTGATCAATGTCATATATCCCCTCTGAAAGGGTAATTATATAATCTGCAATGTTCTTATCTCTGTAAGAAAATATGACTTTATGATTTGCTTCTATTTTCTGTAATACGATAGATAGACTCTGATCACTAATAACTTCTTGCTGTACTTGAGCAGTACAGTAGAGGCATAGTAGAAGTAAGTATAGACACCAATATTTTCTCATAGTATTGTGTTATGAGAACGTCTACTGGATTAAGATAATTTTATTTTGAGTATCCAGTTTGTAAGATATTCCCATAGGCAAAAATACCATTCTTAACGCTTTGTCAATGTCATCATGAATAAAGCTTCCAGTAAATCGCTGTGTCAAATCTAAATTGGCTTCTTTCAGATCATATTCATATTGTGCTGTGATTGCCTGTATCACTTCACTGAGTGGACTGCTTTTAAATATAGATTCGCCTTCTCTCCAACTAGCGATATTGCGGGTATCTATGCTGCTGGTATCTAATAATTGATTTTTCATATAGATTAGCTGGTCTCCTGGTGATAATATGTTTTCTGCTCCAGTATCTACTTTAACTTTACCTGTTTTGCAGGTGACAGTAAGATTGTAACCTCTAGAAAATACATTGAATGAAGTGCCTAATACCGTCACATCGCCATTATCTGTATGTACAGTGAAAGTCTCTCCCTTTTGCACTTCAAAGAACGCTTCTCCATCAAGTGAAATAGTTCTATTTACAGCAAAATCTTTGTCGTATTCTATATGAGTATTCGCATTGAGATGGACGGAAGACCCATCTGGTAAGCTATGCAATGCATAAGTCTTAGTATTATTATCTATGACTATTGCCTGACTCATCATACTAGTATATGCCAATACACTGACTAGAATAGCCGCAATAACTATCACCCAATACTTGAGATAAGATACCTCGGCGGTCTTATTTGGCGCGAGGTCGGCTTTTATTTTGTTCAAGAGAGTTTGACTATTAAATTTTGGGACTTCTAGATTTTCTGTCGCATCTTGGATTAGCTTTAGATCATGAGACATATCCGCATCATACAGAGTATTAAGTTCAGCATCTGTAACAGTTCCTTCTAGCCATTTAGCGATGATATGTTCTTTATTTTCTTCCACGTATTTCTTCAGACAGTTTAGAGATAAATTACCCTACTATATTTTTCGATGAATTTTTCTTAGGTGTAATAATGCTTGCGACATTCGTTTTTCTACGGCTTTTTGAGATATTTTCAAGCGTTCAGCGATCTCTCTGTATTTCAGACCTTCTATTCTATTCATTAGAAATACTTCACGCTGTCCTTCTGGTAAATTAGATATTGCAAGATTGAGTTTTGCTTTGAATTCTTTCATCTCAAGTAGATATTCAGGGGAATGTACTTGTGATAACCTCTTAGTAGCGGTTTCAAATTTCATGACTACCTTCTGATGTTCAATCTTATTTAACCAGATATTTTTGATGCTTTTATAGAGATATGATTTCTCTTTACCTTCACCAATATCCGACATTTTGTGCCAATACTTGGTAAATGCCTCTTGTACAAGATCTTCAGCAGACTGTTTATCTTTGGTCTGATAGTAGGCATATCTGTACAGTGGTTGTATCCACTGTTGATATACTTTGTTGAATGTTTTTTCTTGTTGGTATGAGGTCATATAGTATAACTGTATCTAATGTAAATATATCAATTTGAATATTAGACGACAGGGAGAAGCGAAGGTTTACAATTTTATCCGGCGTCATTTTTTTATTTTTATAATTGAGTAGGGTATATCATCTCATATCTGTCTCAATAGCATAACCATAATTCTCTTAATCTGGAAACTCAGCTTATGAAACAATTAATAACCGCTTTTATTTTATTTGTAGCATGTATTGCTCAAGCGCAGATTTATGATGATTACATAGGTGCTGGACAGAGCCAAGGTGTCACATTTACGAGTAGTGATACACAATCAAACGGTCTTGCGGCGATGAATGGTGAAGGACTCAACCTAGATATGCGAGGTTCATCAAGGTTTTTAGCATCTGCTACAATGGGATATACTATAGATGATGTGCAAGATCTTACAGAGACAGGAATCGAATCATGGATAGAGACTCAAATGTCACTTCCTGCCAGTAATTATGCAACCTCTACTGTTGATATTATTTTTGGACTTTTAGGTCAATGTGTCCAAAATTTTGGTGAAGAAGCGTGCGAAGCAGGATTTGCGCCAAATGTTGCAATGTGGAGAATTGCTTGGTGGGATCATGTAATGAAAAGCGAAGACCAACTAAGACAAAGAGTGGCTTTAGCCCTTAGTGAGATTTTAGTATTGTCAGATAAATCACAACTACAGAATTCTCCTCACGGCTTAGCTGCTTATTATGATATCTTGTCTAGTAATGCATTTGGAAATTATGAAGATATTCTAAATCAGATAACGCTCAATACATCTATGGGATTTTATCTGAGTCATATCAATAACCCTCGTACGATACCATTACAAAATACTCGTCCAGATGAAAATTATGCAAGAGAAATCATGCAATTATTCTCGATTGGATTATATGAGTTATGGAATGATGGATCTCGCAAAGTAGATATGTCAACGGGTGAATGGATCCCAACATATGACAATGATGATATTAAAGGATTGGCAAAAGTTTTTACTGGACTAAGTGGTAGTGATTGGTATACTGAAGATATAGAGGTGCCTGTACAATTTGGTTTTCCTTTCCAAGCCTATGATTTACTTCTTCCTATGAAGATGTATGAAATATGGCATGAGCCAGGAGAAAAGACAATAGTGGGAGGTCATGTAATACCAGTCGGACAGTCTGGAATGCAAGATATACAAGAGGCGATCAATGTATTATTCAATCATGATAATGTCGGTCCATTCTTAGCTGAGAGACTGATACAAAGACTTATAAAATCTAATCCAACACCGGCGTACATAGATAGAGTTGCTTCTGTATTTAACGATAATGGATCTGGCGTAAGAGGTGATCTCGGTGCGATGGTTAAAGCGATATTGTTGGATCCAGAAGCTTATGAATGTTTTTGGATAGACAATGTATCTAATGGAATGTTGCGATCTCCATTATTAAGGTATACTCAGATGATGAAAGGTCTTAAGGTAGAAGCAAATAGTGATCTCTTCTTTAACGCTGGAGAACTTTATGAAGCTTTCGCTGGTCAAGCTCCATTGGGTGCACCAACGGTATTTAACTACTACAGCCCAGACTATGTACCTAATGCAGATTTTGCATATGATAATCTTGTAGGTCCGGAATTTCAAATATTGAACTCATCTACCTCTTCCAATTACGTTAACTATATGTTGATAGCGTTTATGAAAGATTATGTCAATGATAGATTCTCTCTAACAGGAACAAACGCGGAAATACAAAATGTACTGAACGGAATTAATGGAGTCTACAATTCTTATGATCCAGATAATAATGAAAGTTATGCTGCTAGATTTGGAGACGAACTTTGGATGGATCTTGGATATTCTCCAGCGGATCTAATAGACTACCTCGATATACTATTGTGTAACGGATCACTAAGTGACGACACAAGAGAACGGCTAACAAATTCTGCCAGTAGAACCGATTTATTTACACCTATAGATGCCGCTCATTATGCCGCATATATGATTATGATAAACCCAGATTTCACGATTCTGAAATAAGCGATTCAGATAAATTGAAAAAATTAAAAAGAAATTAAAATGGCAAAACATAAATATAGCAGAAGAGATTTTATTGGTGCTGTACCTTGCTTAGCATTAGGTACTACTACGTTGTTCTCTTCATTAATCAATCTCAAGGCGATGAATTCCCTTATGGGCACCAGCGCGGTAGTTGGTGGTGAATATAAAGCACTTGTATGCATACTACTGTCCGGAGGAAATGACTCGTATAATATGATTATACCAAGGAGTAATAATGAGTACATGGAATACGCAGCCGCTAGATCCAATCTCGCCATACCACAAAACGAACTATTGCCGATCACTCCAAATACAACCGATGGTAGAGAATATGGATTACATCCTACCATGACAGGATTACAAAATTTATTTCAGCAAGGAAACGCAGCATTTGTTAATAATGTTGGCACACTTGTAGAGCCAGTAACAAAGGCGCAAATAGAAAATCAAAGTGCAAATCTTCCGCTTGGCTTACGCTCACATATAGATCAAGTAGCGCATTGGCAAACTGCTTTTCCGCAAGAGAGAGGATCTATAGGATGGGGTGGAAAAATGGCGGATATTCTCAAGTCAATGAATACTAATGATGACGTATCCATGAATATTTCTTTAGGTGGAAATAATGTGTTTCAAAGAGGAGAGGAAGTATCGGAGTTTGCTATCAATAACGATGGTGGTGTGTCTGTATTTGGATACAATAATCCAGAACCTTTTCTTAACTTGATGACTGCTGATATAAGTAGCATGAATAATAAGGAGTACGAAGATGTCTTTAAAGATTCCTATAAAAATGTGCTTAAAAGAAGTATTGATAGTAATGAATTTTTTAATGTAGCAATTGAAAATGTTGGTGATCTTAGTACACAATTTTCTAACACTAAATTGTCGCAAGATCTTAGAATGGTTGCACAAAGTATCGCTGCTAGAAATACTCTTGGAGCTAAAAGGCAAATATTTTTTGTCGAAATGGGAGGATACGATACTCATGATGATTTAGGAAATCAACATACTGATTTACTAGATAGATTAGACAATGCATTGACAGAGTTTTACGCTGCTACAGAAGAGTTTGGAGTAAGTGATTGTGTAACATCATATACGATATCAGATTTTGCTCGGACGCTTACTAGTAATGGCAATGGTACTGATCATGCATGGGGTGGCAATACGATTGTAATGGGAGGAGCAGTAAAGGGAAAGGAAATGTATGGTGATTATCCTATTATAGGATTAAACACCAATCTCGAATTGGGAGGAGGCGTATTATTGCCAACTACATCAGCGGATCAGTATTTCGCAGAGATAGCTTTATGGTTTGGTATATCACCAAATGACCTTTCTCTGATTTTACCCAACATTGGCAATTTTTACGATACTTCTTCGAACGTTGCACCACTTGGATTCTTAGTTTAATCCTAACTACAAACTGAATATGACGATGAAATATATAAATACTTTAATAGCAATACTAGCGATAACGTTTAACCTTTCGGCACAGTGTATTGATGACACACATAGCCCTTTCCAAAACCAAGGGTGGATGTCATGTAATAAGAGCGTAGGACCTATCCCAGAGCGTGGTGACGTACATTGGTTGCAGTATGATCTAGGGGCAGTCTATGTTTTAGATTCTTTATACGTATGGAATCATAACGTCTGGGGTGAAACCGAAATGGGCGTAAAAAGTGTTATGATCGATTATTCGACAGATCAACAAAACTGGATATCGGCTGGTCCATTTACTATAGAAAAAGCACCAGGTTCTTGGAAGTATCAAGGTGTAATGGGACCATCACTTAATAATGCTCAGGCGAAGTATGTAGTTATATCTATACTGTCGACATATAATGAAGATGCAGCATGTGCAGGCGTCGGAGAGTTTCTATTTTACCTTGGAGAATCTGTGGATGTAGATGATATAGAATTAGTAGAAGCAGATTGGAATATTTCTCCTAATCCAACGACGGAATATATCACCATAACATTACCACAAAGTGTAGACTTAGTAAGTCTCAGTTTATTCAATTCGGTAGGGTCTAAAATATCAGACTTGCCGTTGCCTGCTGTAGATCAGATAACTGTTCCTGTGAGTGACCTGCAAAATGGATTGTATTATATTAATTATCAGTCTAAAAAAGAAACAAAAAGTAAGAGTTTTGTTCTTCATTGACGATCTGCATGTTTCCTGTGCCAGTTCTAATTCCTTCCCAGGAGTACGATTTTCTGTTGGCTATTTTTACTTCTGTATTAGGATCCATTATGAGTCATGGAGACCATATTTGTCATTGGTCCAAATCAGAAATAATTCCGTATACTTTATTTATTGGAGCATTTATGTGTTTCGACTTTATGATTTTTAGTAGTGGTATACGGATCGTGATTTTAGTTTGTAGGATCAAGATAGCGAATAGAAATAGAAAAATTATAAGTTAAGTCCTGTAGGGACGATATCTATTTAGCATCGTAATTAATTGCAAGGATTAGTATCCAAATAGTATTGAAGTCTTGTATGGGCGACACAAATTAATCTAACTCTAGAAAATAGTAATTTTGCCTTACTTAAGATATTACTTCTGAGTTTTAGCAACCATTACTAAAGCGATAACAGCAAATACCATGTTAGGCAACCAAACTCCGATGGCTGGAGACAATGATAAGTTACTGCTAAATGTGGTGGAGAACTTCGAAATAATAACAAATGCAGCACCTAATACTACACCTGAGGCTAAGTGAAAACCCATTCCTCCTCGAACCTTACGAGAAGCTACAGCAACGCCTAAAAGAGTCAATATTAATATGGTAAAGGGATCAGCGTTACGTCTATGATATTCTACTAAAAATTTTTTAGCGGTATCCATTCCTTTGGACTTTTCGTTGGCGATATATTCTTTGAGATCGGGAGTTGTCATCATCTCCATCTGTTTGGAATATCTTATAAAGTCCTCAGGTGCAAAATTAAGAATGGTGTCCATTTTCTCACCTTTGCCAATGATGAGGTTCTCTTTCATGCCATCGAAAGTATGTATCTCATAATTGTTGAGTGTCCAGAGATTTCCTTTTTGTCCATCCGGATTCATTTCCTTGAGTTTGAGACTTCTTGCTTTGAGAACATATCTGAGTTGATGATCTGCAAATTTTTCTAATCTAAAATTTTGTGGCGTACTATCTCTTAATCTGAAGTATCGTATATATACTTTTTCGTCTGGTTGAGTGAAGAAGTGAATATCATTAGAAAGAGTTTTCTTTCCAGATTTTTTGATATGATTACTTTCAAATTCATTTTTGATCTTGGTACTATTTGGGATCACATAATTATTTCCAATCCACAGCAGGCTTGCGATAATAGACGCTGCTACCATAAATGGCGTTAGCAACCGATAATAACTTACTCCAGAACTAAGTATCGCGACAATCTCTGAATCCTTGGCCATACGGGAGGTGAAAAATATAACAGCCAGCAAAGCAAATAGTGGCCATAATAATCCATTGATCCAAGGAATAAAGTTGAGATAGTAATCAAAAAATATCTCTTTGGTCGTCACGGAATCACGCATGAATTTATCGACCTTTTCAAAAAAATCGATAGTGATCGCAATCATAGTGATTAGAACTATAGTAAAGAAGAATGTACTTAGGTACTTCTTGATAATGTATATGTCTATCTTCTTTAACAAGTATTTGGAATGATTTAATTAGAGGCGTTGGGTGATTACAGGGAGTATAACGTTTTTCCATTGGGTAAACGTCCCCTCTTGGATTTTTTCTCTAGCAGTACGCACCAACCACAGGTAGAAACTTAGATTATTTATCGTAGCGATTTGCATAGCAAGATACTCTTTCACTTTGAATAGGTGACGAAGATATGCCTTATTATGTTCACGACTAGTGGCGGCTTCGCTATCTGGATCGATTGGACTGAAATCTTCTTTCCATTTAGCATTTTTCATATTGATCACACCATTTTTAGTATATAACATACCATGTCTCGCATTACGTGTAGGGAGCACACAATCAAACATGTCGATACCCAATGCTATGCATTCCAATATATTTTCTGGTAGACCTACTCCCATTAGGTACCGTGGCTTATCTTTTGGCAGTAT
>Ga0233397_1001244_pt1 | contig 12024 bp, 6 predicted proteins | sample 35DmetaG_FD_189957 | JGI IMG/M metagenome (GOLD analysis project Ga0233397, IMG submission 189957) | Seawater microbial communities from Monterey Bay, California, United States - 35D | ecosystem: Environmental > Aquatic > Marine > Coastal | place: USA: California | collected 2016-10-20
ATCAGTGTCTTTAGCTGAGTTATCCTTATCATGACTCAATTGGTCAGTGATAATTGCTAAATCCTCTTTTGACTCTTTTATTTTACCTAAAATAATGTCCTTGAACTCTTGTAAGTCATCATCCGAATAACGCTCCTTACCGTAATCTTTAGTAGCCATAATTCAAAATTTAATTCAGTTTATCAATGCTAATAACCGCTGTCAAATTTTCTTCTAATTCCACTTCTAATCCGTCTAATTTATCCCCTGTTACAAGTTGAAGATCCTCTGTTAGCGTTTCATCACAGATGTATGACTTATTGTTTGTCACTGCATCTATAACTCTGTCCTCGCCTAAAATACGTAAAGAAATCTTATCGGTTACCTCAAAGTTATTATCTTTTCTAAGGTTCTGAATTCTGTTCACTAACTCTCTTGCCATTCCTTCTTCAGCCAACTCTGTATCAATAGTGATATCCATCGCTACAGTAAGTTGGCCTTCACTAGCTACTAACCATCCTGGAATGTCTTCTGAACTGATTTCAACATCTGATAAATCAATTGAAACCGTTTCTTCGTTAATGTTTAAATCCATCTTCCCGTTCTTCTCCAGTTCAGCAATTTGATTTTGATCAAACTGATTAACCTGTCCAGCAATCAGCTTCATTAACTTTCCGTATTTAGGTCCTAAAGCCTTAAAGTTTGGTTTTATTTTCTTTACCAATACACCTTCCGTATCCTTTAAGTAATCTAACTCTTTAATATTTACTTCAGAAAGAATCAATGATTCTACTTTTTGCAATTGACTTTCAAAAGTCTCATCTAAAATCGGAACCATGATTTTTCTTAAAGGTTGTCTTACTTTAATCTGTTCCTTTTTTCTCAGACTCAATGTCATTGAAGTCAACTTCTGCGCGATTTCCATTCTCTCTTCAAGAGCAGGATCGATCAAATTCTGATTGGCTTCAGGGAAGTCAGATAAATGAATAGATGCAGATGTATCTTTTCCACTTACTCTATTTAAATCTTTAAACAATCTATCCATGAAGAATGGAGCTACTGAAGCTGATAATTTAGCTACAGTTTCTAAACACGTGTATAGTGTTTGGTAAGCCGCTAGTTTATCAGTTGACATTGATCCTTTCCAGAAACGTCTTCTGCATAAACGTACGTACCAGTTACTTAGGTGCTCGTTTACAAAATCTTGAATTAAACGAGTTGCTTTAGTAGGCTCATAATCATCAAAAGCATCGTCTACTTTTACAATCAAACTGTTCAATCTAGATAAGATCCATTGGTCAATTTCAGGTCTGTCAGCAACAGGAACCTCAGCCTGAGAATAATCAAATCCATCAATGTTAGCGTATAAAGCGAAAAAGTTATAGGTATTATAAAGTGTTCCGAATAGTTTTCTTTGAACTTCACTAATTCCTTCTAAATCAAACTTCAGGTTATCCCAAGGTTGAGCATTTGAAATCATGTACCATCTAGTGGCGTCAGGACCATATTTCTTCAATGTTTCGAAAGGATCTGCAGCGTTACCTAAGCGCTTAGACATTTTCTTTCCATTCTTATCTAAAACAAGTCCGTTTGAGATTACATTTTTATAAGCAACAGAATCAAACACCATTGTACCGATTGCATGCATCGTATAGAACCAACCTCTAGTTTGATCGACACCCTCTGCAATAAAATCTGCTGGATAGTATCCGTTGTTATCGATTAATTCTTTGTTTTCAAAAGGATAATGAAGTTGTGCATAAGGCATTGATCCTGAATCGAACCAAACGTCTATTAAGTCCGCCTCACGAGTCATAGCTTTTCCTGAATCAGAAACCAAGATTACCTCATCAACATAATTCTTATGCAAGTCAATCTTCTCGTAGTTTTCCTCACTCATGTCTCCAGGAGTGAATTCAGCAAACGGATTTTCATCCATTACACCAGCTTCGATAGACTTCTTGATCTCATTGATTAACTCTTCAGTTGAACCAATACACTTCTCTTCAGAACCATCTTCAGTTCTCCAGATAGGAATAGGAATACCCCAGTATCTAGAACGTGATAAATTCCAATCATTTAAGTTTTTCAACCACTCACCGAATCTTCCAGAACCAGTGCTTTCTGGTTTCCAGTTAATCGTTTCGTTTAACTCTTGCATTCTTTCTTTAGCCTTAGTTGCTTTAACAAACCAAGAATCTAAAGGATAGTAAAGTACCGGTTTATCTGTTCTCCAACAATGTGGGTAACTGTGCTCGTACTTCTCTACTTTAAATGCCTTATTATCTGTTTTAAGTAGAATTGCGATTTCTACATCAGCAGACTTATCTGGTGCTTCACCATCTGCGTAGTATTCATTTTTAACATACTTTCCTGAGAATTCACCCATTCCGTCGATAAATCTTCCTTGAAGATCTACAAGAGGAACTAAATTTTCATTCTCATCTTTTACAAGCATTGGAGGAACTCCAGCTTCCTTTGCTACCAGAGCATCATCTGCACCAAAAGTAGGAGCAATATGTACAACCCCAGTACCATCCTCAGTAGTTACAAAGTCTCCTTTGATAACTCTAAATGCTTTCTCTGGTGTTTCGAAAGGCTGTAAAAACGGTAATAATTGTTCGTATTCCAGATCAACTAAATCCGCACCTTTACATTCTCCGATTACTTCAAAAGGAATCTTTTTATCTCCTGCCTTGTAATCCTCCATTTTTAACTCTGCATTCTTAGAAGAAAAATGTTTCCCCAATAACGGCTTTGCAAGCAAAACTGTAATAGGCTCGAAAGTATATTGGTTAAATGAGTTTACAAGAACGTAGTCAATTTTTGGTCCTACAGCCAATGCTGTATTCGACGGAAGCGTCCAAGGTGTAGTTGTCCAAGCAATAAAATGAACATCTGCATTTGTACTTCCTGCCGTAGCTAAAGACTTCAAACGATCTAATGACGAAGCTTTAACCTTAAATTGTGCTACAACCGTTGTGTCTTTTACATCGCGATAACAACCTGGCTGGTTAACCTCGTGTGAACTTAAACCTGTACCCGCTGCTGGTGAATAAGGCTGAATTGTATAGCCTTTGTACATGTAATCAGTATCGTATAGCCTCTTCAACAAGTACCATACAGTTTCCATGTATTTACTTTTGTATGTTATATAAGGGTCTTCTAAATCAACCCAATAACCTGCCTTTTCAGTAAGGTCATTCCATACATCCGTATATTTCATTACCGCTTTCTTACAAGCGTTGTTGTATTCGTCAACTGAAATTGTTTTACCAATATCTTCTTTGGTAATCCCCAACTCTTTTTCAACTCCTAATTCAACGGGTAAACCATGTGTGTCCCAACCCGCCTTACGGTCTACTTTGAATCCTTTAAGTGTCTTATAACGACAAAAGATATCTTTTAAAGTTCTAGCCATTACGTGGTGAATACCAGGTAATCCGTTAGCTGATGGTGGCCCTTCGTAAAACACAAAAGGCTTACTTCCTTCTCTGTTAGAGATACTTTTTTCAAAGATGTTGTTCTCCTTCCAAAATTCGCTTACTTCATCAGCTAATTCAGGCAGGTTTAATTTTTTGTATTCCGTGTAACCCATTTGTATTAGTGGTTAGTGGTTAGTTTTAGAGCTTAGTTATTTGGGTGATAAGGTTTTAAAGGAATTACTAATCCCTATTCCCTAACAATTTCTCCCTAAACCGTAGCTATACACTTAAGTTCGATACCGATCGGTGTAGGTAAAGACTTAATTTCAATCGTTGTTCTACAAGGCTGGTTATCCTTAAAATATTCAGCGTAAATCTTGTTATATGTTTTAAAGTCATCCTTCATGTTCGTTAAGAAAACAGTAACATCAACGATATTACCCCAAGAAGAACCTGAATCTTCAACAATCGCTTTGATGTTGTTAAATACAGAATGACATTGTGTTGCGATATCATAAGAAACAATGTTTCCTTGCTCATCTAACTCTACTCCTGGAATCTTCTTCGTCCCTCTTTCTCTTGGTCCAACTCCTGATAAGAATAGTAAATTTCCTACTTTTCTGGCATGTGGATAAGACCCAACTGGTTCCGGTGCTTTATTTGAATTAAACTTTTCCATAATCAAAATAAATTTTAAGTGTTTCAAATATACCCAAATTCGCTGCATTTCTTCTTATTTTGTACTTGGTTTTTGAGGATAAAAATGAGTAAAAAAGAGGATTTCAGAGGGCTTCATCCAGTTGCTATTTCGTTTTGGAATACATGGAAATCCAGTGCTCAAAACACTGCTATCATATCGGGTAATGACTGTTATTCCTTCAATGATTTATTTGAACAAGCTTTAAAGTATCATTCGTTTCTTCAAAATCAGACTGATCTTTCATCAAGGATATTATTTTTTAATCGAGATGATTTTCATTCTTATGCTAGGCTATTAGCTATTTCCCTTGCAGGAGGGAGCTTTGTTCCAATTGATTCATATTGGCCCGAAGAAAGAATTTCTGAGCTGAAAAAGCAGCTAAAGGCTAACTTTATCTTAGACAATGAGCATCAGTTTGATGGTTTAGCATCGTTTAAATCTTTAACAGATTTAAAACTTTTCGATACTTCAGAAGCTTATGTTTTATATACTTCAGGAAGTACAGGAAAACCAAAAGGAGTTCGATTACTTAAGTCTAATTTGGAGGCCTTTCAACATTATTACACTGATCAATCAAGCTATTCTTTTACATCGGAAGATGTCTTCTTACAAACTTTTCAACTCCATTTTGACTTTTCTATTTTTCCGCTGATGATGGCATGGAGATACGGGTCGAAACTGGTACTGTGTGACTTTAGTAGTTTTAGGTTTCTGCAAATTCCCGACTTAGTAGAAAAGCATAGAATCACTGTATTAACAATGGTTCCATACGTGCTTAGCTACATAGAAAAGTACATGAATGAGTTTAAATTCGATGATATACGATATAGTATTTTTGGTGGCGGACCTTTGTATTTAGATCAAGCCAAAAAGTGGAATGATTGTCTTCCTAACGGAGAAATCAGAAACGTATATGGTCCTACTGAAACAACAATCATTTGCACAGACTACAAAGGTTTTGAGGCTAAAAATGGAATGATAGCTATGGGTTATATGTTCCCGGATTTAGATTACAGAATCGTAAATCAAGAATTACTTATCGCTGGTAACCAAACCTTCCCAGGGTATATTAATGCTTACGAAGATTGCTTTGTGGAGATAGATGGGGAACAGTTTTATCCAACAGGCGATTTAGTTAGTGAGGATGAAAAAGGACTTCTGTTTTTTGAGGGAAGAAAGGATTTTCAAATTAAGCTAGACGGTTATAGAATTGAACTAGAAGAAATAGAAGGTAAGGTTCAAGAAGCTTTTGGAATCAACTCTCAAGCTGCTTTAATAGATAATGAACTATGCTTGATAGTTGAGCAAATTCCGGAAGACTTAGAAAGCTTTCTAAAAACGTCATTCCCGACTTACATGCAGGTGAAAAGAGTCTTGAAAATTGAGGCGTTCAAACTTAATTCAAATAGGAAGTTAGATCGACAAGCTAACTTAAACCTAATCAAATAATTTGATTCTCTAAAACAAAAAAGTCCCACGTATAAAGGTGAGACTTTTTAAATAAATATGTTCTTCAATGATTAGTCAACAACCTGGTCGATAGATAACTCTTCAAAGTCAAATCCTTCAGCATCAGCAATTGCTTTTACTTTTTCTCCAACTTGTTCTTTATCTCCAACTACAATGATGATCATCTCATCCAAGTTATAGAAATCATTAGCTAAAGCATTGATTTCTTCTTTTGTAATACTCTCTAAAACCGCAGTTTGTTCTCTCTTGAAATCGGGACTTAGTTCGTACTTCAAAATCGTTGAAATGAAACCAGCTTTTTGTCTTCCTGTCTCATACTTTAAAGCATCTTTTTGTCCGATCGAACTCTTCATAAACGCTAACTCTTCATCAGTAATTCCGTTTGCTTGATACTCTCTAATTTCAGAGATGTATGTGTTTATAGCACTATCAGTAGCATGTTGAAGAATACCTCCATAAATCATGTAAGGAGCAGCATATCTTCTTCCGTTGAATCTACCAGCAGTTCCGTAAGACCAGTTTTTAGCTTCTCTAATGTATAAGTTCAATCTTGAGTTGAAGTTACCCGCTAAATTGAAGTTCATCAATCCGTGCTTGTAGTAGTCACCACTTGCATCGAACGGTAAAGCCATTTTCACTAATCTGATTTCAGATTGAGCAGCACCTTTTTGATCGATAAATACAATCTTCGTTTTATCAACCTGCTTAGCATTAATAACCGCAACTGGAGCACTTGTTTCTTTCTTTTCCCACTCTGTGAAAACAGTCAGCTTTTTTTCTAAGTCACCTTTCTTTAAATCACTTACTGCAACTACTCTTGCAATTGAAGGAGAGAAATTTTGCTCGTAAAATGCTTTTACATCTTCTATTGTCAAACTTGATGCTGTTTTAACAGTTCCTCCATTTGGTATTGAGAAAATACTTTCTTCAGGATATATGACTCTATTTATTGCTAATGATGCGATAGATCGTGCAGAAGTCTTAGTTCTCTTTAAACCAGCCACATGAATCCTTTTCACTCTATTGAAATCTTCTTCATTAAAAGCAGGGTGGAACATTACTTGCTCAGCAATTTCCATTGTCTTATCCATGTTCTTCGTTAAAGAAGTAACACTTATTACAATTGATTCTTGGTTTCCGTAAACTGAAATACTGCTTCCTAATGACTCTAACTGACTAGCAACTTCTTCAGAAGTAAATTGTTCTGTAGACTCATTCATCATTTTAGCTGTTAAATCAGCAATACCCGCTTGACCAACAGACTCTAAGTGATGACCACAATCAACACTTAACCGAACAGTAGTTAAAGGGATTTCTGTATTCTGCGTTCCAATGATTTTTACTCCGTTCTTCAAGTCCTTCTTCCAAAATGGAGGGACTTTTACAACTGGATTAGCACCTTTCGCAGGCTTAACAGATCTGTTAATTACTGTAGAATCATCAATTGCTTTGTTATAAACTAAACCTTTGTATTCTTTATGATCTGCTTCCGCTGGATCTGGCATTTTTGGAGTAAAATTATCCGAAGCTGCAATAAGTTCTGATTTACCAGTTGGATAGATACTTAATACAACTGCTGGTTTATCTTTTATATATTTATTATAAACCCTCATTACATCTTCAACAGTAACATCCATGTACCTTTTGATATCATTTCCAATCAAATTAGGATTACCTTGAAACGTAGCATAAGACGCTAATGAAGAAGCTTTCCCAGAAACACTTGCTAATGACTTAATCATGTATGCTTCAGTACTCGATTTAAATCTATTGATGTCTTCTTCTTTAACACCTTTTTCCTCAAAAACACGCAATGCCTCAAAAAATTTATCTTCGATAAACGCTAAACTTTCTGTTGATCCATCTCTGGAAGGCATCGGGTCTATTTGAAAAAAGGTGTTTCCTGCTAACTCCATAAAATAGTCATAACCATAGGCGCTAGAAGCTACTTTACTTTTTGTCAAGACATCATAAAATGCTGAATTTTTGTCGCCTGCAATTAAATGCACTAATATATCTAATGCAGCTTCATCAGGGTGCATAGTTGCAACAGTTGGGTATGCTATATACAACCTTGGTGTTCTTACTTTTGAATCCTCGTAAGAAATATATCTTGTTGAGTCCAAAACATTTCTTTCAATCTTTTGATCTACTACTTCAGGTCCTCTTGGTATATTTCCAAAATACTTGTCAACTAAACCAGCAACATCTTCTGATTTAACATCTCCAGCAACTGTAAGAACAGCGTTATTAGGTCCGTACCATCTTAAGAAGAACTTTTTTAAGTCCTCCACAGTAACTCTATTTAAATCTTCGATGTAACCAATTGTTGGCCAAGAATATGGGTGTCCGTATGGATAAATAGCTTGAAATATCTTTTCAAAAGCTAAACCGTAAGGACGGTTATCATAATTTTGACCACGCTCATTTTTAACTGTACCTCTTTGTACCTCAAATTTTTGCTGAGTAACAGCATCTAATAAAAATCCCATTCTGTCAGCCTCTAACCAAAGAGCAGTTTCTAATTGGTTCGAAGGCATTGTTTCAAAATAGTTCGTTCTATCTGCGTTAGTTGTACCATTTAAAGTACCACCAGCTTCAGAAATAATTTTGAAATGCTCTTCATCAGCAACGTTGTCAGATCCTTGAAACATCATGTGCTCAAAGAAGTGAGCAAAACCTGATCTTCCTTTTTCTTCTCTCGCAGAACCTACATGGTAGGTTACATCTACGTGAACAATCGGATCAGAATTATCTTCATGAACTAACAATGTTAATCCGTTATCAAATTCATACTTAGTATACGGAATGTTAACCTCATTCTTAATAGGAGCAACAGTTTCAACCTTTTTATAAGCTGACTTATTCTCTTCTTTAGCACCACAAGAAGCTAATACGATAGCAGATGCTAAAGCTAATTGTGACAGTTTTAATTGTGATCTTTTCATCTAGATATTTTTAAGACGCCTAAATATAGGGAATTCAAATAGATAGAGATGAAGGAGCTTTGTTTTCGTGAATCGTTTGGGCTACTAGTAAAGGTCAATGTCATTAAGGATTTATCTAATCCTTAATGGAATCAATCGTTCTTGAGAATTGATCGGTCGTCATTTTACTGAAGTGAGCAAGTGTAAGATTGTTGTTTGTTCGATTGGTTTTATATTCTTGAATACAAACTTCAAAATCACTTTCCTCAGATTCTCTATAAGCTACTAAGATGATCTCTTCATCCGTAGGTATTTGAGTAAACAATCTTTCTTTATAAGCGAAACCATAATTACTTAAGAAAACATCTCTTTCTTTAAACATTAGCATCAATTTACAATCAACTGATGTCATGTAGTTTAAGTCAATTAGTTTTCTATTTATGTTTGCAAAAGCATCACAGTTTACAAGACCAAGGTTTAATGACTCGATGATATTGTATTCACTTACCCTAAGTGTTTGATTTAATTGATCTGCAGTCTTCTGATCAATTTTTGAAAATTTTTGTTTTATATTTCCACAACCGGCAGGATCTTCAAACCAAATATCTGTAATATAGCTTAAGCCTCTTGCTTTGATTTCTTCCTTATCAAACTCTTTCATGTAAGCCAATAGAATCGTTTTAAAGTTTCTGTCTTTCGAGTCGATTTTAAGCTCAGAAACCTTTCCTTTTACAATCTTCACTGTTACTCTGGCAGTAGGGTACTTTTCAGCGTTAACAAAAATCATTGCTTGCTCTGAAGTAAATGCGAAGCGCATTAAATACTTCTGTGCAGGTTTAAACCCTTTTAACGAACCCGGTCCAGGTAGCCCACTTATTTCTTGTAAATTTTGTCCTTTTCTAATTGTTCGACAAGGCTGTTGAATTAGTTCATTCGTATCTATTTTCCAATTTAGGTTATCTTCTGAATCAGCATAAAATGTTTTACCATCAATATTGTTCCCTGCTCTTTTTGGAAATGCAATTTCATAGGATTGTTTCGGTTTAAGAGTTGTTTTTTCACCATTTGAATAAGCTTGGATATTTATCATACCTCCAGTTTCGATATGCTTACCATTTGAGGTTGTACTTAATCCTCTCATTACGATATCCGAATATTTGTAATACTCTTTTAACCGAATTTCAATCGAATCTCCACCTTCAATGGAATTAGGTTTAAATGTCAAAATCACACCATCTTTCCCTGTAATTTGAGAAGACGTTGAATTATCTATCCAAAACATTTGTTCTTCCACATCGAACTGAACTAGTTGGCCTTCTGTTTTGATCGGAGATTGATTCGATGAATCATTTACCTTCTTTCGAGGAATGTTTGTTTGTGGCTTTAAACTTCGTTCAGGCAGATTGTTCGTGTCTAAACCTTTCAACGATTTAGAGTCGATTACAGTCTCGTTCAGGATAGGTTGAAGTTGTTCTGTTTTATGAACTTTCTTGTCCTGAACATATTCAGATTTATTACCTATTAGGTAATAGATAATCAGTAATAGAGGTAAGGTGAAAACCCAAAACCATCTTTTACCAAATCGACCTTTACCTTTTGTAGCATGTATTTCTTCTTTCAATCCTTTTCGCTCAATTCCTTTTCTAAGTGCTATTTGATCTTCTAAAGCTTGTTTGAAGTTTGGTTCTTTCCTTAATCTATTTTCGAAATCCTTTTTTTCTGACACAGACAATAGTCCATCTATATATTGATCTAGTAATGCTAGTTCTTCTAATTCTCTTCTCATGGCGATTGGTTTTACTTAGTTGCTCTTAACTCGACAAATTTTTGCTTGGCTTTTTCCAAACATTTGTACTTCTGGTTCTTGGCAATTTTCGCTGAAGAAAGCTTCATTTTCTTAGCAATTTCAGCCATTTTCACTCCCTGATGGTAGAACATCTTAAGTATTTCCAAACACTTTTCTCCAAGAGTTTGAAGCGCTGTTTCAGCCAACTTATATTTTTCTTCTTCTTGAAATATGCTGGCTATTTCATCTTGTTCGCTTTCCTCCAAATTGACGTTCCAATCGGTCTGCTTGGCATTCGCTCGATTTTGATCATAGCACATAAAACGACAAACACTGTACAAGTAAGTTTCTAATGATGAGGTTAAAACGAAGTCACATTTTTGAAGTTTTCTGAAAAGGAGAATTAAGGCTTCTTGAAAAATATCGGAAGCATTATTTTTACTTCCGCCACTTTTAAGTATTAAAGCCTCAACTTTCGGGAAATAATTGTAAAGCTCTTTGAAGGCTTTTTCCCTATTTCCAGACTGAATTTGTTGAATGATTTGATCTTGAGTCATTAGCTATTTTTCCTCTTAATGGTGGAATATTAAAAAGGTCACCTCTTTAATTCGATAAAGATAATTATTATTGAAATTCTGTTTTATGGTATCTATGGTAGATCCCTCGGTTACACTTGGGAAACTCCATCTAGGTTAATAAAAGAAAGACATAAAAAAATCCCGATCATTTTTGATCGGGATTGAATATTATGCTCGAAGGAAACTCTTCGGCTGTCCATCAGGACACAATTTATTTTGATTTAATCAAGCTTCAATACGGCTAAGAATGCTGATTGTGGTACTTCAACGTTACCAACTTGCTTCATTTTCTTTTTACCCGCCTTCTGCTTTTCAAGAAGTTTTCTCTTTCTTGAGATATCCCCACCGTAACACTTAGCGGTAACATCTTTTCTAACCGCTTTCACTGTTTCTCTGGCGATAATCTTTGCTCCAATAGCAGCCTGAATAGCAATTTCGAATTGCTGACGAGGAATCAATTCTTTCAACTTCAAACAGATTTTCTTTCCTAAATCAAATGCACTATCTCTGTGGATTAAGGCAGATAAAGCATCTACTTGTTCTCCGTTTAATAAGATATCTAATTTAATTAAGTCTGATTTTCTGTTTTCAATTGGATAGTAATCAAACGATGCATACCCTTTTGAAATAGATTTTAATCTATCGTAGAAATCAAATACGATTTCAGCAAGAGGCATGATGAATGATAACTCCACTCTATCTGTAGATAAATAAACCTGGTTTGTTAATTCTCCTCTTTTGTCCATCGCTAAACTCATTACTGACCCAATGTAATCCGATTTTGTAATTACCTGAGCTCTAATGAATGGCTCTTCAATGTATTCTAAGTGGTTTGGATCAGGAAGTTCAGAAGGATTGTTTACCGGGAATACTTCTCCGTCTTTATTACATGCTACATAACCTACGTTAGGTACAGTTGAAATAACAGACATGTTGTATTCTCGTTCTAATCTTTCCTGGATGATCTCCATGTGAAGCATTCCTAAGAACCCACAACGGAAACCGAAACCTAATGCTGCTGATGATTCTGGTTCAAATGTTAAAGAGGCATCGTTCAATTGTAATTTTTCAATCGCTGCTCTTAAGTCTTCGTATTCATCTGTAGAAATAGGATAGATACCTGCGAATACCATTGGCTTAACTTCTTCGAATCCGTCGA
>Ga0233397_1001262_pt1 | contig 11981 bp, 10 predicted proteins | sample 35DmetaG_FD_189957 | JGI IMG/M metagenome (GOLD analysis project Ga0233397, IMG submission 189957) | Seawater microbial communities from Monterey Bay, California, United States - 35D | ecosystem: Environmental > Aquatic > Marine > Coastal | place: USA: California | collected 2016-10-20
CCATCAGCAGTAACGGCTGTTACTCCTACGGTTAATTATGTAACGGCCACAACTAACGGAAATCCAAACACAGGATTTACTAATCCTCTATTAAACAACCCGTTTGCCGGCACTTCAACACCCAGCACTCCAACACCCTTAGCTCCAACACCTTAACATATTTATATGAATCCAGAAGAAATATTATATAACGCCTATATAGAATATACAGGAGAAAATATAACTTTAGAAGAGTTTAACGCAAAGATAGCTAGTGATCCCGAGTTTACTGTAGGTACTATAAATTCTCTTTATAATAATAGCACCCCTGAAGTAAACAAGGTTATTGACGAAATGTTAATTGGACAGTCTACTGCTGGAGGACAATCTGGCATAGCTAGCCAAGAAAAACAACCTGTAGAAGTTAAAGAAGAAGTTGTATCAACTAAAAGAGATAAAGTTAATAGACTAATACCAGTTAGTCTTTTTGAGGTAGACGAAGATGTTTTATCAACTGAAGAACAAGCTTCAGGGCTTTCAACTTACTTAAGTGAAGTGCTAGGAGTTACTGCTGGTGCTGGTAGAACAGGTACTTTTGGACAAACAGACGAAGATAAAATATTTATAAATGGATTGTCATCTGAAGAGGTAGTTTTAGATCTTTCTCAAGACCCTAGTATAGTTCAAGCTCAATTAGCAGATATATTATTAAATTTAGATGAAAACGGTAATTATACTTTAGAAGAGCTAGCAAAAAGCGTAGAATCAAATGAAAAAGACTTTGCTAATTTAAGCTCTTACGATATACAAAATAGTAACAGCATGTACTCAGGTATACCTGATGATATTATAAAGTATGCTGATGACATGGCTTATGCTCCAGATTTATTTAGCGGCTCAACTTACTCTTTAGAACAAATAGAAAGAGATAATGGAAATGCGTTTGAACCTTATGTTCCGTCTTCAGAATCAAGTGCAACTAAATTTACTGGTCAAGCTTTTAGAACGAAGGAAGTAAGTAAAGAGCTTGGCTACGAAAGTGAGTTTAATGAAGCTAGAAACCAGTTGTCTAGATCTGGCATAAATTTTATTGATGAAAATGGAGAAGAATTACCTATAGTATAAGAAGAAGTTAGAAAAATAATTAAAAGAAATTATTTAAAAAACGCAGCAGCTAAGCAATATGAAAAATATATTGAACAAGGGGATGATAAAGGAAATAAAGATTTAACAGAAACAGAAAGAAATGAAATTAAATTTAAATCTAAAGTATCTTTAGATAAAACTGATAGTGATATAGAGAAAAAATCAAAGTTACTAGAAGTCTATGTTAATGAATTAGATAATTTTGGAATAGATAAAGATGGTAGTTTAAAAAAAGATATTAACGGCAAAGAGTCAGGAGGTTTTTATTATAACAATTTATTTAATGAATTTAAAAAAGATAAAAGTATTCAATATGAAATAAAACCTGGAGAAAAGTATTATCAAACAGAAGATGGTAGAAAAATACCAGTTTGGTTATATGATGGTTTTGTTGGAGAAATAAATAGATTTGAATTCTTAAGTGAATCTATAAAGAAAGAAACATTAGAGCTTAACGAGGATATATCTAAAAGTAAAGACAAAGCTCAGCAGTTAGATATAGTTAGAAAAAACTATAATGATATGTCTAAGTTTGGAGTAGGCTTAGGTTTAGCTACAATAGATTTAATTAGCAATACAGCATATGGTATTTATCAGCTCGGTAAATATGCAAGCATAAGCGGCATAGCTGGAAGCTTAATGAGAGAAAATTTAGGCATTGAAGATCCTGTAGAGCAAGCTATGATGGCTTTGAAAAACTGGACAGAAGATGTTAGAGATGATTATAAAGATGATATTAGCTTTAATAATATAGACTCATGGCAAGATGTTGGTCAATATACTTATCAAAGTATAGCTAGTCAAGCTCCTTTAATTGTTTCAATGATGGCTACTGGTGGTTTAACTGGTGTAGCTGCTAAAAGTGCTGGTATTACAGGGAAAGCTCTTCAAACTATATCTAATGTATCAAGTTCTGCTTTTGTTGGTATGTCTAGTTTTGGAGGTAAGTTTTCAGAAATGGAATACGAAGAATTTAAGAGTGGAAAAAAATTATATAGTGAAGCTGAGATTGTGTTAAAATCACTAGGTTATGGCTTAGTTGAAGGTACTTTAGCTTATTTTAGTACGGCTCCAATGTTAAACAAAGGCGTAGGTAAAATAGCGGGTAACAGTGATGATTTATTAGAAAGAGAATTAGCTGAGGGATTTTCTCAAGAAATATCTAAACACTTAAGAAAAGATATTATACCAGAAACGCTAGGTGAAATGTTTTTTGAAGGATTAACAACTGGTGGTCAAAACTTGATAGATGGAAAACCTTTCTTTGAAAACATGAAGGAAACTATAGTTTCTTCTGGGTTTTGGGGTGCTGGAATGAGTGGAGCGCCAAGCTTATATGTAGCAGGAACTAAGAATTTCACAAACAATGCTGATTTAAATACTATAAATACTAACACAAGAAAAGCTAATGAACTAAGAAGAGCTAACTCTGAATTAGTAAACAGTATTAAAAATGATAACACTGTAAATGTTGAAGAAGTTAAAGCTGAAATAAATTCAAATATAAGTTTAATAGAAACTTATGAAGCTAACGCTGTAGATGCTTATTTAACTGTTGAGAATAATGTTAGAGAACAAGGTATGACACCTGATGCTGCAACAGATTTTATAGAAGGTCAAACTAATTTATATAATATAAGAAATGAGGCTTATCAAGTAGCTAATAGTAATAAAACAGACATACAAAAACAGCAAGAACTAGAAACTATAGGTTCTGTTTATAATATGGCTTCAAAAGGTATGGAAATGTTTAATAATACAGAAACATTTGGAAGTCCATATGGAGCTTTAATGATGAGTGCAGCTGGTAAAGATGTAAATGATTCTAATAGAAAAAAATATACAGAAATAACTGATCAAGCAACTCAAAATCTTTTAACAAACAATATAAACTCAAAAAATCCTAAACAAAATTATAATCCTAGTGGTTCTGAAATAGCAATAGAAGCTGATAATATAATTTTCGAGCAACAAATGGATAAGCAGTTAGCTAAAGATAGAAAACAGTCAGAAAAATTAGGTCATACATTTATTGATTTTGAATCTAAAGAAGAAGCTGCTCAACAAGTTGGAGATGCTTTTGATGTTGCTATAGAACTAGAAAATAACGCTGATGCAAAAGCTAATCTGCAAAATAATAGAAGAGATGTTTTAAATTCTATATATAAAGGGAAAATGAATGGTGGATCTATATCTGGAGGAGGATTTAATTTAGATTTTGTTGTTAGAGAGAATATGACAAAAAACAAAAGATTTACTAGTGGACTTCACGAAAACACTCATACTATTAGTAGAAAATTATTAAAAAATAATCCTGAAGCATTTAAAAATTTAGGAGATCAAATTATAAAATATTTAGTTTACACCGGTCAAGAGAGCGCTTTAAAAGCTATGGGTGCTAGTAACGCTAACTTAGAGTTAGACGGAGATTTTGATTATGACGAAGTTATATCTTCTTTCATAGAGTTAATTCCTGAAGGTAAAGTCGATTTAGATAAGATGGACAATTTTAAAGCTATAATGGGTAAGCTAATGAATGATGGTCTTATGAATGCGTCTGATGGTGATTATAATATAGAGTTTAAAGGGCAAAAAGATATATTAGAGTTTTTCTTAGGTTTTGGTAAGAAGATAGCGGAAGGAGATTTAAGTATCACCGACTTAGCTCAAGCTCAAGATAAATTTAGTGTAGTAAATAAAAAAGGTAAAGTTATATCTATTAGCGAAACTACAACTCAAAATAGAATAGCAGCATCTAAGGTTAAAGCTTCAGAAACAAGTAATTTATCAAATACAGATAGGAAATTATTTACTGAAGTTGACAACGTGTATAATAGTGATAAATCAATAAAAGACAAAGGTCTTGAGATTGGTAATTTATATAGAAACTTTATAACTTCAAGACTTAACAAAGGGTTTAGGGTTGGTAAAACAATTATAAGACCAAGAGATTTTGATGGATTTAGCACTGAGATATTGGAAGATGTTGTTTCTGATATGGCTACTGGTGGATCTGGTATACCTGGATTAGTTAAAGCTTATGAAAATAGAGACATGTCTAAGTTTAAAGATATAGAATTGGCTCAATGGATAAATGCTAAGCTTAACCAAAGAATATTAGGTTATTTACCAAATGATCTTATAACTAACGATATGTCTATAGACAGTGAAACAGCCAAGCAAATAGAAGACGCTAAAGCCGGCAAGTTTGACGTGGAAATGGATGTCACTAGTTTTAGAAGAGGTGTTGTTAAAGATGCTGATGTAGCTACAGAAGGTAGAGATTTAAAATCATTTAAAGAGTTGTCTATAGTTACTCCTGAAATATTTGATGAAGTTAGAAGTATTGTTTCTAAAAGATTGAAAAAATTAGCTATAACAAAAGGTGTTACAGCTACAACAGTAACTCAAGAAATTAATAATGCTATAGAAACTGAAATAACTAAAGTTATTAAAGCTGAGATGGGTCCTATAACTAGAAGCGTATTAGGTTTTGCTCCAAAACAATATGTTGATTTTATAAATGCCAACAGGGATACTATAATAGGAGCTATGCCTATTGACTTAATAAAGCAAAAAGCTAAAAGTAAAGCTTGGAGTAATATATTCAAATTAAAAGAAGTAGGTAGAGAAGATATTAAGAAAGTCAGTGATGAAGGTAAAGTAACTAATTATAGAAAACAAATATTTGAAGTTCAAAAACCAGATCCACAAGAATTTGCTAAGTACTTTACTAGAGGAGGTTATACTACATTAATAGAAAGACAAAGATCTTTAATTAAGCCTATAGCTAAAGAACTTGCTAAAACAGAATTGTTTAAATTAAGTACTGATCCAGATTTTATAGCTGACTTATCTGATAGAACAGGTATGACTAGTAATGAAGTTACATCGTTTTACATAGATAATGTAATGAGTAATATGCAAGATGTGCTTGATCAAACAGCTGGAGAGCAAAGATCTCAAGATATTGTTAAATTTAGTGAAGCTTTAGATACAGATCAAAGATCAGAATTTAGTTCTAAAGCAGATGATTTTATTAAAGACTTTAAAGATTTAGATGTCAACCCTACACCAGCAAATATATTTAATGCTTTAAAGAAAACAATTTATAACAGTCCTAACAATGTTAATTTTACTGGTGAAGAAGGATTAAAAACACTAAAAAAGTTTGCTAATGAAATTAGCCAACCTTTAAAAAGATATTTGTATAAAGAAAGTTTATTGCTAGATGTTAATACAGCAGAGTTTTTATTTCAAGGTATTGGTTTAAATAGTTCTTCTACTACTTTAAGTAAAATATTTAATTTGACTAAAGCTTTTACACAGTTGTTTTCTAAAGGATCTAAAGGTCAAAAGAAACAAAGAGAATTATCTACTGGATTTACTAATAATATATATGATAAAAATTTAAAAAATGGTTTTGATGAAAAATCAGCAGCAATAGACGCTATTACTATTAGTCTTAAGTGGATGACAGGTCATCAGTCTTCTGCAGGTGCTTCTAGTAGATATAAAAGGTATCAAACATATGATAACAAAAAAGACTTTGCAGATAATAATTTATCTACAATACCTGGTGTAAAAGAAATAAAAGGTTATTTTACTAAAGGTAAAAATCCAAGCTGGATAGCTACTGATATAGTATTCAGTGATGGCGCTATAGTTCCTTTGAAACAACCAGACCAAGGTTTTGTAGATGGTGATGGTAATTTTGTATCTACTGAAAAAACTTTAAATACTACTACTCCAGCTCAAAAAAGAGACATATCAAAAGAAAGATTTGAAAATGAGTTTGACTTAAGAAAGAAAGAAGCAGATGAAGCTTGGAACTTAATGATGGAGTATTTACAGTATATTAAAGATAATGGAACTGATTTAGATTTTTCTATGGCTATGATGAGTTTGAAAAGTGCTGGTATGGAATCTATGTTAAAGGCGGCTGCTCCTGTAGCTTATTACTTTGTTGGCCCTGACATGAAAGGTTTTGAATTAAGATACGAGCACGTTATACCTACAGACTACGTAGCTCTTGAGCTTACTAAATATTTTAATGGCGATAAAAGTGTTGATATAGATCAACTGAAGGATAAGTATAAAGTAGCTATTATACCTAAAAAAATGGATGATAATATTAATGTTCAATTACAGCAAGAAATGCCATTAGACTGGAATACCACAATGTCTGAATTAGATAGGTATTATAATGACGTTAACATGGGTATGAACAATATGTATCCTGTAGAAGTTTTAGGTGGCACAGACAAAGGTAAAATAATAGGTAAAGATTGGAGTAAACTAGATGATCAAGTTCAAAAAGCAAAACCAATAAATCAAAACTTAGTAAAGAAAAGCGAAGTTGTACCTACAGATGCTAATAGCAATTCAGAGTTTTTAAGCTTAGCACAGCAGCTAGATCAAGCGCTTAAAGTAGCTAGAGATCCTAATGCAAAAGAAAAGAAAATAAGAGTTTTTGACTTTGACGATACTATAGCTCAAAGTAAAAGTGATGTCTTATATACCATGCCTGATGGAACTAAGGGTAAGATAAATGCAGCAGAGTTTGCGGAACAAGGTATAACATTAACAGAACAAGGAGCTAAGTTTGATTTTTCAGAATTTGATAAAGTAAAAGATGGTATTAAAGGTCCTTTATTTGATGTTGCTAAAAGAATATTTGATAAAAATGGTTCTAAAGATTTATTTATCCTAACTGCTAGACCTATGGCAGCTGCGATGGAAATTAAGACGTTTTTAGATGGTTTGGGTATAGATATACCAATAGAGAATATAGCTGCGTTAGAAAACAGCTCTCCATTAGCTAAGTCTCAATGGATATTAAACAAAGCTGGAGAAGGTTATAATAACTTTTATTTTGCAGATGATGCTTTTAAAAATGTAGAAGCGGTACAGAAAGTTTTAGCCGTGACAGATGTTAAATCTAAAGTTCAACAAGCTAAAGTTAAATTCAGCGAGTCTGTAGATCAGAAAATGAATGATATTATATATCAAAAAACTGGTATAGAGTCTTTTAAAGAGTATTCAGACGTAAGAGCTAAATCAGAGGGAAGAGGAAAAAGGAGTTTTAGCCTTATACCTGCATCAGCAGAGGATTTTGGTGGTTTATTATATAATTTGTTAGGTAAAGGGAAAGAAGGCGACGCGCAATGGGAGTGGATGCAAGAGAATTTAATAAAACCTTATAATAGAGGCATAAACGATATGACCGTTGCTCAAAACGTTTTAGCCGCAGATTTTAAAGCTTTAAAAGAAAATTTAGAAGGTGTACCAAAAGATCTGCAGCAAAAAGCATTTGGTGGTTTTACTTTTGAAGATATAGTTAGAGTAAATGCTTGGACGCAGCAAGGTATAGAAGTTGAAGGTTTGTCTAAAAAAGATTTAAAAGAAATAAATAATTTTGTTAACGAAAACCCTGAAATAGGCTTATTCGCTAATCAACTAGTTAGCATATCTAAAGCTGATGGTTACCATTATCCAGGCAAGAATTGGATAGCTGGTACTATAACTACAGATATGAGAGAAGGTTTAAGAACTACAAGTAGAACAAAACACTTAGCCCAATGGAATGAAAATATAGATCAAGCTTTCTCTAATAAAAACTTAAATAAATTAGAAGCTGCTTTTGGCTCTAAGTATAGAGAAGCTTTAGAAGATTCTATTAGAAGAATGAAAACAGGTACTAATAGAGGTGCTGCTATGGGTAGAATAGAAGCTAGATTTTTAGATTATATTAACAACTCTATTGGTGGTGTGATGTTTTTAAATGCTAGATCAGCAGTATTACAGACTATATCGTCATTGAATTTTATAGAAATAACTGGAGATAACAATATATTTAAAGCTGGTAAAGCTTTTGCTAATCAACCTCAATACTGGTCTGACTTTATGACTTTAATGAACTCAGATTATTTAGTTGATAGACGTAATGGTTTAAAAATAAATGTAAATGAATCAGAAATAGCAGAAGCAGCAAAAACAAGTACTAATAAAGCTAAAGCTGTTGTTGCTACTTTACTTAAAAAAGGTTTTGTGTTAACTCAAATAGCTGATAGTTTTGCTATAGCTACTGGTGGAGCTAGCTATTATAGAAATAAGGTCAATGCTTATTTAAAGCAGGGATTAAGCAAAGCAGATGCAGAAGCTAGAGCTTTTGAAGATTTTAAAGCTAAATCTGAAGAGTCTCAACAATCATCTGATCCAAGTAAAATATCTCAACAACAAGCTAGCACAGCTGGTAAAGTTATATTAGCCTTTGCTAATACACCTAGTCAATATTCAAGAATAATGAAAAAAGCTGGTTTAGACATAGTTAATGGAAGAGGTGATTGGAAAGACAATGTTAGTAAAATACTTTATTACGGAGCTTTACAAAATATAATATTTACAACACTACAATCTGCTTTATTTGCAGTTGCTTTTAATGACGATGAAGAAGAACAGCAATCATTTTTAGAAAAGTATAAAGGAGCTAAAACAATAAACAGTATGTCTGACAACATACTAAGAGGGCTTGGGGTTGGAGGAGCTGTTGCTTCAACATTAAAAAATATTGCTATTGATATTTATGATAGATCTAAAAAATCAAGACCTGAGTATGCTGATGTTGCATTTAAATTACTTGATATTTCCCCTCCTGTAGATATAAAAGTAAGCAAGTTTAGACAAGGTATGACTACTTGGGAATATGGTAGAAAAGATCCTGAAGCAAAAGATCCTTTTAATATTAACAACCCAGCTTACGAAGCCGCAGCTAAAGTTATATCTTCAACTACTAATGTCCCTCTTGATAGACTTTATCAAAAAGTAGAAAATGTTAAAGGAGCTTTAGATGATGATAATGAAAATTGGAAACGTATTGCAATGGGACTTGGTTGGCCTGAGTGGCAGTTGATGTCTGAAAAAGAAAAAGAAGAAGATAGAAAACAAAGAGCTTTAAAAAGAAAAGATTCTAATACTAGAAGATACGCTTACAAGCCTGTATTAGATGAAGAAGGTTATAAAAAACAAAAAATAAAAGAAGATACTGAAAAGTATTTTAAATTAAGAAAACCAGAGCAAGTCAGAAAACTAGATAGTCTTGGTCTAACCCCTAGTGAAATAAAGTCTTTGAAATACGAAAAAGACAGAGTTAATAAACTTTTAGAATTAATGAAATAATGAAAATATCTGAGAATACAGAATTTAAAATTGATATAAAAACAGTAATAGGTATAATAATGTTAACAACAACTTTTGTTGGTATGTATTACTCATTACAAGATGACATAGCTCAAGCTAGGAATTTACCACCTGTGGAAGTTAAAAGATTAGAATATGATTTAAAAGAAAAATGGAATCATTCTAATATAAAAGATCTAAAAGAAAGAGTTGACATGACAGAGCAAATGAATGATATACTATCTGAAGAAATAAGAGTGCTTTCTACATTGGTGAAAGATGGTACAAAAATAGATGGTAAGCTAGATGAATTAGCTAAACAAGTTCTAGCATTAAAATCAAAAAAACGTAAATAATGGAAAAGAAATTTAAACCACACATGATGTATAAAGGCTGCGAAGGGATAATGGCTAAAACTATGAAAAAACATTTATCCTTAAAGAAAAAGGGATATGATCATAAGAAATCTAAAGACTGTAAGAAATAATGGGAAAAATTAGTTCAGCTTGTAAAGCTGCAGCAAAAAAGAAATTTAAAGTATGGCCTAGTGCTTATGCTTCTGGTTGGGGTGTAAGGTGTACTAAAGCAGGTGGGCCAGGTAAATTTGGTAGAACAAAGAAAAAGAAAAAGTAATGGCTAAGACTAAAGGTGGTGGAACTACTAAAGTTTGTTTACCTGCAAGTAAAGTAAGGTCAATGTCTTCTTCTGAAAAGAAGAAAGTTATAAATGCTAAAAAATCTGCTGGTGCTTCTGGAAAATATAAAAGATCTAGTAAAAGCAATGTTAAAGGTGCACGTAAAAAAGGAGCAACACTTAGAGATTGGTTTGAAAAAGAAAACTGGATTAATGTGGCTACAGGCGAGCCTTGTGGTGCTTCTAGCAGAACCCGAAAAAAGAAAAAGTAATGGCTACTAAAAGATCTAAAAATAAAAAACCTTGTTGGGACGGATATGTTAAAAAAGGTATGAAAAAAAAAGGAAATAAAATGGTTAACAACTGTGTGCCAATTAAAAAGAAATAAATGACAGATTCTAGTTACGAAAAATCTAATCGCAAAATGCGTTCTGATTATAAAAAAGAAACAGGCAAGACGTTGGGTGCTAGGCAAACAAAAGGTAAGGGAAAACGTAGAGTTTCTTTTGCTTGTAGATTTGCAGGCATGAAAGGCCCTATGAAAAAACCAAATGGTAAACCAACTAGAAAAGCTATAGCTTTAAAAAAATGGGGATTTGGAAGTGTTGAAGCTGCTAGAAAATTTTGTAATTCAAATAAAGAAAAATAATATGGCTTTTAAATTAAAAACACCTTACGACTTAAGGTTAATGAACACTTCAGTTGTTCATATAGAAGAAGATGAAAATGTTTTAGGAAGAACAACAGCTACTGGTAATATAACTTTAAATAAAAATATACCTAATCAAGAGGTTGATCCAGTTGTAGATCACGAGCTAGGCCATGTAGATGATGTCAAGTCTGGAGCTTTAGCTTGGGACGACAATAATTTTTATTGGAAAGGTAAAAAATATAACAAATCAAAGTGGCAGGGAAGAAAAGATGCTCCTTGGGAGAAAGAAGCTAATAAAGAAGCTGGAACTAATTACGGGCGTTAGGAACAACAAAAAACTGGGCACCATACCCAAAGTTCCTGTAACCAAAAAAGGGGAGGTCATTACGACTTCCCCTTTTTATATTTTAACTGTTACAGTATTCACAAATACCGCCTAGACAAAGTCCGCACATATCATTTTATTTTAAAATTTATAAGTAATTCCTACAGCTACAAAAAATCCTCCAGTAGCTATAGCTAATGTATTAGGATTTAAGTCAAACTGTGGTGCATGTGGATGCCACATCATATACGAAGTCCCAGCTGTCATCAAACTAAGGCCTCCAATTATTGCTAACTTTCTCATGTTATTTCACAATTATCACCTGCACAAGCTAATTCTCCTGCAAGATCTGTTTCATCTTCTGTTTCTACAATTTTACTAAGGTCAACATCTTTAAGATGTTTCATAGCCATATCATATTGTACTTTACTTATGTCTTCAAATGGTGCTTGAGTATATGTACCACCATCGTAAGGCAAAACAGATAAGCCGTTATAGTGATCTCTATTTTCCCACATCCATCTTCCGGCTTGATCCCACTCTTCTTGCTTTAAACTAACTGTAGCTGAAACATTGTGAGTATTAGATCCTTTTCTATGACCAGGTACAATCCACTCTTGAGCAACTTTCTTTATTCTTTCAAACAAGTCAAATGGTGACTCTAATCTTAGTATAGAACCTTCAGGTGCTTTTTGTGGTATACTAATTACAGCAGTGTCATGAGGTCTAAAAAACTCATCTTCAACTAATTCAGGGTGATGTTTAGATAAATGCTTATACATAGACTCGTTTTTACCAACTCTAATCCTACGTGTATAATAATCATTATGCCATGCGTGAATACCAGATGAAGTTCCCAGTGCCAGAGATGTCGTCCCAGCAGGCTTCACGGTTGTACATCTAGCTGCTGGATTAATACCAATAGCTTTAGCTGTCTTTGAGTTTTCTCGTTTTACTATATTTGCAGCTTCCTTCATATCCAACTGCAGCACAGCGGCACTCCCTATCCCTGTCATTGATACACCGATAAGGGCGTCCTTCTCTGTCGTATCTTTCCATATGTCTCTT
>Ga0233397_1001269_pt1 | contig 11937 bp, 10 predicted proteins | sample 35DmetaG_FD_189957 | JGI IMG/M metagenome (GOLD analysis project Ga0233397, IMG submission 189957) | Seawater microbial communities from Monterey Bay, California, United States - 35D | ecosystem: Environmental > Aquatic > Marine > Coastal | place: USA: California | collected 2016-10-20
AGATGATCTAGGTTTACTAAGACAGTTTGAAGGAAATAAAACAACTTTTAAATTACTTACACCAGAGGATGCCATAATAGGGAACTGGAGTAGTCAATTAAACTACTCATCTAATAGCTTTTCGGGGGCTGACGATTCAAAAGGTGTGAACCCTGCAAATGGAATTGTATTTTATTACTACATACCAGATAATCTAAAAAATAAAGAGTTATCTCTAGAAATAAAAGATGAAAGTGGTAATACGGTAAGAACTATAAGCTCAAAAGCAAACCCAAATTATCTGAGATATCCAGGTGGGCCATCACCTGAACCAATTTTAGCAAATAAAGTTGGACTTAATCGATTTGTATGGGATATGAGACACCCTAGCTTACCAGGAATACCAACCGCATACATAGAAGGATCTTATAGAGGACATAAAGCTATGCCTAATTTATATTCAGCTATATTAAAACAAGAAAATAAAATATCTGAAGTATCATTTAGCATATTGCCAAATCCGTTATACGATATTACTAAAAAAGAGTATGTAGAAACTCATGAATTTAAGATGATAACTGAGGCAAATCTAACAGATATGCACACCAGAGTGAATCAATTGAAAAAGATTCAAAATCAATTAATTGAGATTATCAAGAAATTACCTGAAGAACAAAAATATATGGGCTTAAAATCTAAGGGAGAAACTATAATTCAACAACTAAAATCTTGGGATGAAGATATGGTTCAACGAAAATCTAAAGCTTATGACGATGTGGAAAATTTTCCAAATAAATTTACTGCAGAATATATCTTTCTTATGAATCAGAATGACAGCAGTATCCCTAGAGTAAATTCAGCCTCAAAAAACAGACTTGAAGAACTAAATAAGGAGTGGATTGAGTTAAAAAACAGGTCAGAAGAACTGATACAAAATATAATTCCAGCTTATAATAAAATATTGTGGAACAACGAAATTGGAGCTCTTAATGTGAAATAAATACTATTTTTTTTATGTATTAAATTATAAGTGGTCTTCTAGTACAAACTGTATTTTATCACCAGTTATTTTTTGACTGACCCTAGCTATAGCTATTTCAGATAATTGAAGAATTCTTGGATAACCTCCTGACACTTGGCAATCTTGCATTAAAATAATGCATTTTCCAGACGGAGTGAGTTGGACTGTTCCTGGCAAGACTGCGGATGTAAGTATTGAACATAAGTTATTTTCTAAAGATTCTTTTATCCGATATCCTACCCTATTATTATCATCTGATATTGAGAAAGGGGTAAATAATTTACGCTGCTGTTCTTCATTGAGTTCGGAAAACTCTGGTCCTTTAAAACATGGTAAATACATGGTTGTAAAATGTTTTTCACTTACTCGAACTCTGGAGAAATTATTACTTGAATCCTTTTGGATTGGAAGAATAGGCAATATGGCTCCTTTAACTAATTTTTGCTGAGTTATTCCCTCAAAATAACTTCGGCTACCATAAACTTTTTCAGTTTGAATTCCTCCTTGAACAGACAAATAAACTCTAGCTCCATAAACTCGTTTACCAAATGATAAAACTGAATCTTTTTTAATAGGGTAAACCGATTGCATTTTTATTAATTTCCCATTTAATTTTGGAGAAAAATCAGCTCCAGTTAAACAGATATAGGTATCGGATGTGAATTTAAACTTACCTTGTCCAAAAGTAATTTCTATAAGGGCATCTTTCTCATGATTTTTCAATAAGGCATTAGCCATTTTTGCAGCATAAGCATCCGCATATCCAGCTTGTGGAACGCCAATCTTTGTATGACCAAAGCGACCTTGGTCTTGAATAGAGCAATAAATTCCAGGATGTAAAATTGCTATCACAACAGTCTTTTTTTAATGATAAATTCTTGATTTATGACCTCTCTTTCTATTTGATAAAAAGTATGAATATCTACAGCAACAAATTGAATGCGATCACCTGATTTAGCAAAACAGGGATTTGTAGCCTTCATATTGAAAAAATTTAGAGGAGACTTTCCAATGATATTCCAACCCCCAGAACTATTTTGAGGATAAACTCCAGTCTGAGCACCACCTATACCCACAGATCCCTTGTCTACTCTGACTCTTGGGTTAGATTTCCTGGGGATATGAAGATTTTGATGCAGACCACCTAGGTATAGAAAACCTGGCTGAAAACCAATAAAATAAACTATGTAATCTGTTTCTGTATGCAATCTAATAATATCTGTAACACTACATTTTTTTTTATTGGCAATTTCCTCTAGGTCGATCCCAAAAGAAGCATCATAACAAACAGGAATTTCCCATAAAAATTGATCTTGTTTAATCACATAGGATGACGCTGTATATTTATTTTTAAGTTGACTAATAGTAAGTTCTTTATCTACAATTGGATTTTGATACCTAATAAGCAGAGAATTATATGCAATGATTGTATCTAAAATAGCATCTATTTCTTTGACCTGTCTCTCAAAAGAAATAATCTCTTGAATAATCTCTTGTGAAATGTTTGCAGGCCATTCTACTAAAATTGCTGACCTTCCAAAAAGCTTATATGTGAGTTGAAACTTCAATTACTTCGTATGGATATGTTTGTGTAAATACTTTAATATTTCTATCGCATTATTAGTATCTCCATGAACACAAAAAGTGGATGCTTTAATCTCTTTTTCATTTAAATTTACTGTAGTTACCAATTGTTTGTCTGATATTTTTTGTACTTGTTTCAACACCTCGTATTTGTCTTCAATTAGTGCGTTGGATAAAGTTCTAGAGACCAAACTCAAATCTTCATTATACCTTCTATCTGCAAAAGCTTCATAAACAATTTCTAAACCGTTTTGGATAGCAACTTCTTCTATACTTGATTGATAGGGCACATATAATTTTACAGCTTCAAAAACATGTTGAATTGCAGCGATAACTACCGATGCCTTTTCACGATTTACAGCAATTAAATTATACAAAGCACCATGTGGTTTTACATGATGAATAGTTACGTCTTGGAGCAGAACTCTATCTTTAAAAATAGTAAGTTGATCTTCTAAACTTTTTTGAAGTTCACTATTGGAAATATTCAAAACTTTACGTCCAAAATTTTGTCTATCAGGGAAGGATGGATGTGCTCCTATTTTTACTTTGTGTTGAACAGCTAACTGAATTACTTTATCTATAATTTCTATGGAACCTGCATGTGCTCCACAAGAAATATTGCAGGAAGAAATAAGTGGCATTATGATATGCTCATTATGTAACCCTTCACCCAGATCGCAGTTAATATCTATCATCAAAAAATATTAAATTCAAAAACTTTGTCTAGCCCTCTTAACCCAAGAAAAATAGTTATAATCAAAATAATAAATCCTAAAATATTTTGGAATTTAGAATTCACATATTTTCCTAAAACTACTTTTTTGTTTACCATCCATAGGAGTATTCCTGCTACTACCGGAAGTAAAACACCATTAGCAACCTGTGCAAATTTAATGATCTCTATAGGCTTAAGACCCAATGATGAAAATACCACACCTAACAATAAGATTAGAAACCAGACAGCTCTAAATTGTTTTGATTTTAGACCAGATTCCCATCCAAAACATCCTCTGGCTACATAAGCTGCAGCTAAAGGTGCAGTAATTGCTGAGGTAATTCCTGCAGCAAATAATCCAATCCCTAAAAAATAACTTGCAAAATCTCCATATAAAGGTGCTAAACTCTTCGCTAAGTCTGCTGCACTTGAAATCTCTCCCAAACCTATAGAGGAGGCCGAAATAATGATAGCCATTGAAACAAGTCCTCCTAAAGCAATAGAGACAATTGTATCTTTTCTTACCTCTTTTAAATCTTTAGGATTATTCCATTTTTCTTTGACTAAAGATGCATGTAAAAACAAATTATAGGGTACAACAGTAGTTCCTACTAAACCTAGTATAGTTAATAAACTACCTTCTGGAAATGAAGGGATTAGAGCACCTTTCAAAATATTAAAAATATCAGGTTTTGTTAAAAAAGCTGTAATTAAAAATGATAAACTCATTATTAATACAAGTATTACCAATACTCTTTCCAGAAATTTATAATTCCCTATGTATAATAATATAAAGGCAATAATTCCAACTACAAAACTCAATATATTAAGAGAATAGTTTCCCAAAACAATTCTAAATTCTCCTGTAATGGTTTCTAGACCTAGTATACCTCCACTTATATTCCCTGCCTCATAGGAAGCGTTTCCTACAACAATGGCAGACAAAATAAGTAGTAGTATTAATTTGTTGATTATTGGATGTTTAATTTCAGATCTAATGACCTCAGATAAGCCTTTTTGAGATATGATTCCTAGACGAGAGGCCATTTCTTGTAATACTATGGTAGCTCCAATAGACAATACCATGGCCCAAAGTAAATGAAAACCAAAATTAACGCCTGCTAATGAACATAAGGTAACGGTCCCTGGACCTATAAATGCGGCAGCTACAAGAGTTCCTGGACCCGATTTCTTAAACCAATTTTTAATCATAATTAAAAAGTTATATCTAGAATGAGAATTGATTTATTTATTGTTTTTCTCAAATTAAATATTTTAAAAGTAGACAAAAGAAATTAAAAAAAAAGCATCCTAGAGGGATGCTTTTTATAGATTGTAATTTTTATACTTTAAAAAGCGTAACGTTGAGGACCACCTCTTCTTATTTCTTCATTTGCAAATTCTTCAAACTGCTTAAAGTTTTTCCTAAAGGCATTAGAAAGTTTAAACGCTGTTTTATAATATGCATCATCATTATTCCAGGTAGTTCTAGGGCTTAAAACAGATGATGGAACCCCTGGACATCTTCTTGGTTGCGCTACACCAAATACAGAATGTATATGGTAATCTTCGTACGTATAGTTTCCTAATTCTCCATTTAAAACAGCTGTAATCATAGCTCTAGTATACTTTAAAGCCATTCTTTTTCCAACTCCATATTGACCTCCAGACCAACCGGTATTGACCAACCAAACATTCACTCCTGCTTCTTTCATTTTCTTACTCAACATTTCTGCATAACGGGTAGGATGAAGTGGCATAAAAGGAGCCCCAAAACATGCTGAAAAACTTGGAACAGGTTCTGTTACACCTGCTTCTGTTCCTGCAACTTTTGCTGTATAGCCAGAGATAAAATGGTAGGCTGCCTGACTGGGAGTTAATTTAGAGATTGGAGGGAGTACACCAAAGGCATCTGCGGTTAGAAAAAAGATGTTCTTTGGGTTTTTTCCAATAGATGGTTGTTGAATATTTTCTATGTGTTCAATAGGATAGCTTACTCTTGTGTTGGGTGTAACGGAAGTATCTGAAAAATCAATTTGCCCTTGATCATTCATCACAATATTTTCTAAAATTGCGCCTTTTTTAATGGCGTGATAAATTTCCGGTTCTTTATCTTCTGATAGATCTATTGCTTTTGCATAACAACCGCCTTCAAAGTTAAAGACAGTATTTTCATTTGTCCAACCATGTTCATCATCTCCTATTAATTTTCTTTCGGGATCGGCTGACAGAGTTGTTTTTCCGGTTCCAGATAAACCAAAGAAAATAGCAGTATCTCCCTCTTTACCAACATTTGCAGAGCAATGCATTGGTAAAGTATTTTTAAATACTGGAAGTATGAAGTTTAAAGCTGAAAAAATTCCTTTTTTAATCTCTCCAGTATATCCAGTACCTCCAATTAAGGCAATTTTTTTAGTAAAGTTTAAAACCGCAAAATTATGTTGTCTAGTTCCATCTATTTCTGCATTAGCCATGAAACCAGGTGCATTAATAACAGTCCATTCTGGTAAAAAATTAATCAGCTCTTCAGTTGATGGTCGTAAAAACATATTGTAAGCAAACATGTTACTCCAGGGGTACTCATTTACTACTCTGATATTTAGCTTATAATTAGGATCTGCACAAGCATAGCTATCTCTTACAAAAATTTCTTTTTCTGATAGATATGAAACTACCTTATCATATAACTTATCAAAGTTATCTGTACTGAAAGGAATATTAATATCTCCCCACCAAACCTCATCTTTAGTAACATCATCTTTTACTATGAAGCGGTCTTTTGGTGATCTCCCAGTAAACTCTCCAGTATGAATTGCGATCGCTCCAAGATTCGATTCTTTTCCTTGTTTTTTTTGAAGTATTATTGAATGTAATTCATTTGAGGTTAGTTGATAATGGATTGTTGAACTATTTATTCCTAGACTATTTAACGAAATCGATTTCGTATTTGTATCTATCATATCAATAATATTTGTTTGTTTAAACTTTGAGTAAAATTAAACATAATTTTAAAACAAGATAGAATCAGTTATTATTTTATTCACTTTTTTTTGTTGATTACTTTTAGAAGAAAGAAATGAATCATTAACACCCAACCAATCATGAATAACAATCCTCCTGTTGGAGTCACAAACCAAATACTTTTTGCAGGATAATTAAAAATATGAATCGCATAAATAGATCCTGAAAATAAAAAAATACCAAAGAAAAAAACATAACTCACATAGTTTTTTAATTTATTTGAAAAAGAAGTGTATGTATTTACAAACAATAAAACGATAACATGATATATTTGATATCGAATACCTGTTTCTAAACTACTCATTTCTTTAGAGGTCAATACATCTTGTAATCCGTGTGTGGTGAAAGCTCCCAGTATAATAGCGGTCAATCCAAAGATGCAAGTTATTGCTAAATTTTTGTTCATATCTAATTGTAAAAAGAAGTTAAATAGGTCTATTTTTTTTTAAATTCGTTTATTATTCAACCAAAAATAAACATAATTCTACAATGAGAAATATCCTAGTAATTGGAGCTGGAAAATCTTGTTCATACCTAACAGACTACCTACAAAAAAAATCAACAGCTGAAAAGTTACACATTACCATTGCAGATATTTCTCTGGAGAACGCAAAGACTAGTGCCAGAAATCATCCGAACTCTTCTGCATTGGAATTTGATGTTTTTAATAAAACTCAACGAAGAGAGGAGATACAAAAAGCTGACATTGTAGTTTCTATGCTACCGGCTAGATTTCATATTGAAGTAGCTAAAGATTGTCTCCATTTCGAAAAACACATGGTTACAGCCTCATATATTTCTCCAGAAATGAAAGAATTAAATAGCGAGGCAGAAAAAAGAGGTTTAGTCTTTATGAATGAAATTGGGGTAGATCCTGGGATTGATCATATGAGTGCTATGGAGGTAATTCATAAAATTAGTAATCTTGGTGGGAAAATTATACTTTTTGAGTCTTTTACAGGTGGTCTAGTAGCACCAGAAAGTGATAATAACTTATGGAACTATAAATTTACTTGGAATCCTAGAAATGTGGTTCTTGCAGGACAAGGAGGGGCTGCTATGTTTATTCAAGAAGGAACTTATAAATATATCCCTTATCATAAATTATTTAGAAGAACAGAATTTTTAACCCTAAATGGCAATGGTAAATTTGAAGCTTATGCAAATAGAGATTCTCTAAAATACAGAAGTATTTATGGCCTTAACGACATTCGCACCATGTACAGAGGTACCATCAGAAAAGTAGGGTTTTCAAGAGCTTGGAATATTTTTATTCAATTAGGTATGACAGATGATAGCTATACCATAGAAGGTTCTGAAAATATGACATATCGAGATTTTGTGAATTTATTTTTAGCCTATTCTCCTAACGATTCTGTAGAACTGAAATTACGTTCTTATCTAAAAATTGACCAAGATGATATCGTTTGGGATAAACTAGTAGAATTAGATTTATTTAGTCAAACAAAAAAAATAGGATTAAGCAATGCTACACCAGCTCAAATGTTACAAAAAATACTATCAGACTCTTGGACTCTTGAAGAAGATGAAAAAGATATGATTGTAATGCATCATAAATTTGGGTATGAGCTAAATGGAGAAAAACACCAGATAGAAAGTAGTTTAGTTGTAAAGGGAGAAAACCAAACATTTACAGCAATGGCTAAAACAGTTGGATTACCTGTTGCTATTGCTACCCTAAAAATTCTGAATAAAGAAATTACAACTCCAGGAGTTCAACTACCAATTACCAAAGAAGTATATGCTCCAATTTTAAAAGAGCTAGAGCAATATGGTATTGAATTTAAAGAAAAAAAGGTTCCTTATTTGGGATACAATCCAGAAAATGTTACTGGATAATAAGTTTTTTATACAACTAATGTTTATCACATTTTGAGATAAAAATCCTTAGTTAAATTTACATAGTCTTGTGTGTATATATGACGATCTTTCTCTATCACTAAAGTTGTTTCTTCTACCTCTTTCTGATAAAAAGAAAATTCTAACATACTTCTTTTTATTTCTGAATTCTCAGTACCTCTAACTCTACACACCCTATTTAAAAATAATCTATATTTCCCAGCTAAGCTTACAAAAACTACTTCTTCCTTAAAAGGGATAATAATTGTGAAAACACCTGAATCTGAGAGTATTTTTGATGTACCTTCTAATAAATCCTTAAATGACAACGCAGAAGTGAATCTGGCTGTATTTCTTGATGTATTATTAGTCTCAAAATTATCATTATAAAATGGTGGATTTGAAATAATAAGGTCATATTCTTCATCCTCTTCATTCATTTCCTCTGAAAAATCTTGAAAAGAGCTATGATAGCAAAATAAGCGATTAGACCAATCTGATTTTTCAAAATTAGCAACATTCTGTTCATATGCGTTAGGGTCAATCTCAACTGCATCAATAGTTTCAGCATCACTGCGTTGTGCCATCATCAAAGACACTAAACCAGTTCCTGAACCCACATCTAAAATAGTATCTGGATATGTTTCTAATGAACACCAAGCTCCTAAAAGTACGGCGTCTGTACCTACTTTCATAGCCGTTTTATCTTGATCAATGGAAAACTTCTTAAAATGAAATGGTTTATTCATTATAAATTATATTTTCAAAAGTAAACGTTTTATAAATTCAAAAATGAAAAACCCGCAACTATCGTTGCGAGTTTCTTTTGCAGAGAGGAAGGGATTCGAACCCTCGATACCCTTGAGAGGTATACACACTTTCCAGGCGTGCGCCTTCGACCACTCGGCCACCTCTCTAATTCAAATACAAGTCAACTAAACCCTCCGGAGTTTTTACGTGTATTTGTTTGTTTTCTCTGTCTATCTTTTTGATAAAATCATCAATCATTGGAATGAAAATCTCTACAGCTCCGTTCTCTATTTCAAACATAGGCTGAGCAGCTTTATCATTAATGTAAACTAATACACCAACATCTCCATGAATTTCATCAATAACATGAAACCCAATAATTTCATGAAAATAAAATTGGTTCCCTTCTAGCTTAGGCAATAAACTTAATGGAAGATAAATTCCAGATTTCATTATAAAATCTGCTTCCTCTTCACTATTTACATCCTCAAAATGAACACGTAACATAGTGCCCCTACTCAACGAACTTTTTTTAATAAAAAATGGAACCAAATTGCCACCTAGGTCGACAAATACTGATTCCATATTTTTATACAATTCAGGTTCATCAGTATCTAATTTGATAACGACTTCTCCTTTAAAACTATGTTTTTTTACGATATTGCCTAAATAAAAACAGTCTTGTTTACGCATATCGATAAAAATTTTGCTTATTCAGCAGATTCCTCTTTTTTCTCTTCAGCAGCTTCTTCTTGAGCAGCTTCTTCAGTAACCTCTGGAGCAGCTTCTTCAGCAACTACTTCTGGAGCAACTTCTTCAGCAACCTCTGGAGCAGCTTCTTCAGCAACCTCTGGAGCAGCTTCTTCAGCAACTTCTTCTGGAGCAGCTTCTTCAACAGCAGCAGCAACTCTAGCTTCATTCACAGCTTTTTCTGCTTCTAAGGCTTTTGCTTTTGCTTCTGATTTTACTTTGGCTACGTTTTCTTCTTTAGAGGCTACTTTACCAGCTTTTTCTTCTAACCAAGCTTGAAATTTTTCTTCAGCTTGCTCTTCGGTTAAAGCACCCTTTCTAACACCACCAACTAAATGATTTTTAAGCATAGCTCCTTTGTAAGATAAAATAGTTTTTGCAGTATCTGTTGGTTGCGCTCCATCTTGTAACCATTTTACTGTACCATCAACATCTAAATTAACAGTTGCTGGGTTTGTATTAGGATTATAAGTTCCTAATTTCTCTAAGTAACGACCATCTCTCTTTGCTCTTGCATCTGCAGCAACGATCCAATAAAAAGGTTTTCCTTTTTTACCGTGTCTTTGTAATCTAATTTTTACTGACATTTTTTTAATTTTTTAAGGTTCTCGACCTTGATTATTAATAATCTTACCATCTCGTGATAAGTGGGCGCAAATGTACGAAGTTTTTTGAAATTGACGAACTAATTAAACAATATCATTAAAAGGTAGTTTATAAACTAAAAAAGCCCCAAAAGGGGCTTTAATTTTACTCTGTAAATTCTTCAAAAGTTTTTAGTTTAATATCCTTCTTAGATTTTATTTTTTTTGAAATCTTATTGAAGTCTTCTTTTGCTTTTGAATAACGATTTTCAACTATAGATAAAAATTCTAATTCAGAATTTGAGGGTTTGTCATAACTCCCAACAATTTTTCTAAATAAATCTGCTAGTTTTTCTCTTAACTCAGGTTCAGCACTACTAACATAATTATCTCCAGTTGTTATGACTAAAGTTTTCTTTAGTTCATTTAATTTTAATTTTAGTTTGCTTTTTGTCTCAGGCGCTTCAATAAAAGCATCAATTTGATAAACCATGTAAGCTAATTCTTCAGTCATTTTATACATCTTAGAAATGATATCATGTTTCATTTTTCTATCTGCTGAAGTTAAACCTGATCTCTCATCATAAACAATTTCAAAGGTATGCTCGTATGCTGCTTTACCTTTTGTTATAACTGCTGTATATGAACCTGCCTGAACTCTTGGGGTTGTGAAACCACCAAATGCAAGGGTTTTCCCTTTAGCAACCTTAGGTTGTTTCATATTTCCAGACCAATTCACAATATTAATTCCTTTAGATTTCCCAGGAGATAATTTAGAGACAACCTCTCCTTGACTATTCAAAATTTCCATACTCATCTTTCCAAATGTGTGACGTTTAGGTAATAAATATTTTATTTGAGGTGATCTGTTTGCATTTTCTCCAACAAATTGGGTTTCAGCTCCGAAACTACCTGAAAATCCACTTTCGTCAGATAACTTCATCGGTTTAGAGCTAAAAAAGTGAAGTTTAGCTTTCAAAGCTTCAGTAGTGATTTCACGTAAGGGTGAAATATCATCAATGATAATGATACCTCTTCCGTGTGTTCCAAGTACCAAATCATTTGTTTGTTTTTGAAGATCAATAAAATGAACGGCTACTGGTGGTACATTTTTTGTAAATTTCTCCCAATGATTACCTCCATCAGCGGTAATATATAATCCGAATTCAGTTCCTAAAAATAATAAATTTTCATTTTCATAATCTTCTTGAATATTTCTAGAGGTACCTATAACATTATCTGTAATTATATTAGACCAAGTCATTCCAAAATCTGATGTTTTGTAAACATAGGGTTGCATATCACCACTATTGTGGCCATCAAAAACAGCATATGCTATTCCTTTCCCGTGAACACTTGCCTCTATATGATAGGTCCAAGTATTACTTGGTAGTCCTTTAATATTGCTTACAACATTTTGCCAGTTTTTTCCACCATCTTTTGTCACTTGAACATTTCCATCATCTGTACCAACCCATATAACATTCTCGTCTACTGGAGATTCTGCTATTGTAAAAATTGTTGTGTGGTTTTCTGCTCCAGAATTATCCATAGATAACCCTCCAGAATCTGCCTGTTGTTGTTTAGTTCCATCATTGGTAGATAAATCAGGAGAAATTATTTCCCAAGTATCTCCCATATCTTCAGATTTGTGAAGAAACTGACTCCCC
>Ga0233397_1001276_pt1 | contig 11900 bp, 9 predicted proteins | sample 35DmetaG_FD_189957 | JGI IMG/M metagenome (GOLD analysis project Ga0233397, IMG submission 189957) | Seawater microbial communities from Monterey Bay, California, United States - 35D | ecosystem: Environmental > Aquatic > Marine > Coastal | place: USA: California | collected 2016-10-20
GCATTACGTGCAGGATTTGAGTGATTTAAGTGAATAAAGTAAATCTTCTCACGTTCCTTTCTAGGTAAATACCTAAACAGCTTAGCCGATTCTGATATGAATGGATGCGGCACCTCTGACATGGGTCGTGGCACCTCTCCATCAGCGAAAAAAGTACCATCGATGAAAGCATAATCAACGCGTGGGATTACAGCGATGATGTTCTCTTCCCATTCTTCCCACTTGTCAATATCTGGAATGTAAAGCGCAACCTTTCCACCTTTACGTTTAATGTAGTAGCCTACTGTTTCGGAAAATTCGTCGCGGTGGGGAACTAAAAAGGGTTCGACGATCAGGCCGTTTTTAAGCGTGCGCGGCACACCTTCTTGCAGACCATTAAGGGTGATGTTTTGAAGTTTTAAGAGCTGGTTCCACGGGCCGTTTTTTGCTAAGAAATCGATCATTCTTGGCATTGCATAGACCGGTACTTTTTTCGTGTTGGCTGCTTCACGGCCAAAGTGGGCGAGTCCGGTATAATGACCCATGTGTGCATGCGTTAAAAAGACGGAGTATTTTTTTGATCCCGATCGTTCTAAGATTTCCCCGAGCTGCGGTACAATATCTGGTGTCGCATCAAAAAGTACCGCTAGGGTAGAATCGTAAACGCCCAGGCTCGCAACATAGTCGTTTGCTTTTGGCGTAGCACAGCAGGATTTTTCGCAAAGCAGCTGGGGGGAACCGGCATCTTGCAAGGTGCCGAGCACCACGAGTTTTTGCCCGAAGAGCGTACCTGATAAAATGAGAGCAAGAAGGAGGGAGGCGCGTTTCATTTGGAAAAAGTACTACCTTGCAGGGAACTATCAAACCGAATTTCATGAAAATCGCGAGACTTCTTGTAGGATGTGCATTAACAACGGCGGTTTTGTCTTGCTCAAAAGAGGAACAACCTGGAACAATCACGGGGCGATGGGTGCGTGAAGGTTTTGAGAATAGGTTACGCTATGAGTTTCAAGACGGGATCAAGTACACCATTTATGGAAACGGATCAGGAGAGTTTCCTTCTTTGGCGGAATGGTTACAGGCAAATCCAGACACCTTACAGCACAGCTATGAGGTCAAGGGAGATTCTTTGATCGTGAATCTAAACTTTGGAGATTACCAACGGGCTCAGATGGAGTTTGTGTGCGGAAACGATGTGGTCAGGTTGCACCAATGTTGTATGGTTTCTCAAGGATTTACGACTAAGTTGTACCGCGAGGGCCACGATCTTGACTAATATACCTAGGCTTGGTTAAAAAGTTATTTCTTTGAAGTAAATGTGATCTCAACCCGTCTATTTCTGCTTCTTCCCTCCTCGTTTGAATTGTCTTCTGTGGGCCTTGACTCTCCATAACCAAAGGTGATTAATTTATCTGGATCACAGCCTAGTTTGACAAGGTAGTCCCGTACATTATTGGCCCTACTTTCGGATAAGCGTTGATTTGCTTTTTCTGTTCCTATATTATCTGTGTGGCCGGATATTTCAGTCGATAATTCGTATTTCTTAATAATTCGAGCCACTCTTTTAAGCTCTTGCCTGCTTTGAGATAAAAGTCTGCTTTTCGAAAACTCAAAGAATAGGTTATTCAGTGGAACTGATATTCCTTCATTAATCATTTTGTCAAGGCTCAAGACCTTTATGTCTTGTTTAATTTCAACGGCCTCATTGATATTGCGTAGGTCGATATTTTGAGACAACGGAAAGTAGGCGTCATCTTCCACATAAAAGCCATAATTTTTGCCCATAGGGAGGGTAATAAAAAAATCTCCTGTTTCTGGATTTGTTTGGGCTGTTCCGATGACTTCGCCTTTATCAAGATCTTCCCAGCTTAGGTTTGCAAAAACAGGCTTTAGGTCTTGTCCCATGAGTTTTCCTTGGATTTTAGCCACGAAGTCTGGCCTTAGATGTGCGGGTAAAGAAATTTTATAGATGTCTTTGTTAACTCCATTATTTACGATTTGAAATAAGGATGTATTTGCACGTTCGAAGGCCGCGCCTAAATCTTGCGTCCCAGAAGCATAGAAGAAGGATCCTCCGCTGGCATTTGCGATGGCTTGTAAATCATAAAACGCTTGACTATTACTATCGACAGCATAGGCAATGCTTTGAGTTTTTACCAATTTTCTATTAGCGCGTAAAGTGGACAGCATTGTATTTAAATCCTTACATTGATTGGCTACTCCATCAGTCATTAAAACAATCACCTTTTCATTGTTCCTTTCTCCTTGATTTATAAGTGAAGTACAAGCCACCTCATAAGCGGCATACATTGGGGTTCCGCCACCGGCATACAATGAAGATATATGCTCTTTGATTAAATTGAGATCTCGTGTAAAAGGAAGATGTTGAGTAAAAGGACTATCACAAGAACCATCGAAAGAAGCAATAGAAACTTCTGCATTATTCATAATGGCATTTTCCGCAGCGACTACGCTGGCTATTTTTAATTCATCAATCTTATTTCCGTTCATTGAGCCTGAAATATCTAAAACAAATAATACACTGGCTTTTTTTAGTGAAGCAGATGTTTTCGTGAAATAGGCTTCCGTTCCCGAGGTGTTTACTTTATAGCCAGCATCGCTTTCTGATGAATTTATTTCTTTTCCTAGATTAACAGGTTCGCTCCAGCAATTCCAGCATGAATCAGAAAGCCGGGTAGATTTGAAAACATCCATTTTTCCTAACCCCGGGTGCCCATCAGAAGAGAAATACAAAGTGGTCATATCAGGGTGAAGAAATGGATATCGCTCGCCATATTGTGTATTAATCTCAGATCCGAGATGAATTGGAGCTGACCATTGGTCGTTGCTGTCACGGACACATACGAATAAATCCGTTGGATAAAGTCTATCACCATGATATGAAATGTCCTCCATTTCGTTAATATTCATTGTGTATTCAGGGATTACGGCAGAGAAAAGTATGGCTCTGCCATCAGAGCTAATACTAGCATCTCCTTGCCATTCGCCTAAATTGAACTCCTTAGACAACGGTTGTGGTTCAGACCAGCCACTCAACTCTCTCTTTGAGCCGTATAACTTACCGTCTCGGAATAGAACAATAGTACTCCCGTCGGCGGAAATGGACAAGGGGGCTTCATTGAAACCAGAATAACTAAATGAGTCTACAGCAACTCCCTTAGACCACCTACCACTAGAACGACTTTCAGAGACATAAACATCTTCAGAATTGTTGCCTGCCCTTTGATTCGTTGCGCAATAAAAGAGCTGTTTGTCATCTGCGGAGAGTACAGGTGAATATTCATTTCCCTTTGTGTTTACGTATTTTGAAAAAGACTCTGCCTTAATCAAGGGGTCTTCCGGTGCAGATAATAGTTCCTTTAACTTTTCGAATTTGGGAGGAAGTGAAAGCCCAGTTAGATTGTTGTCGTAATACGCTACAGCACCTGAATAGTCCTTTTTACTAATGAAGGGACTCAGCAGTCTCTGTAGAATAACGAAAGAGAGCTCTTTATTCGGGTATAATTGTAGATAAGTCAACAGCGTACTCTCTTTTTCTGGCCGATAAGGAAGGTGTAAGTTAAAGTTTTCGGCAAGCTGGGCTATGGAATAATCTCTTGCAAACTGATTCGAATCGATTAATTCCTGGAATCGCTCGTAATACCTTTTGAGGCTAACGAGTTCCCCGTCATTTGACCACAAATCGTAATGTCTTTTAACAATAGCCGGTGTTCGCAGCTCTAGAGTGCTAATGGCATAGTTCAATGCGGCTGGATCTTTAACTTGTTCGATAGATTCCTCAAGTACCGTAATTGCATTTTGTCGGTATCTGTTGTTGGGATAGTTTTCAAGGAATTCAGCATAAGAATACCAATTCGTAGCTGAGGTGACTTCGTTATATTGTGTCCAATCAAATTGCTCCAATGCAGATTCATTGAAACGTGAAGCAGGATAATCTTTTAGGTATTTCGCCCATCCCTTAGAAGAATGTTCTTTTGTATAATGTTTAAACTCCAGTTCTTCTAGTGCATATACTGCCTTAGATATTTCTGTGGCCTCTGGGTAATCAGAAACAAACTTTTTATAGGAATTTATAGTTCCTGTTTCTGTAGCTTGATTGTATGCCAATACGTGAATTTGCACTTGAGCTTGGTTGACTTGATGAGCATTAGGGTATTCTATTTGAAATTGCTCAAGCGCTTCAACACTTTGTTTTGAGAATGCGATATCAAATGCAACTTGATTTCGTTGGTCTGAGGCAAGAGCAATGTAGGCCTCTACTTTTTCTACATAAGCATTAAGTTTTGCCGGACGAAAGTGTAAGAGATATCTTTCATAAGAATTGATATTCTTATACTGAGCGGCATCCTTTAATGCGTTTTTCAGGATGGACTCTAACAAAGATGAGTAATTGCTTAATGCGATTGGTTCCTTGGCTAGGCGCTCAAGTTGTTTATAGTCATTTATTGTAATGTAATCATTGAAAGATGTAGCATAATTCAAATACGACTGGTATGGATTATATAATTTACCAGATTCTGGGTTTGATGATATTAAAGCGGCATAATAGTTTGCTTCTAAGTCCTGAGGATCTTTGGCTAAATTTTTCTCTACCTTTTTCCAAACTTTATTAAACTTACCTTTCTCAAGGAGTTTTGTGTATCTACTTTGAGAAAAAACGAGCTGAGAAAACAAAAAGAAAAGAATCAATCCTAAGTGTCGCATTATTTACCGCTTTCTTTGGTCAGATTGCTTTCTTTGAATTTTACAATTCTCACATCTACTTCATCCTTATGACTTTTGGTAAATGGCTTAAAGAATTTTAAGTTAAATTTAGCCGAAGCACCAAGCTGGAATAACGGATCCATGTTGAGATTAGAAATCACTCTAGCATGTACACCGAGACTGAGTCGGGATATTGGGAAATAAAAACTGCCTGTAACATTATACAATGGCGCATCTGCGGGATCTACTTTATTATACATTCCCAAAGAAAGCCCGAGGGTCTTACGATATAAAATGAATGCCTCAGTATTCCTTTCGGAAACGAAAGTTACATCACGTCCGTTCTGTAAATAAATAGTAGAGTTATTACGAATCGAGCCCCGAACTCCGAACTGAGAATAGGTGTAAAACTTGTTGCCGGAACTGTATACAGGCTTGATCCCAAAGTTATAGCTGAATCCCACGCCATATACCGGTGCGAAGTCAGAGTATTCAAAAGCAGACAATTCATCCAGGGTATAATCTGAAGAAAACCATGAATAGGTGGGCTCAATGGTGAGTCGTGGCTGAATCTCATCCATAATTATACCCTTGTAGTTATCATACAAGGCAGAGTTTAAGCGACGGTCTAATTTTTCGATTTCTTTATCGTACTGGTAGTCCTTTTTTATTTTATTTATTCCCCGATATGCAACTACGAAATCGTCGTTATTGATCGAAGTATTGATGATTTTCACCTCTATAGGAAGCAATAGGTGATCAACACGAATTTTGATTTGATTGTATAGTAATTCATTACCTTCTGAAAGCTTCTCAAGTTCAGACAGTAATGACTTAAGCTGTTCTGGGTAGACATCGTCATATTGGAGCAAACGATCTATTTTATCTGCCACATTTAGAAATTCGTTATTGGACTCCTGAGCGGTGACCGAAAATACTGAGCAGAAGAAGAGCAAAGCAAATGCTTTTTTCATATTGTAAATCTCTAGAATTAAACGTATGACTCAAAGTTACCAAAAAATTCTGCCCTTGCTTAGATCAAAGCATACTGATATAAAACTTAGATATTGGTGCCTTTTCCAGGAGGAAAAATTTCAGAAACCAGAGTAATAGCGTCTGCGATAGGCTCGTAAGTTTCTGTGTTAAATATCACGGCAGGATTTATAGGTTGATCTTCTAGTCGGATTTCAAAATGTAAGTGAGGACCATTTGATCTGCCTGTGCTCCCGCCTAGTCCTATAGGTTGCCCTGATTTAATAGTATCATTAGCGGATACTGTTCTTCGAGACAGATGCGCATAATAGGTTTCTAGACCATTCGAATGACGTATGATAACAAGGTTTCCGAAACCACCATCATTATACCCAGAGTACCGCACAACACCATTAAAAGCAGCTGCTACGCTATCACCCGTTTTAAGCTTAATGTCTATTCCGTTATGCCAACGCGTCCCTCCTCGGGATTTGAATGGAGAGTATAATGTGTTCTTTACGGGATATGTAGCTCCTGTAAATGAGGTGTCTAGTTTTAAAATCGTGAATTCATTGAAATTCGAACGAATTTTATCGTACGGAAACAAGCGTCTATTAGACCAACTACTATCAAACACTGCGCTATTTTCATATTCCCAATAACTACAGTCATGATAGTAGGAGATAGTTTCTGCACTATCTAAACGCACTTGTTTCTCCGATGCATACAAAGTCGTTGGAGTGGACGCGTCAAAAGAAATGGCGCAAACGATTGAAATCAAACCGATATTAATAAATTTCATAGCCGCTTTTTGTTAAGGGGCCGCAAATGTAGTACTAAAATCTATCAATCTAAAATGTAACCTACTGATTTACAATAAAGTCTACATTAAGCTTTTGAGTTCTCTTTCATTTTTACTAAATAAATAAGATAGGCAGGGACTATAGTTATCGTTGCCCAAACGAGTTTCATCGGGTCTTGCGAAGCGAAATAATAGGTCATCCAGACGCCCATTAAAAGGTATAGCAACGGGGTCAACGGATAAGCAATGGCCCTTACGCCATTAGTTTTAATTTTTCTCACTCTAATAACAAATACTCCCGCTACTACCATCATTGAAAATAGCGTTAAACTGAGGCCAATATATTCTACGATGTCTTTAAACGAACTGAATATTACAATGGTTATCGAAATAATCATTTGTAATACCAGAGCGCCACGAGGCGCGCCGTTACTGTGCTCTTTTGAGAAAAAAGCGGGGAATTTTAGGTCTACTGCCATTCTTTGAGTTACCCTTGGACCTGCTATAAACATTGAGTTAATACCCGCTAGTAGGGAAACCGCAAGGACACTTCCAAAAACTTTAGCACCAGAGGCACCAAAGTACTTTTCAATAACAATATTCCCAACGTCTACATTTCCAGCAAGCTCTTCAAAAGACGCTGAAGCCAGAAAAGCGAAATTCAAAAGAACATAAATTATAGTCACTAAAAAAGTTGCTTGAAGCAAGGCTGGAGCGAGATTTTTGCTGGGCTGATCTAAATGACCAACTACATATGTAGCGGCATTCCAACCGCTGTAGGCGAACATAACCCAAACGAGGGCTTGAGCGAAGGAAGGGCTTTTAATAAGGGAATAGCTCGTTTCAGTGAAATTAATATTTATCGTTGACAACAGACTTAAGTCAAAGAACAAGAAGGGCAGGCTTATAATGATAACAATCATGAGCACCTTAAGTGCTGTGAAAATATTCTGAACTATACCGCTTATCTTAACTCCAAACCATTGAATGAATGCAATGAATAGTATTGCTATTATAGCCAATAATTTTTGATGGATTACATTGTCTACAGTAAGATAAGAGCTTGCGGCAAGAGCTAAGCTGGCGATTGCCGCAGAAAACCCTGTGACGATAGAGACTAAACCACTAGCAATCCCGAGTACAGGGTGGTATAGTTTTGTCAGAAAATGATATTCCCCGCCATCTTCTGGAAACGCACCGGCTACTTCCGCATAAGAAGTAGCACCTGCTAATGATAATACTCCCCCTACCGTCCAGGCCAATAATATAGTCGCAACATCAGGTATCCCATCTTCAAGAACCTGAAAACCTAACGAAGTGAATACGCCCGTACCGATCATATTAGCTATGACCACGTTTCTGGCTACTATGAGGCTATATTTTTGAGCCACCTTACCTTAATTCTTGAGAATGACCATTTGATTTTGATCGTTACTTCCCCAGTGATAGCCCATCGAAAAAGGAAGTTTACCGGCGTAAAAAGCAGGATCTTTATAAACGCTATCTAAATCTGCTTGAAATAGCCGTTCATTAAAATCTTTTACCGGTGCTACGTAAGTGCCGTATAATTTAATGGTAGATTTTCTCTGGTCGAAGTATTTGAAAGGAATTCCAGTATCATCCTGTATATGAACTAAGGATTGGTTGAGAATGACATTTCTAATCTCTGAGAACGTCCTGTAATGCATTAAATAAGAGGCGGCTTTAACAAAGCTATTCACATCACCTATGTTAGCTAAAACTGCAGTTAGCGCGGTGTCTTTAGCGATCCCTTTGTCAGAAATATCGCAAGATAAATAGGTAACCTCCTGTATTGTTTCTGAATTATGTTCAACAAAATTCACACGTACACCTTGCTTAAAGTTTCCGCCTAATTCTGCAGGTGAATAGCTCATTTCTCCGTTATTTGAAACGGTGACGTTTTCTACAGAAACGATGTCGTGTCCAGAACTAGAGACCCCCCATAGAATAGAAGGGAGTATCCCCCCGATTTGTTTACTCTTTTTAATATCCGCGGCCATATTCTTTGTGATGAAATAGCTACGAAAGAAAATATCTCTTAACATGAGTCTAGATTCGTTTAGAGCCGTGTCTATATCATAGGTAGATAAAGAGGTAAAGTCCGGTAACGTTCCCACAGGTTCAATGGCCAGCATTAGGTAATGCGGTGCCTCCGGATAGAGTTGGTATAAATGGATAAAGTCTCCGCCGGAAAAAGGGTAAAAAACAGTTCTGCTTTTTCCCTCATCGCTCTCAGGAACAACATCGTTTTTCCAATTCATAAGCTTATCCAGTCTCTTTTCTTTAATGCCAGAAAATTCATGGGTAATGTATTCTGCATATTCTCTGTAGTAATTTGAGTCTATTTTGAAACCATGCACTACAGAGATACCTGCGAGAATCTTTGAGGCTCTATCCCAATCATTTGGGACGAAGACATCTTCTTTGATTAACGTAGAATCTATGACTACAACCGTAGATAATGTATCGCTAGTTTCCCTAAGATCAACAGAATCTTGTTTCGGACTGCAAGCGCCAAGAAGCGTTGCTCCTAGTAGTATATGGAATTTATTTAAGGTAGTTTTCATCGAATTCTTAGGCGTTGGCCAATTTTAAGTTGATCTGGGTTTTTAAGTCTATTCTTACGAACTAAAGAGGAGACACTGGTATGATATTTTCGCGCTATATGGCTAAGCGTTTCTCCACTTTTCACTTTGTGATAAGTAGCTGTTTTACGGATTTTGTATTCTGGAGGATCTTGTAAATCTGTCCCTGTGAGCTGAAGGAAGTCAGCCTTCAATAAGAAGGTGGAAGTATCGATGGCTGTCATCGCATCGAAGGATTGGCCAAGATACCTGAACTCCCAATGCAGGTGAGGGCCAGAACTTCTACCCGTTGAGCCCGCGAGCCCTATAAGCTCTCCAGCACGTAGGAAATCACCTGGTTTACAGTCTAGTTTGCTCAGGTGGGCGTATAGAGATTCAAGGCCATTTAAGTGGCGCACCATCACGCAATTGCCATAACCCCCATTGTTGTATTGAGCATACCGCACGACTCCGTTAAAAGCTGAACGTAAAGTATCTCCGATATCCATTTCTAAATCCCAGCCTCTATGCATTCTACCCCATCTTGGCCCATATCCCCAGTTAAAGGAATCAAATTCATTTACATAAAAAGCTTCTTCACCTTCAATTAAGTTGAAGTTAAATGTATCCTTATCATTAAACGTAGTCGCTTGAGGCAGTAAATTTCCAGGGCTTCCCCATCCGGAAGTATAGACAGGATGGTTTTCTAGTAGAAAGGCGCTGATGAATCCTCTGTCTCCTACTGCCAATTTTTTGGAAATGGAATCGATTGTAGACCTTAATAAGCTATCTGGCACTTCCCTAAAGTCTAACTGCACCATAGCTGGGGTAACAGAATCTAAAACAGCCACTGAGGAATCCTGAGCACCCGCATTTAAACTGATGCCTAGAATGATAAGTAGACTATTAAATATGTTTCGCTTGATAATATCTATATTCTTCTTCATACATGTTGTAGGCATCTAAAATGTAACCATTGTCGTATTTGCCTTCTTGATCAACTTTCAATTGTTTTGCCTGTTGAGGCTTAGTGTTATTTAGCCACGCTCTAAATGCGTTTCCTTCTATTTCATTTTTAAAGGGTAAGTCCTCTTGAATATCAGACTTAGGATAAGATTTGTGGTACTTATCTTCTTGGTAAACCACAAAAAAATTGGCATCCTGAGGGGCCCACCACCGTAAAAACTTGGATCCAAAATCCGATACGCGAATACAGCCTATGCTATTCGAGGAGCCTAACATCCCTCGAGACAACTCGCGCAATGCAACTTCGTGTATACCGTTCTGTCGCATTGCTCGATGGTTAGATTTATCTGGGAACATCAACAGAAAATTAGGTAGCTCTGTTCTGCCTTTATATCTAGTTACCCTTGTATTTCCTCCTCCTAGTGCATAGTCATGAATTGAATCTACTTTTGTATATGTTCGTTCTGTTTCCCAATTTTTTGAGGTTATCCGGTAGTGTAACCCATAATATTCACGGCGTTTTTCGATAGGTAGGTATTCGATAACCTGTGTCACCTCCACACTATCTTCGTTATAGAATTTAAGCGGCTCTAGTCGCTTAGACGAGGTGGCAAATCGAGCGACTTCGATCAGAGTATCTAGCCGTGCTTCACAAAGACAAAGTCTTTGACCGGAAGCATAAGCAGTTTCTCCAAGGAATCCGAAATCCCGATTTATCTCAGGGGTTTTATACTTCCACACTTGTTCAAAGAAATTCTTGTAAATGTCAAAGTTATTTGGGTAGCGCTTTTTTGTATAGGTAATAAATTCTTCATAGTATTCTTCGCTTTCAATGGCGTTATCCATTTTTTTATACAATTCCGAGGATGTGTATTTGAAATCTTCTAGGACTGATAAATCTGGATTCATTTCCTTGATTCCTCGTACTTCATAATTATCATCAAGAACATTGAGGTCACCAACGATATATCGGTTTTTATAAATAGAACTATCCGGTAGTTTGCTATTAAATAAGTGGTCAAAGGTTATGGTCTTACCATAATTTGAAGAGAAATAGGTTGAATTTTTTATTAGCGGTAGATAACAGCTGTTTTTTTTCGAATATTTCAAAATAGTTTCCGTACTCAGGTCTTTAATGGCCGAAGGGTGTGACCCAAAGTTAAGATTATGAATACTTTGTGAATGAGAACTTAGCCCAAAGCTAAAGAGGAATAGAACGAAGAGCGCTTGAAATAAAGAAGAGTTGTTTGTGCCAGCCGAACCACTTTTAAGCCCTTCTAGGGTGCATAAAAATCTGTTAAGTGCTTTCTCGCAGAGCATTATTTATTGATAAGGTATAGGTAAATATACGCATTCTTAAAGTCCCTAAATTATTATACCACCGTAAACGCGAGCATTTAAATTTCCGAATGTTATTAAATCCCAATGAAGGAATAGTAGAATAAGACTATTCTTCTTAAGTATTGAGCCTGCTTCCAGAAGAATATGCGGGTGTAGGTTTTTAACTCATTACTGCGTATTACGGAAGTCAGCGAACGCACAGATAGATTAAAATCATGAGCGGAATGACCCACCAAAACTTCTTAAACATAGCATCGGTCCACTTATTTGCTCCCCACATAGTAAAATATTCAACAAACAATATAGCGGATTTATTTACTGCAGCGCAGCGTGAAAATCGATTGATATCACAGTTTTTTGGACTCATCGTAACACTCGGCACTGTTCAAAAGAATTATAGAATGGTCAAAATGAAACAGCAATCGAACTAATAATAATTAGTTTTCTATGAAACAAAATCTTAATTATTATGAAACGCAAGTTATTATTTACTCTGGCAATCGTGAGTTTGTCAATGGGGCTAAGTGCTC
>Ga0233397_1001297_pt1 | contig 11794 bp, 10 predicted proteins | sample 35DmetaG_FD_189957 | JGI IMG/M metagenome (GOLD analysis project Ga0233397, IMG submission 189957) | Seawater microbial communities from Monterey Bay, California, United States - 35D | ecosystem: Environmental > Aquatic > Marine > Coastal | place: USA: California | collected 2016-10-20
CTATTGACTAAAGGCCCCGAGCTTCATTAAAATTCGCGCTTCCTAATAGCTTCGTTAGAAAAGGTTATGCGTCCCCTTCGTCTAGAGGCCTAGGACTCCAGGTTTTCATCCTGGCAACAGGGGTTCGAAACCCCTAGGGGACGCCACTTTTCTTGTAATGAAATCATTGCCTTAGGGATTCTTAGTGGGAAAGTGTGCCACTTTATTGTCACTTTTTTGTTTCACTCGACCAGATGTAAGCTCAATATTCTTCACCGGAACACCTTCCAGGTGAGTCTCACTAGCCCTACCACTAAACTGATCTAGCCACTCTGAATAGACCCTGAGAAACCATTCTTTAGAAAGATCGGGTCGTGTTGTAGTTGCCTCGTAAGATATGTTAGCGGAAGACAAATATCTCTGTTAGATATAAAAAGTGTATTCAACTCCTGTTTGCGATAACCCGATAAGGTCTAGATTCGCCGTATTGATGCTATGTTCTGCTACAGACATCGCTAACTGACTTGCTGTAGTTGCGCCGGAGTCAATTAAGACCCCATATTCGTCAAGTACATTTTGAGGCGCTTCTGTACCGGCGGCATTTTTATAGAGGAGTCCAACAACAGCTGAGCCAGTAGGGCTGGGTCCGAGAATAGCGTTGACTGCTAAATCCATTAGTTGCTCATAGGACATTCCGGCGTCTAAAAGTTTTAAGCCTTCTCCAAGATAGCTTTTATTCGTTGCTGCATCTTTCCCTAAGAGTGCTCCGAGTAATTTAATTGTATCACCAGCATTACCATCTATGTCGTATGCGAGGCTTTTGTCTGAAAAAGCTATTCTTTCAATATCAGTTGCTGAGTATTTGGTTGAACTAAGTTTTTCTGCTATGTCCCATGTCTTTTGTGAGGTCTCTACGGAATAATCTGTTGATTTTTTAGGTAAGGTTAGGACGTCAACATCTGAGCTTCCGGAAATTTTAGTAAAAGGGGCGAATGCGGATAGCCCCGCTTTTTTGCCTTCGGCGAGGTAGTGTTTTAATCCAGAGGGGTACGTGCCAGTTGTCACCGCTTCTGATGCGGCAGTATGAGTATTTATATAATATTTCTCATTGAAGCCAGGCTCTCCAAGAGAAGCTGAAACTGCATAGTTAGGACCAGTGCCGAGAGGTTTATTAAACTCATGAAGGTAAAAAATATTAGTGGACTCCGTCTTTGCGATATTTTGAAATTGAATCATGGAAACAAATTCCATTAGTCCATCGCTATCAAAGTCGGAAAAAATTACAGGCCTATTCGCTTTCATAGAACCTACTTTATTGGTGGGGATTTCAAGTATTTCAAATTGCCCCTTACCATCATTGAGATATAGAAGTGGATTTTGGCTGGACGTTCGATAAGTGGTGAGATCCATGTGACCGTCGTTATTGATATCTACTAATTTTCCGTACAAAGCGTGTGTCTGCCTTTCGCCGTAGGCATTTAGCTCATTATATTTCGGAATGAGGTTGCTTATATCTGAAAAATTACCGGAACCATCGTTAAGCAGAATTTGCCAGTAATCACCCCCGTAGTAAGGCTCTTGTCTAACGTATTGAATCGCGAGATCTGGGTCACCATCGTGATCGAAGTCGGCACTTAATATCTTAAGTGCATGTTGGTTTGAAATTCCGTATATAGATGGTGGGAGTTGCTTTCTGGATTCATAAGAGAAGGAGCCATCGTTATTGATGAATGCATAACTCGAGGTAGCGCCTCCGCCCCAACCAACGATTAAATCATCATAACCATCGTTGTTTACATCAATTAACAATTGATCAATTAGTCTATTGTTGCTAGCAGAGCCATCATCGTCAGGCCAGTCGACACCAATTAATTGTTGGAATTTATCTCTGCTTAATTCAAATGTTCCGTCTAGATTTTGTGTTAATTGAAATCCACCCTCGGACCCACCCTGACCGACCCATATATCATCCAGTCCATCACCTGTTATATCTCCGACAGCGAAGCTATGCGCGTTTATGGCCAGGGGAAAACCGGGAATTGCTTCTGGCGTTAATGGAAAAATTGACTCCGCTTTTATTTGAGAATCTGTTGGTTGCACTAATACTAGCTCAGAGGGAAATTGAGCCGGTCCTTCCTTATACGCGGCCCTTGAAGAAGGCTCTCTTGTATCGATATTTACTGTCAAATAAAGCTCATCGGTTGTGGAGTTTAATCTAATCGGTTCAGCTTCAACGGCACTGCTGGTCACAGGCATTTTTAGATTGGCCTCAGCATCAAAAATGAGCGTGTCGTTCATAGAGAGAAGGGCGATGAAGGGGGTGCGAGTGTCTTCCCCACTTGAGTACCCTTTCATTATTGGAAGGATAACGTCTTTGGATTCGTCGTTATTCAAGTCCATCAAAAAGGCGACTTGTATCTCAAATTCAAGAAGCCCCCCGGGAAAGATTTTTCCTTCGTAAAGTCTGCCATCTTTGTCTATTGATGCATCTGTAAAACGATGAATTTCACTTTTTAAAAAGCCGCCGATTGGGGCTGAAAATATATCTGTTTCATATTGAACTCGAGTAAGATATTTGTCATAACTTTCTCCGATCGGGCTTTCTTTTCGAAATTGAAGGGTTTCGACGCCGGATAGCGTCGACTCTGTCCCCGTCTTAATGTTTTTTACGATGACTGAATCGTTGTCGTAATTAAAATCGAAATCGGTGTAATCCGAATCATAAAATATTACAAGATCATTTCCCCCACCTAAATCGATGACGTTATTTCCCGCCCATACGAAAACAATCTCGTCTAAATCCGATCCTATAACCGTCGCATCTTTTGGGTTTAGGGCATCGCTCGGAAGCTGGACTGCAGTAACTCCCGCTAGTTCATCACGAAATCCGAACCCATCCAAAGCGAATCCTTCTTTTAGATTTACAGTAGGGTTTTTAGGCGCCCACCAGAGAATATAGCCGACATCAGTGCCAGAAATTGCATCATTACCAGGCCCAGCGACTACCTCAATAGAAGCTAGATTTATTAGAGTGTCATCACCTGCCCTGGAATCTATTTTAGAGGTTCCAGCAGGAAGATCGCTGCCATCTATTGAATCGTCATTATCTGTTCCAAAGTAAGTGCTCATAGAGGTTTCCCCGCAAATCTAATCCGCAGAGTACTATGAATCTGAAGCTTGAATAAATAATTTTGTGCAAAGATTGAGGTCCGACAATAATGGGTCGAAGCGCGGCAGTGGCTACAGGATTGTTCGGGGCTAATACTCGATAACCTTCCCAACGTATAGAACTGGCTTCTAATTTGCCCAGGCATAATGTTTTGCACCCCTGCTATCACCTTCTATGACCTTCTAATGATTTGTAATGATAAGTAAATCAATGACTTAACAAGGTGGTAAAAGGTGATAAAAGGTAGCAACAGGGGTTCGAAACCCCTAGGGGACGCCACTTTTATTGTCATAAAATCAATGGCTTAGGTTTTTAAGGGGGCAGGCAGAAGGTTTTAGAAGGTTTTGTGTCTTTTACTTGACCAATTTAAGCCCAATATTTTTCATAAGCACACTTAAATGCTTTCTTCTTTTGGGCGCAGATGTGAGCCATGATTAGGCACTGCGGCACCGTCTAGGTGGGATCTGTTTTGCTTACCAATTTTTTTGGTTTCCATTGATCAAACGAAAAGATCCGCTGTCATACTGTTCTAGAACTAGTCCCTGCGATTTGTTATCAGACAAGATATCTAGGTCGCCGTCTCCGTCATGATCGATTGCTTTCAGCCAAAAGACCCATAAATTCGAGTCTAATGCATCTTCTTCGTATAAGGTTTCATACGAAAGCGAATTGTCTTCTGCGCTCAGAGTTGCCAGCTCTATCATTGCGCCCTGGTAATTTCTACTTCCAGAACCCGTGAGAGAGAGGAGAATTTCAATATCTTTATCGCCGTCTAGATCGACAGGTAATATATCGACGATTGTTGTAAATGGCTCATTTCTCCTAACATTAATTATTTCAGTATAAGTAGGGCCTAACCAGATTTTCGCTGCGCTGTCTTTTAAACACTCGCAGGCGGCAAGGATATCTGGGGAACCATCATGGTTAACATCATAAATCTCAGAAGTAAAAAGCGTTCCAATACCTGATAGTGGCTCAGGAAATGTGTTCGTGCCATCAATAAAATTTCCATTTCCATCGTTGAGTAAAATCAATAAGCTAAAGCCAGTAACGAATAGATCGATGTCTCCATCTCCATCAAGATCTCCAGCTGATGCGCTGTGATAGAAACCTAGGTGCTGATCAAGATAGTGAGTTGAATAAGTTCCGTCGATATTAGACAGTATAAGCCAAGGGCTTTCCCCAGGAAAAGGTGACGCATCAAAACCATGGTCTACGACAAATATATCTGGGCGCAAGTCGCTATTAAAGTCAGCGACAATTGCTTTCCTCGGATGAACAAAACTAGGAATGGTTCCACTTAACATCGATACATCATACGTGTAGGATCCGTCTCCATTATTTATGTAAATTTCTGCTGGGATCTTTTTTACATTTTCTTGAAGGTATGGAGTCTCCCACCAGAGTGTTCCGACAAATATGTCATCATCTCCGTCTAGATCAATATCTAAGTAGGTAATGGCGTTGTATGTGCTGTCGCCTTGATTAAAATTATTTTTGTTGCCCTTTTTTATTTCCGGATTGCGTATTTCTTTGTATGCGATCCAGGTTGACGTGTCCCTATTTAGAGTAGATAAGTTCTCGGTCAAAAGCGGTACGTTTGCGGATTGTGCGCTAAATCGGTTATTTGAATTAGGAATCAGAATTACGTTTGAGTATATGTTCTCTCCGCTCTTCAATAAGTTTATTGTAATTTTTTCCCCATCAAATATTGAATTTGTTTTTTGACTTGAGATATTTTCTTCAGAATGACTTTTATATGCGAACTCAAGCTCCCCAATATATTCGAGTTTTAAATTCTTATAAACTTTTTCACCGAATTTCAATGCTGGTAGAGTTAGTGTTGAGCCGTCAAGCTCGGCAAAAGCAGTAGCCTGCTGAGCATTCATAGTGTTGCATAATGTAAACGCTAGAATGGACGATATAACTGTTGCGGATAGTTTGCGCATTAGTCATTCCTAATGTTTATTATTTTTTAAGACGGTAGGCTCTCTAACCTACAAAGTCAATGGAAGTAATCGATTCGGTGAGAGTCGGAGGTGGCAGGGGGAAATACCAACTTGAAATTAAAAACTGCGTTCTAATTCATCTTGTCATATTGTTTTGCACCCCCTCTATGACCTTCTGCTGCTTTGTAATGATAAGTAAATCAGGGTGAAAAAAGCGTAGCAACAGGGGTTCGAAATCCCCTGCAGGATGTCATTTTCTGAACGTGTTCGACTGGTTGTACACTTAAAACGGAAAACTCAGATTTAGGCTTGGTCAATAGACTCAATGATTTTGTCGTTTCGATAATAGCTTTTACGGGCTTTTTTAGATATTTAATCCAATCCCCTGGCTGTATCTTTGACCCATTCGATGAACAGAGGATGACTAACTATCCCTTTCTCGTTAAAAGCATAATCCAAACCATCAAGATCTTTTTTGACGCGTGATTGAATTCCCTCACTGCTCATTAGGTCGGTCACTACCAAGGTTCGTCTGCTATCAGCTGAATTTTGTTCTACTAGATTTCGAAAACGCATGACATTTTCTGATCGTGTGTTCGGATCTGCGTCGTCTTGTAGGCTTAATGGGAAGACGCTATGAAAATTACCTTTTCCCTGTACATGTTTTGCAATATTTTGCATGATTTGCAGTTGTTTCGCATTATCAGCAGTATCGATGGGCCCGTGTGCAACAATAATTACTGTTTCTTGCTGAGGATCTTTACTGATTTCCATGGCGTGTTCATAAACAATTTCACGCGCATAAATATGGTCATTGATTGGCTCTAAAAAATTAACTTTCGCGTTATCAATAATCCCAATATCTGCATAGGTGTATTTAGGTTCTAAGCCAAAAGCATAACGCCATTGCCTGATTAGAGTATTATATGGACTTTCTGTTAGCGGTATTATATGGATGACATCTATTTCTTTTTCTTGCATTTGGATTAACGCACAGGATATGTGCCTTGACGTCATCATGCTCATACCAAATGCGATACTTGTTGTATAGTTTTTAGTCAACGGTTCTACGTCATTGAATAGAATTTGATCGGCGAAGTCATTCACTCCATGAGCCAATATCAAAATGCCTTCTGATGCTTGTTCATTGGCAGTCTCATATTCCCAGTAGTAATCGCTTCCCATAGAATTCATTATGCGCATTATTTGTTCATCTCCAAATTCCCTGAGGGTTGGAAGAGACTCTCTTATTTGAGGAAATTTTTCTTTCATTTCGCGGGAATCAAGCGGGAAGTATGCTTTTTTGGTCGAAGGATCTTGCTGGGGGCATGCCTCTTGTCCTGCTGCGTTATATGTTATTAATACATAAGCGGCAGCTATAAATTTGAGTACGAGTGTATTCATGTATTTTGAAGTTTCTTCTCTGTTTAGGTTTTGACATGAAATATATCAGCATTTTAATGATAATGATAATTATTCGCATTGCATCGCGTTGTTGTATTTCCCTTTTAGAACACTATTTTGTTGAAAGTGAAATCGGCGTAGAAAAGGCGCTTATACCAACGCGCAAAGTATCCAGTTGACTTAGACGTCAATAATGAACTGACTCCGAGAAACAGAGGCCTGTTCATGAGGTATATTTAAGTCCAAAAACCATAATCTTAGACGTGCTTTCATTTTAATTAGTAAGAAAGGATTTAGTTACATGAATCAATTGCTTTCACAGCCACGGTTTCGCGGTTTTTCGCATCAGATTATGTTCTTCGTCTCAATTTTTGCTTCTATTTCGCTCGTTGTTAAATCAACAAATAAACTTGAGTTAGTCGCAACTATTACTTATTCATTTGGACTTTTATCAATGTTTGGATTCAGCGCTTTGTATGACCGAAAGAACCTAACGACTGAGAAAAAGAAACTTCTTCGTAAGTTTGATCACGGGGCGATATTTTTAATGCTTGCGGGTACGTTTACTCCTATTTGTTTATTAGTGCTTCCAATCGAGAGTGGAATAAAGTTATTAACAGCGGTTTGGTTGGCTTCTATGATTGGAATATTGGTATTCGTTTTGTCAGAGAGTATGCCCAGATTAATACGTGCGTTTATTTTCTTACTTATTGGATATTTCATTTTTCCATTTATGCCGGCTGTGATACTCGCTCTTAATGCGCAAGAAATTGTTTTATTACTAAGTGGAGGAATCGTATACTCATTGGGCGCTGTGGCTTATGGAATTAGATTTCCTGTGCTCAGTCCTGAAATATTTGGATTTCACGAGTTTTTTCACCTTCTGGTAATTGTTGCCGCAACACTTCATTTTTTTTTGATCTTCGGTTTAATCTGATCATCGAACACATCTTGAGCACTCGACTAGATCTGAGGCTAAATAATGAGACAGAGGATTGGTCGCGATGGCAATTAAGCCTACTATTTACAAGTTGACAGTTTCGCTAAGCGACTTGGATCGTCAGGTCTACGACTCGCTGAGTCTGACTATCGCACGCCATCCATCTGAGACGATAGAAAGAATGGCAGTTCGGGTAATGGCTTTTTGCTTGAACGTGCGAGAGCAACTTGTATTTTCCAAAGGGCTCAGTGATACAGACGAACCCGACATTTGGGCTCATTCGTTGGATGGTAACTTGGAGCTCTGGATCGATGTTGGGGAGCCGTCGCCAGATCGAATAAAAAAAGCAAGCCGGCTTTCGAAGGAAGTAAAAATCTATAGCTTTAACAGCAAGGCGCCGACTTGGTGGCAACAGAATGAAAAACAGCTTACTATTTTGGACGCTATTTTCCATCGGTTCCAATGGGAGCAAGTGGAAGCACTCGGGTCTATTATTGATCGTGGAGTAGGTCTCTCAATAACTATATCAGGCGACTCCTTATTTGTTGTCAGTGAATTAGGTGACTGTGAACTTATCCTTCAGAAATTGTCAGACAGTTCTTGATCTTTAATCTTTATCCATTTTTTTTTGAGAGAAATATATGTCAGGTCCAAAACCCAAAACGTCATTTATTGGTGACGGCGAAGTACAAATCGTCAGGTTAGTAAAACAACCGATCGACTTGTATAAAATTTTGAAATTCGAGGGTCTGGTAGGTAGTGGAGGAGAGGCAAAAGCTGTTATTGATAAAGGTCTTGTAATCTTGAACACCGCTGTCGAAACGCAAAAGCGAAAGAAGGTTTTTTCGGGTGATACAATCGAATTTAATGGAGTTTGTTACCGTGCGCTTTGCGACGTACCGATGGCCTCGACGGAGCCAGATAATATCTCTCAAAATAAGAATAGAGATTTTGTTGTGAGCAATGCCAAACCTATTTTTGCGTCTGCTGTAAAAACTGAATTTAAAGGGGTAGCGTCAAAGAAGGGTGGCAGAAGAGCGATTGGAATAAAGTGCTAGAAATAGAGGTGCTGCTAAGTAGTTAATTCTCCAAAGTTGATCGGGGCAAACGCGCACTTACAGAATTTCAACTGGTGCTTACGAGTGTCAAACAAAGGATTTATTATGAACACTTCTTACCCTCGTCGAAAATTCATCAAGGCAGCTCTCGCTGCCGGGCTTGGATCTGGAGCATTACTGTCTACCTGGTGTGCGAAAGTTCTCGCTGCTTTAAATGATTTAGAGATAAGTAAGGTCTTCGAGCATGGAATTGCAAGCGGAGATCCAACTCACGATGGAATAGTTCTGTGGACCCGAATAACCACAAACGTCAGGGTTTCTGTCCAGTGGCAAGTGGCGATCGATGACGACTTCGATAATGTTGTCCAGCAGGGCGAGTCGATCACCGACGGTGCATCAGACCATACTGTTAAGATCGAAGTAAATAACTTGAGACCAGGTGAAACTTATTACTATAGATTTTTGACTGAAGGAACAACTTCAGGACCAGGCAGGACCCGAACCCTGCCTGTTGGCCCTCTTAAGCGCTTAGGAATAGCTGTAGCTTCTTGTTCAAACTATCCATTTGGTTACTTCAACGCGTATGAAGAAATTGCTATTGATGAGGACGTTGAATTTGTTGTGCACCTTGGGGATTACATATACGAGTACGGTGCTGAGGGATGGGGGGCCGAACAGGGTGGGCTACTCGCTCGGATACATTCGCCGAGCCATGAGATCGTAAGTCTAGCTGATTATCGACAACGACATGGCCAATACAAGGCAGATCGAGCATCTCGCCTGATGCATGCATCGCACCCTCTGATTGTAACGTGGGACGATCACGAGTCAGCAAATAATCCTTGGGTAGGTGGTGCTCAAAATCACCAGCCCGAAAAAGAAGGAGAGTGGCATAAGCGCCGAGAGGTCGCATTACAAGCATTCTATGAATGGATGCCGATTCGCGAACCAATAGCTGACGGCCAAAGGGAGGAATTGTGGAGACATTTTTCTTTTGGGGACCTGGCATCCATGACAACGCTTGAGACACGCCACACCGGCCGAAGCTTGCAGGTAACATATTCTGACCATTTGAAGGGCATAGAGAATCTTTCGCAGCGAGAGCGATTTCTAGATGAGGTTCTTGGAGACCCCGATCGCACAATGTTATCAAGTAAAATGGAAGGTTTTTTGGCTGCTAAATTAAAAGATTCTGTCAATTCGGGTCAAGCTTGGCGGATACTGGGGAATCAGATTCCAATGGCGAGAACACATGTGCCAGACGTCGCCAGGCGACTCGCACGGGATGTTTTTTCTAGTCTAGATTCGTTGCCTGACTCGTATAGCAACCTCTCGCGGCTCGGTGAGCTTGATCTTCCCCTATACTTGGATACCTGGGATGGATATCCAGTGGCTCGAGAGAAATTGTATGACCTTTGTCGTGAATCTGGAGCTAACGATTTAATTGTCCTTACCGGCGATAGTCATGCGTTTTGGGCGAGCGAGCTTTTCAATAACGCAAATCAATCTATGGGCGTCGAGTTAGGCACGACCGGTGTCACATCTCCCGGTGACTTTGAAAGTTACGGACCACAGGGTGCGATGGCGATTGACAGATTAGTTTCCGAGCATAATCGTGAGGTGATTTGGACCGACTGTACTCGAAGAGGCTTCATTAAACTTATTTTAACTAAGGACTCGGCTCAAGCCGACTACATCGCTGTGGATACAGTCAATTCTGAGAAATACGTCCCGTCTTTGGTGCGTCAAATGAGAATCACAAAGAAAGACGGAGACCTCGTCTTTGACGATTAGGGCTATAGGTCTTGAAATCGTTGGCTGATTGAGGTGTGCGTTGTGAAGGAGGAAGTTATCCTTAAAAACCACTTTGAGCGACAAGCCTGTGGACCGGAGATAGTTTTCTCAATATCGTTCAATACTCTGGTATGTTGCGTTGAAAAACACGCCAATAATGCCACTCTTCAGTAATATATTCGTTTCCGTTGGCATCCGTTTCTTTTACAGTTGGGCTTAGTCCTCCGCGTAATCGTGTTACCTCAGCCTTATCTTGAATCAACACTGCTGTCATTTCATAAAGCTTTCCATCAATCTTTAGGCGCACGCGCGGATCGCGCTCAATATTGCGCCACCATGCCTTTCCGTATGGAAATTTCTTTTCTAGTCTAAAAGTTTGTCCACTTGATTGAAGGTAGAGCTCTTCTCCGCGCGGGACCAGCAGGATCGTGACGGAGTGGGGGATGCCGTACCACGTGCGAGTTTCAAGCTCGGTCGCATTCTCGCTGAACGGGTCGCTGAACTTTTTGACCCAGTCCCAATCCTTCACTGGCTCACGAAAAACTTCTCCTGCAAGCCATAATCCGGGTCTCGCTGACCGACCTGCATTGAGATATTCGTTGGCACTTGGGTGTCCTGGCGATAGCCCAGTCGTGCGTAACGTCAAAAGTATTCCGCAAACGAGCCCTCCAGCCGCAAGCAAGCTGATTTTTACGATCCTTACCCTGTTCATGTCCCCAAGATACTATAGATTTCGGCTAACAAGGAAGATTAGAGTTTTTCTTGTGCAGTGCAGACCTTTCTATAAAGAAGTCGAAAGTCCGGAAGTCGAAGCTTTTCAAAGTTTTCAAAAGCTCCCGCTTGTATAAAAATACTTGATGGTAAGCTAGTTTCAACGGATATTTAATATTAGACTCTAAGGCCGCTGATTAATTTTTTATAAGGAAGGTAATGCATGCTAAATCTTAGACTTAACGTAGCTATTTTTTTGTCTCTCTCTTTTTCAACTCTTGCGCTTTCGCAGGTCGGTATTAAATACGATATTAACGCCTCGAATCCGCTGGCTGTTGTGGCAGCGATGGACAAGTTCTACTCTTCGCCGACCGGGCAAGCCGCTTCGGGGTCAGTGACGTTATATCAATACATGGCAAATGGCGATAACCCAGCCACACACGCATTTTTAGTGAGCTTTTCCAATTTGGAAGAGATGCAACAAACTTTTACAAGGAACGCATTGTCGCAAGATTGGACTAATTTTTTGACCGAGTTGAATATGGCTTCTGAGCAGGTTGATTCGGTTATGTATAGATCAACGGGAATAACGGGCGGTGATCCATCAAAAGTAACATCTCCCAATACCGCAAATTATTGGATCTACTTAAATGTTTCTGACCCCGCAACGTACGCCTCAGCTTGGCAGGCCCTAACGAGTAAAAATGATGATCTTGATGTAGCTAGTGGGCTGTCTGAAATTTTGGCAGATGGCACGAGCACCGTGACTCACGTAATAGCTCAGAGGGCT
>Ga0233397_1001308_pt1 | contig 11746 bp, 10 predicted proteins | sample 35DmetaG_FD_189957 | JGI IMG/M metagenome (GOLD analysis project Ga0233397, IMG submission 189957) | Seawater microbial communities from Monterey Bay, California, United States - 35D | ecosystem: Environmental > Aquatic > Marine > Coastal | place: USA: California | collected 2016-10-20
GTGGTGGGGGTATGTCATTGCCGGTCGAAACATATGCGTTGCATGGAGCAGCATTGAACGGCCAGGCCCGGCTGGTTGGGTACAATGCACATCAGTGTTTCGCCAGTGCGCTCGACTCGCTCAGTTCACTTCCTCTAATTGTTGCTCCCTGATGCCGTTGTTTTTTCAATTTTTCAAACCAGGAAAAAACGGGTTTCAATTCGTTGTCTTCGCCCTGGTCTTGGTTTTTTCTTCATTGCAGCTGGAAGCGCAGGAAATGATGAGGCGCGGAAAACGCCACAAGGTGGAGTTGGAAGGAGAGAGTTTAAGACCAGCAAAAGCATTTCGAATCACCCATTCCGTCTGTCCCCTTGCAGGAGAACATTTTGCAAAGGCGCGTAAAATGCGCCGGTGGAATGCTGTGCTTTTGAATGTTGGCATTGGTGAAGTTGTGGTTAGCATGGTGGCAATTGATCGCGAACAATTGGCCGTTGGAATCACAGCAGGCCTAGCGGGAGGTGTCGTGGAAGCAATCATATCGGTTCGTATGAAGCGCATCGACGAGGAACTTGATCTCGGAGTCAAGGCTTACAATCAATGCATGCTATGGAGATAAGACCATCAGAAGAGCCGAAGTCCTATGTGCTTGCAATTCAGAAGTAGGCTGAAATGTTGTTGGCTGCTTTCGTTTATTGAACCGCCACGCGCTGAACCGCCACGCAGTCAGTGGATTGAGTTCTTTGGCTCATCGGGCAATTCAGCATATATTTGCAAACGCTTCGAAGGAAGCAAAGATGGGGGATTAGCTCAGCTGGCTAGAGCGCTTGCATGGCATGCAAGAGGTCATCGGTTCGACTCCGATATTCTCCACCCATAACGAACAGACGGCGTGCCATCGAGGTGCGCCGTTTTTGTGAAATCTCATGGGTCAAATACAAAAAAAGCTACGGCTGTTCATGCGGGCCTCGATTGCCCTGGTTGCCGCAGCCTTGCTGCTCGATTTTGTGCTTCCCGGACAACGGTTTACGACTGATGTGATCAAGGTTGACAGGAAGATTCAGAAGCACAACAACGCCGCAAAAGGTCACCATTACTCGTACCAATTGAGTTCCACTCAACACACGTTTTCTGTTTCAGAAACGGTGGCAAAGTGCACGAAACCGGGAGATGATATTGAGTATTCTATTTCCCGTTTGTTCGGCGAAGTCAATTGGTGTAAGCCGATGCAAATGCAGACGAGAGCTTACTATTCCTTGCGGTGGCTCGCCGCGTTGTTGCTTCCTCTCTCGGTCTTGGTTCTCATGTTTGTCGCCCCAAGAGTCAAAAGCGCACTGGATGTGGATGTTTTGGTTTTCGTTTTACAGGTGGTGTTAATGGTCGAGTTCGTTTTTTTGGTGTTCGTCTAACTTGCTGTTGTGATTGACTTTATGCAGACCTTAGAGCCATGAATACGATTGATCTGGAACAAAAATTCAAAGCCATAAACGACCGCTGGAATCCGCGAATCATTGCCTCACTCAACGGTCAAGAGGTGAAACTTGCCAAAATTGAAGGAGATTTTGTGTGGCACGCTCATGATGAGGAAGACGAACTATTTTATGTGGTGAAAGGGCGTCTTGAGATCCATTTCAGGGACAAAATCGAAGTGCTGCTCCCGGGACAAATCATCGTCGTGCCTAGAGGAGTGGAGCACAAGCCTTTGGCTACTGAAGAAACGTGGATCATGCTTTTTGAACCGCAAAGCACGGATCACACTGGTGGCGTGGATACGCCACTGCGCCAGAAAAAGGTCGAACGCATTTGAGAACGAGGAGGCGTGGGCGTTTACCGACCTTCTACATGGAGCACGCGACTGTACCGCTTGAGGCTTCGTAGGATAAAAAACACAGCGAACGAACCGATCACGGCATTCTGCCAGAACGGGTGCAAAACGGCTTCCCAATCTTGGGAAATGTGAACGTAGGTCTTGCCCATCGATACCAACGCCAGGCTGAGAAACACAGCAAAAAACCCGTTGTATTCGCGCTTGAGTACGTTGCGCAAGGAGAATACCGTGTCGGGAGCAATCCATTTGAGGTTGCGCGGCAAAAACGACGGCACATCCACGGACCAGTCCAAGTAGGATTGCCCGAATTTCCCTCGAAGAAAGGCCTCTTCAGCGAACATGATGCGTTCGTAGTACAACCAGTAAAGGAGGCTGCAAACCACGGTGAACCAAATGTTACCGACATAAATCATAATGCCCAACCACATGAAGAAATTGCCAAGGTACAAGGGGTGGCGCACCAAGCTGTACATGCCCTGTGTGTTGAGGACATCAGCCACTTGGCCAGCTTTGGTGTTCCGTCCAGAGGTTCCACGAGGCGTGTAGCCAATGGTGAGGGCGCGAATGACCAACCCGAGCATGGACACAGCAATGCAAACCACGGCGCTGATGAGATCAAACGTTTGAAAGAGGGGATCCCAACCCATCCCAATGACCACGGCCATCAATGCGTAGAGCGCAAGTGGAAAGTAGGAGCGTCCGCGGAACAGCCAATTGCCTGAGCGTTCCAATTCTTCAATCATTGCCATGTTGTCCTTCTTTAATGTTGAGGTTATCGCGCCGCAAGATAGTTCTTGTAACCGAGCTCGATTCCAAGCTTGTGATAGCAAAATGTCTTAAACCGGTCTTTTGCTGTTCTACGGTCGAGGGTGATGTCGGTATCGAAGGTCCAGTTTTGTCTTTGAATGCGCGGGAGCATGACGCTTGGATGTGTGCCGTTGAACCGTGCTAGCTGACTCACCTCGCGTCCGTAGTCATATGTTTTTGCCGCAACGACGTGGTCCGAGACCCAGTTGTCATCATGCCACATTTTATGGAAGTTTTCTTGCTTTCGCTGCATTGCTGCGGGCTCCTTGACCCAGCCGTAATGATGCATGTACGCCTTCACGCGTGCAACACGCAATTTCTGGTTGCTTGGTTTACGAAAGCCTTGGGCATCGCGAAACGAATAAATCCCACGTCCAGGCTTGATGATTCGGATTTCATTTCGGTACCATTTGCTGCTTGTCCCAACGTAATCGTAGGATCCATAAAAATGTCGATACGGAAGTAAAAGTCCGTCGATTTCGTTGCGGAGCAGATTGTCCTTCATGGCGAGTTGTATCGCCGCATGCCCATCTTCGTGGAGCACTTCATCGCCTTGAATGTAAATGCACCAATCACTATCGGGATCAATACCTGCGAGTGCTTTGTCCGTCTCCACTGCGAGCACACGACCACCTTCTCTCAACGTATCGTCCCAGACGGTGTGAATGATGCGAATGCGATCTGAGGCAATTGATTGAATCAGTGATAGGGTTTCGTCACTGGACTCACCAACGGCAACGATGACTTCGTCGCACAGCGGAAGGATGGAGCGAATGGCTTCGACAACTGGATAGTCGTAGTCTACGGCATTGCGGATGAATGTGAAGCCAGATACTTTCATAGGTTCCGTTGGAGCGATGATGCCAACGGTTCGCAAGTTAGTTTGCGCTGTCTAAAGTCAGTAGCGCAGGATCAAACGAGATCCTGTGGACTCTCCGATCAATTCAGTCGAAACCGTGCAGATCCATGGAGCGCTTGATACAATACTTCCGGGCGACCCCGCTTCTCCTTCAAAGCAACCGTCACCTTGGCAGCCGATGCAAGCGCCCGTACCTTCGGTGCCACCACTGATGTCAGCGATAGGCGTTCCGTTCAGTAATAACTGCGTGCTGCCAGCTGCTGTTCCACTCGATGCAGGCCCACAATCCCAATTGACCCATCCTGTTGTGCCCACTTCACAGGAGACTTGAGAACCTGCCGTCCCTCCAGCACTCGCGACCAGCTCCAAGGTGTCTCCATTGGCCAGATTGTAAACCATACTGATCATTTTTAGAGCTTGACCTCCAGCGCCTCCCTGGGCGTTGCAAAGTGCACAATCGGAAGATCCGGGCATCGATCCACAGATGGCGCCGCCATCCCCTCCCGATGCTCCCCATAATTCGATGCACAAAGTTGATGTTGCTTGTTCAACCACAAAAATGGCGCCATCCAAGTTGGAGTCAAATACACCATGAACGGATGGAGAGGCGGCAGCATTTCCGGAAAGGGCAAGAATGAATTCCTCCTCCGTGCCCTCGTTGCCCAAACTCAGCCAAATCTCATAAGCACTCAAACCAGCTTCACCTTGCGCTCCGGGTTCGCCGTCCATGCCGGGTTCGCCGTCCATGCCGGGTTCGCCGTTCATGCCGGGTTCGCCGTTCATGCCGGGTTCGCCCTGTGGTCCCGCGACTCCTTCGAGGCTCTCAAGGAATTCGTCGACATTTCCCGTATTTCCATTTTGAAGCCACAAATCATAGGCACTCATACCATCTGCGAAACCTAATTCTACAGCGTCGATCAAGGCTCCACTGCTGGTTAGTAGATACAGGGTGTCACCGATGTATTCAAGATTCAAGCTGAGTGAATCAGCTTCAGCGACAAATTCTTCTTGAAACAATGTCAATAAAAAGAGGAAGTCTGGCGTGTTGATGCTGCCATTGCAATCTACATCAGGATTGTAGGGTAATCCGTTGCAAGCATTTCCGGATGTCGCTTGCGCGTGCGCCACGGTTAACGCTGGGGAAGAAAAAATGACAGACATGATTAGAATCCAACCAATGGGCGTTGAGGATGTGGTTCTAGGATTGAGCATATTCGGCATTCTTTGGTTATACGCGAAAGATACTAAAAATGGCACAAATCGAGATTGGGCGACATAAAGGATGGTTGCGACGACTGAAAATATTATTTCAGCTGCTCTTTTGGATAGGGTTCGTTACCGGCAATTGCTCGCATCCGCGCATTATCACGAATATTCAACCAGAAAAGATTGATGTCGCCAATGTGCCAGTTGTCACGCTGAAGTTGCCGGCCAAAAGGAACGTTGGGCGTTGCAAGGCTCAAAACCCCTTGGTCGACGCAGGCCTCCAGTGCGCCTTGATATTTGAACTTCATTTTTGAGAGTACGACCCCTCTGTGTTCCTCTGGTGCATTGCAAAGAATCGAATCTGTCCATGTGACAGGGTGTGTGCAAATTGGATCCTCGTCTTTGTAGCCGAGCCAAGGAGGTTTGTAATCTCCACCGTACGTCATCCAAGAGCAAACGCATCCCACTTGTTCAGGAGTGTGGCAAGGCGGTATGGTCGTGAAATCCGAGGCATACCAGTCAAATCCCGGGCCATAGGCAGCGATCAGTTGTGATTGAAGTGGTCGTCCGTCAAAAAATTCTTGGAGTAGCCACCTGAGGTGCCAGCTGCCTTGGCTGTGGCCGGCCAAAATTATTTTTCGACCTTGATTCCAATGAGTGAGGTAATGCTCAAATGCAGCCTTCACATCTTCATATGCCAATTCTAGCGCAGCATAACTCGTGCTGTCTTGCCAACTGAATACACCAATGTGCGCTTGACGGTAGCGGGGTGCATAGAGTTTTCCTCCCATTTGAAATGCGCTGGCTTGGAGTCGCATTGGATAAGCGTCAGTGATTTCGTTGATGCTCTCATCGTCCACCGAGGCGTTCCACCATTCGCCCTCAAAGTATTGAGTGGGATAGACGAAAAACACATCCACAGGAAGTTCATTTTCATCATATGCCAAAGCATTTTCGGGAAGGTCTTTCGGAAGGTCATCCGCCAAATCTTGTCGGTTGGGAAGTGCGATCCAATCTGTTGGATTGCGATGGTCCGGGACTCGGTGCTCATTCCACAGAAGGTCTTCTTTTGGCTGAAGACCATCACTGCAAGCAGTCAAACAGAGCCCCATGAACAAAAACGCGAGCTCTACGGATGTTATTTCGAGTTTAAACATGCAGAAGCAACAAAGATGCGAATGAAGGTGTTTAACTTGTACCAGAACTTTTGAATGAAATTCCACAAAATGAATTTACGATTCGTGTCCCTCTCGCTTGCTTTGTTTTGCGTCATTCTTTCCAACGCCCAGACCAGCTCGTTTGCTCTGTACAATCCTTCGGAAGCGATCGATTCTCAAGAAATTCGTTTAAAGGGACTGGACGTGCGTCCCACTGATGAGCAACAATCAATTCTTCGCGACCAATCTCAATGGAATGATTGGGGAGGTGAACACCCAAAATGGCGGGCGATCATGAGTGCCAGTACGGCACTGCCACACCGTGCATTCGGTCCAGCAATTCAGGTGCCGGGAGCTAACCTTGTAGAAAAGGCTGCTTTTTTTACTGCAAATGATTTGTCTCTATTTGGAGTTGAATATGCGGGGGAATGGGTCACTCAGACTACAACAGGACGTCATCAATGGGCTTTTGCTCAGCAAACCATTGACGGTATTCCGGTTGAAGGAGGGCAAATTGTCACCAAATGGTGGAACGATCAGCTGGTGATGTGGGGGGCTGATTGGTACCGTGATGTTGAAATGCCAGAGGGAGAAGAGTTGTCTTCAATCGCACTGGAAGAGGCGGCTGCGGCTGGTGTACAGCTCGACGAATGGAGCACCCCGGAGATGGGGACTTTGCGTTTAGTAGCAATGCCCGGTGCTCAGGGTCTATTGGATTGGAGGAAAGTTCAAACCTTGTTTATCAACGGGCGAGTCGGAGCAGTGCCAAGACGCTACGAAACGTGGGTCGACATTCACAGTGGCGAAGTTTTGATGCGTCAAAACCGTGTGGTGCATATCGACGGCAGAGTGAGCATGCCGGGATCAAAATCAAAGCCAGAGCGTGTCGTAAATCGCATGGGGCTCGATCGACCAGCGGAGGCCATGGTCATCAGTGGTGTGGTCAAATCCACTGTGAACGAAATGTACCCCTACGAGGCATCGGTTGAATTGTCACTGCCCATGTTGTTTTTGCCCATTCCGGGCGGGGCAGTCACAACTGATGTCGAAGGAGGATTCATCAGCAACGCCTCAGGTTCGCAATTTACCGCTGTTGAACTTGCCGGTTCGTGGAGCACCATTTACACGGGAGGAACGACACCTCAAGTTGGGGTCCAATTTGAGGACGGTTACAACAACGTCAATTTAGATGCCTTGGGCAATGTCAAGGAACGATCAGCCTATCGATCGGTGACATTGATGCACGAGCACATGAAGGAACACTTGCCAAACTTTACAGGGTTGGATTTTTCCATGACCACCAACGTCGATGTTGAAGGTGAGTGCAATGCTTTTTACGATGGCATCAGTGTGAATTTTTTCGACACGGGAGGAGGCTGCAACCCAACTTCATTGATTGCTGATGTTGTCTGGCACGAGTATGGCCACGGCATCAACGATTACTATTACAGCTCGCTCGGTGCGGGTTTCAACAACGGTGCGATGAATGAGGGTTATGCCGACTTCTGGGCCATGAGCTTGGGTGACATTGCAGAAATCGGGAAAGGTTTTTACACGGACAATGAAGACGGAATAAGGAAGTACGATGCAGAACCCAAAGTGTATCCAGAAGACCTTGTTGGCGAGGTCCATGCGGATGGTGAAATCATTTGCGGTGCTTGGTATGATACCCATTTGCTGATGGGAGGGGATTGGGACGCGACCATGTCCTTATTCATCGATGCCTATCCAGGCCTACAAGCCACCGTCCAAAATGGAAATGAAGGTCAGGCGTATACAGATGTTTTGATTGACGCTCTTCAAGCGGACGACGATGACGGCGATTTGTCCAATGGCACGCCCAATGCGGCGGCCATCGTCGAAGGATTCGACCTTCACGGTATTTCGGTGTTTTCTTACGCCGAAATTGATCACGCTCCCATCGAGTTTGCGCCAGCTGAAGAAGTATTGATCATTGAAGCAGAAACAGATATTGTCTTTCCTTATAACCTGTACTTCGATGCAGTGCGTCTCTGGTACCAGACGGAAGCCGGAGGAGAGTGGTCAGAAGTTGAAATGGACAACGAGGAAGGTACATCTACTTTTACAGCCTCAATTCCGGCGCAAGCCGAGGGCAGTGTCGTTGGTTACTACATGGGCATCACAGACGACTTTGGTGGCATTGCAGGAGTTACGCCGTTCGCTTCTGCGAACGCTCCTTATCCAAATTTGCCCAACTTCATACTGGTTGGAGTCGAACCGATGTTGGTGAATGATTCTGATGAATATTCCGACTTTGGCGGCTGGACTACTGGCCTTCCAGGGATTGACAATGCAACAACTGGAATTTGGGAGGAGTCTATTCCTGTTGGCTCTTATGCAGAAATGAACGATCCATCAACGATTGTTGCGCCAACATCTGACCACACGATTGGCTTGGCAGGTTATGCCTTCATCACGGGTGTAAATCCGGGCGTCAATGACGGTATCGGTGCGAATGATGTCGATGCTGGGAAAACAACGTTGGTCTCACCTATCATTGACATGACAGCATTCGAGAATCCGGTCATGACTTATTGGCGTTGGTATGCCAATGCGCCCGCTTCAGGAGCGAATCCCGCTTCTGATTGGTGGCAAGTCGAGATTTCCAATGATGGTGGATCAACTTGGCAATACCTTGAAAATACCTTGCAACAGGATATCTCATGGCGTCGGATGGCTTTCAATGTGGCCGATGTCATTGATTTGACGGATGCCTTTCAAATGAGGTTCATAGCTTCAGACAGCACAACAGTAGGAGAGTATTTGGACGGAGGATCGCTTATTGAGGCGGCACTCGATGACATCATTTTGTACGATCTGGCTGAAACACAGGATGTTGACTTTGATCTGCAAGCTGAACCTGAGGTTTCGGGCTTTCCGAATCCAACGCGCACCAGTTCCACGACAACAGGATGGATGCCAGGTTCAACAATCCGAGTGTTCAGTTCGGTTTCAGGCCAATTGGTGTATGAAGATCGAGCCAACGGGTCAGGCGAATGTCTTTTGCCCGCGAGTGCGCTGAAAAACGGCCTGTATGAAGTGACAGGTTGGAGCCGATCGGGCGCTTCAGCGCAGTGGACGCTCGAGGTGCTTCGTTAAGGTCGCTTGGCTTCAAATAGCCTCCATGTCGTTGGAATCAATCCAGCCGACATTGCCGTTGGGCAACTTGATTTCGGTATAGCGCTCTTCCTTTTGTATGACACCAACTTTGGTGCCCTCGTGCAGCATGAATAGGGTCATTCCGTCAGGGCCCGGCTGACTCCTAACGGGGGATTCATTGGACAAAACAATCGCCGATTGTTCTTTCTCAATTCTGTTGATTGCCGCCCATGAAAGTGACATGAACCCAATGCCGAGTGCAAGGAGAGTGGTTCCCACCGTGCCCCAGATGCGACGGTTTCCGAAGTCGGAAGACATCAAGCGGGAGGCGAGGGCAATGAAACCAAGTGTCCAAAAGACAATCATCAGCCGATGCCACAAAAGATGCTTTCCGGGCGCGACAATTCCTTCCCAAATGTTCGCAATGCCTTGGGTAGGAAGAGATTCAATGCGATCGCTGATTTGAGAATTTACCAAGATTAAATTGGTCTTTAAATCTTCGTTGTTTGGAATCAATTGCTTGGCTCGTTCGTAGTGCAAAATGGCCAGACCCAACTGCTGTTGTTTGAACATTGTGTTGCCCAAGTTGAATTCGGCATCGAAATGGACCCGATCATTTAGAATGGCTTCATACCCGACTTGAGCCAATTTAAAATCACCTCGCGCATATGCGGCATTGGCCGAATCGAATTTGATTCGGTATTCTTCCTCGGTTTGGCACGTTGCCACATTCCATGTGCTTAATCCGAGGAGGAGAAGAATGGAGGTCACCATCCAAATCGAGTTTTTCAACTGTTTTTCCATGACTTTTCGGTTTGATCGACGAGTGTTTCGGACAAAGCAATCATCTCCCGAGGGGCGGGCAGTGCACCCGGCGCAAAGCGTGCCATATCCAATTGATCCAAGAGGGTCTTCCATTGATTGACTGTCGAGGGCGCTCGTTGTTCGATCGCTTCAAGGACAGCTTCTCTTTGGTACTGACTTGCGGACCAGGCGAGCTTTGCTAGCAAGTACTGTTCGATGCCGTTGCCAAGCGCTGGAAAGAACAGCTCTGGGTCGTCTACATGTTTTTTTGCCGCGCGAAGTTCATTGCGCACAGTGGACTTGGCCTTGCGCTGACGAGTTTTACCCGGGTCTTTTGCATCTTCTTCTTTTCGTCGTTTCCCCATGAACACGAGTGCGAGCAGTGATGGTCCGATAGCGAGCCATCCAGTAGAGAGGGGGAAGGATGATTGCCAGCGGTCCCGAGGCAGCCCGCAACCGTTCCAATCTGTTCCAATGAAGCGGATGTCTTGGTTGAGAACTTGGATGTCTGTTTTTGAATTGTAATTCAAGCCGGAGGTTGCATTGCCATTTCCTCTCTCAACTGATATGCGCTTCTCGGTTGCGGCAAGATCAGTATAGGACCTTGTTCGGGTGTTGAACCACTGGCCCTGAACCGAGGGCAGTGTATACTCGCCTGGTGCGCGCGGAATGACCACATAACGAAAGGTGCGAGACCCAGACTCGCCTGAATTCGTGACCTTGATACGATCGATGATTTCGGGATCGTACACTTCGAATTCACCGGGCCATTTTAAATCAGGCTCTTGAATGAATTTGAGATGTCCATCACCGCTGAATACGTAATCGATCGTGAGTGCCTCGTTAGTCTCACAGGTGGAAGCTTTCTCCTTGGTTTGGACACGGAATCGATTAAACGCACCAATCATGTCATTTGGAATGGGCTCCGGCAGGGGGGCAACTTTGATGTTGACGGGATCGGAGGCTACGCTTACATTTTTTCCATTGAAAAAGGATGTCCGTTTGTAACCGATGAGGTTAAAACCGTCGATGGTGATTTCGCCTGTTTTTTGTGGGAAAAGGAGCACCTTTTTTACGGTGGCCACGTTGTATCTCTTGCCTTCGACGACTTCGGGTTCCCAACGAGCGTCGGGCATTTCGAATTGTTCACTCCAAAACCCCGCCATTTCTGGTACGTTGTATTCTCGTACATCGAGGTTGTTGGCACGGTTGTAAATTTTAAACGACGCCACAAGAGGCTCGCCAACAAATACGCTGCGCTTCGATAGTTCAATGACGCAGGCCAATTCGCCTAGTCCGTTCTGCTTCTGTTGTTTGGCAGACCGAGGAAGGACTTTGATTTTAAACGCATTGCTTTGAAGTTGGCCAGAGCTGCCAGCCAAAGTGAAGCTCGGGATGTTGATGTCTTGGTTCGATTGAACTTGATAGGTATAGGTGTACCGTATCTCAGAGGAACTCACGCCGTTGACCCAGGTGTTGTTTTGTGATGTACTCGGACCACCGAGCAATTTCAGCCCTTTGATTTGTGGAGCAGCGATATCTTGTCGGAGGTTTTTAAGGGACAGACTAAGCTGAAGCGTTTCCCCGTTGCGAATCGGATTTTTGTTGATGGTCACATTGAATGACTCTTGGCCAATTGCTGTGACCAAAGTCAACAGGATGAAAGCAGTGCTCAGTGACACTGAGCGTATGGATGGATGGTGCGGCATGCTTACCAGTCTTTTTCAATTTTCACTTTCTGGCCTTGGCCTTTTGCTTTCCGCAATTTGGCTTGAATTTCTTCTTCTGAGCGTTCTAAGCTCTCTAAAATTTTCTCCATATCCTCCTTGGAGATTTGTCCCTCTACTTGTTGGGGCTGGTCCTGCTGGTCCTGTTGGTCCTGTTGGTCCTGTTGGTCCTGCTGGTCCTGTTGGTCCTGTTGGTCCTGTTGGTCCTGCTGGTCCTGTTGGTCCTGTTGGTCCTGTTGGTCTTGCTGGTCCTGTTGATCCT
>Ga0233397_1001309_pt1 | contig 11741 bp, 8 predicted proteins | sample 35DmetaG_FD_189957 | JGI IMG/M metagenome (GOLD analysis project Ga0233397, IMG submission 189957) | Seawater microbial communities from Monterey Bay, California, United States - 35D | ecosystem: Environmental > Aquatic > Marine > Coastal | place: USA: California | collected 2016-10-20
TCGCAAGGCTTTAGGCCAAATAGTGCATTTAATGCAGATCACAGTTTCATACAATTAAACTTTACCCCTAACGAAGCCCATAAGTTTACATTTGAACACACTTATCTTTATTACTTGGCTCAGCAGCCTGGGGGTCTTACAGACGATATACTAAAAAGCAATCCTTTCTTTTCCAATCGTAGTCGCAATTTCTTCCGCGTGAATTGGAATTTATTGCACGGGAATTGGACCTATTCACCAAATGTAAAAACAACAATTAAAGTCAGCGCTACTGCATTAGAAGCAAACAGATTTAGTCTAGGATTCAGAGGTATTCCAAGCATGATTAACTTAAATCCAATAATAACTATTGATGAACAGAACGCCGACGGCTCATTCGTTTATGAACGAGATCTAATTGCCGGCCAATTCAGTAATCGGACCGCAGAGGCGAAAGTTCTTCGTCGCTATAGATACTACGATCAGCCCCGCGTACTACTTTTTGGCATCAAGGCCTTCCAGTCGCTAAATCTTAGTGAACAAGGACCGGGAAGCAAGGGTAAGAACGCAGATTTCAGCTTTCGCTGGCAAGAGCATAGTGATTATCCAAATCAAAGCTCATTCACTTTTCCTAATCTGAATTTGGCGGCCTTCATGGAACACATCTTTTTTTTGGAAAATGGGTGGAGTATCACACCGGGAATTCGCATGGAACATATTCGTACTGAAGCCGAAGGTTTCTACACAAATATTATTTTTGATAACGCCGGAAACGTAATTGATAGGAACGAGCTCAATGATGACTTTAGTTTTTCAAGAGGGTTTGCACTTTTGGGAATCGGGATTTCTAAAAAAGAAATGAATAAAGAGAGGTATTTTAATTGGAGTCAGAATTACCGTTCTGTAACCTTTGCGGACATAAGAACCGTCAATCCTACCTTCATAATTGACCCCGAAATAAAGGATGAGAAAGGTTGGACTAGCGACTGGGGTACTCGAGGCAATAAAGGTCCTTGGGGGTATGACGCCAACTTATTCACCTTGTACTATGCAAATAGAATTGGTATCGTTTTTAATAATAGAGCCCAGCGTGTTCGAAAGAATATTGGCGCTGCTCTAATGTATGGCATAGAAAGCTTCATTTCCTATGACCTTACTTCCAAGAGCCAAAGCAGGTGGGAAATAGACCTTTGGACTAACACAGCTATTACAGGTTCGAATTACATCCAAAGTGATGTTCCCAATGTCCGAGGTAAGCGTGTTGAATTTGTACCATTATTGAATCTAAAAACTGGGGCCACAGTAAAGAGCGAAAAATGGAGTTTTAACCTACAAGTAAGTGCATTGACTAAACAATTCACTGATGTTGAGAATAGCGAAGTAGGTCAGCCTGGTGATCTTCGTGACGGTATTTTAGGTCCAATACCTGCTTATAATGTGATTGACTTTAGTGGTGTATACACACCAAAATGGGGGGCTATTGACTTCGGAGTAAATAATCTGTCTAACTCCATTTATTTTACACGGAGAGCTTTAGGGTATCCGGGACCAGGTATTATTCCTTCCGCGCCAAGGAATATTTATTTAGGGCTTCGAATAAAATTGGATAACAAAACTGCTAGTTCTCGAAAAAATAATTCACGCAGGTAAAGGATACTCGGAATTACGTCTGTCGAATGAGCGGCCGAGGGATTCTATGATCGGGAATGAGCGTTTATAGTTTCAAATCATAACCTGAGGAAAAAACATCAGCAACACCTACTTTCCCCAAATAATTTCCAGCTAAATGCAGTCCACGGGGTAATTTTTCAAACAGCTCCTTTTTCCATTGTCCAAAGCCCACATGTGATTGTGGAATAGCCTGTTTCCAATGATATGAATGCAAAAGTTCACGAGACTGATCTCCTAGAATCGAATCCAATTCATTTTGAATTGATTCCATATGTGAAGCCTTGTGAAAAACTGTCATATTTCTCATACGTTTGGGCGCACGACCATGAAAAACTGAGCTAGTGAACAAAATCCCTTTGACTTTCATGTTCGAAGATGAGGGTATCAAAATACCAAAACCGTCGAAGACTCCTGGAAGAAGGTCTTCAGCGAAATGACTTACATAAAGTTCTTCATATGTTAGCTTCTGCAAATGGTTTTTCAAATCTCCTCCTATCAACTCTGCAAGTACGTATGCCGGTAACGTACTTATCAATTCCTTACAGTTATAATTCCCGCGATTTGTTTGGACCAAGAACCCTGAGGATGTCTTTTCAATCTTTTCGACTTTAATCTCAAGAATTACTCGATCTGTATATTTTTGGGTGAATGCCTCTCCAATAGTAGCGAAACCACCTTCTATACTGATGATTTTACGGGGCTTTGGCGGAGATTTAAACAGAGTGCAGAGTATAGAACCGTTTTCCTGTTCACCCAATTTAAATTTCTCAAGAACTGTAGCAGCGCTCAGATTGTGGATATTTCCAGCATAAATGCCTCCAAATACTGGATCAACCAGCTTTTCCGTCGCTTCGGTGCCAATACGTCTGCTTAAGAAACTTGCGACACTTTCATCCTCTGCAGTTCCCCTCTTTCGAAAAGGCTCGGTAGCGAAACGCCACTTTCCCTTGAGGCTAAACCAAGAGGCTCTAAAAATGTCCTTAAGCCCCCCGACAGACACCACCTTTCCATCATGAAATAGGTAGCGTTTCTTGCTCAAGGGGGTGGCCTTTAAAATCTTGTCTTCAAGGCCTAATTGGAGCAAAAAGTGTTCAAAATCTTCCGATATAGTACAACTATTTGCACCATTATCGAGAGTGTGACCGCCGACTTCCACAGAACTTAGACAGCCACCGAGTTGCGGGGCATCTTCTAACAACAAAAACTCTTGACCTTGCTCTTGCGCTTTAAACGCAGCACCCATTCCAGAGATACCGCCGCCCAAAATGAGCAATGGGACGTGGGTTATCTCTTCCACTCGCTGATCCACTTACCGAGCAATGCCGACCAATCATCGCGGTCGTTCATGCACGCAATAGGCTGAAAATGCTCGCCACCGTTGTGCAAGAAATCTTCCTTACCCTCCTCGTTGATCTCCTCGAGCGTCTCCAAACAATCGCTCACAAATGCAGGGCAGACTACTGCCAACTTCTTTTTGCCTTCACCAGCCAATTCCTCGAAGCGCTGCGCCGTGTAAGGCTGTATCCATGGATCGCGGCCTAATCGGCTTTGGTATGAAGTTTCATACGTACCTTCTTCCAATCCCAATTCCGCTGCGACCAACTTTGTGGTCACCGCAGTTTGGTGCTTGTAACACAGCTTATGTGCCTTTGAGGCGACGCTGCAGCAGTCATTGACTTTATAGCAATGCTGCCCCGTGCAATCACTTTTTTTTACATGACGAACTGGGATGCCGTGATAGCTGAACATTAAGTGGTGATCCTCAGGCAAAGTTTCCTTAATTATTGAACTGAGCACCTTGATGTAATCGCCATCATCATACCACGGTTCCTTAAAGGTCAATTTCAATTCAGGAAAATCCTTCGCGGCCACTTCTTTAACGCGGTCTACGACAGTCTCGTAAGAGCTCATTGCGAAGTGAGGATACAACGGCACGACATAAAGTTGTTCCAAATCTGGGTGCTCTTCAGTCATGACTTTTAAAGTGTTGTAAATACTCGGTTGCGCATAACGCATGGCCAAATAAGTTGGGATTTCCGTGTAATTACGCACCTTGGCGATAAGTCGTTCTGAAAGAACGATGAGCGGGGAACCTTCGTCCCACCAAATGGTCTTATACGCTTCGGCGCTCTTCTTTGGACGAGTGTTTAAGATGATGCCTTTCACTAACAGGGTACGTGCCCATTTAGGGAAATCGATCACGTGATCATCCATTAAAAATTCGCCTAAATACTCTTTAACATCCTTGATTTCCGTGCTCTTCGGTGAACCTAGATTAATCAATATGGCGGCTTTTTTCATAGCTGCTGCAAATATTTCTTTGGGGTGATTTGATACTTTTTCTTAAAGGCGGTTATAAAATGGGACGGATTTCCGTAACCGAGTGCATAGGCGACTTCGCTGACTTGGTAGCTACGAGAATCGAGCATCGCTTTGGCATAATTCATCTTGTAATCAAGGACAAATCCACCCACAGTATTTCCATACATCTCTTTGAATCCAGACTTAAGTTTGTATTCGCTAATCCCAATCTCGCGGGCTAAATCTGAAATATTTGGTGGTTGAGTCATTCGGTCGATCAATACATTCTTGGCCAATTTAATCTGCGTTCTAGTGTTTTCATCTCTGAGAAAAGGACATGCCTCTGTATCCTCTGACCTGCGGTCAAAATGAAGTGCTAAAACTTCCAACAACTTACCCTTAGCAAATATCTTACGAGATGCAGCACTCAACTCACTCGTGAATAGGCTTTCTAAAGCCCATTTTACCGTAGAGGAATATTCCCGTTCGTCGTATAGTGGCTTCGCGGCATTCTCTCCATTTAGAAAAGTTAAAACCTCCGCCTCGTTTACAAACAAAGAGTGAAGCTTTTCCACAGTAGTATAAGCAGCGGTCCATTTTGTGCCAACTTCTGGTATGAGATCAAAGACCAATTCTTTCTGTGGATTGTACATGAAAAAGTAGTGACCTGACTGCAACTGCTTTTGATAATGCGGGCCGAAATTGAATTCTAATTGACCATCTAAACAGAAATAAAACTGAATAATTCGTGACGGCACCTCTGAGTGTACCATGGAAACCTCATCACTCTGCTGATCATACCCAGTGTAAAGAGAAAGTCCGTTCTCTGCGAATTCATGCACAAAACTTCGTTTACCGGTATTTTGTGTAAGATTAATGTCGTTTATCGTCATTTTAATGGTCTAATGTTCAAATATAGAACTGATATTTTCTCAAAAAAGCTCATTACACTACCTCCGAGAGTAATTAAACGTTTAGCGGTATTTTTTTGTTCAGACCGATTATAATTTCGCGCCTTTCAAAGGTTAGATGACACAATTCACAGGGTATAATTGGTACGCATTCGGCATTACTCACAAGCATGCTGCTGCAGAGGAACGCCAAAATTTTGCCCTATCCGAGACACAATTAATAACATACTTTCAGGAGTTCTTACCGCAAAATGAATGTGCAGGCTTCATCACCAACACCTGCAATAGAACCTCTTTTTTCCTTTTTGGAAAGCACCCAGAAAACATTGAAAAAGAGTTTTTAAAAGCAACTAGATACAGTGATATTTTTGAAATAGGCGAGCGCTACATTGGTAAAAAAGCCATCAACTACATCTTTGAAGTAATGTCCGGTTTAGATAGTCAAATTCTGGGTGATTTCGAGATTGTCGGACAAATGAAAGCCGCTTTTGACAAAAGTAAGACCTACGGCTCAGCCTTAGGTATCATCGAAAAGCTCGTCAATCAAGCCATACACACCTCACGTAGAATCAAAAATGAAACCGGGCTTTCCGGCGGCACCTCTTCAACCAGCTATGCTGCAGTTCAATTTCTAAAATCCTCCATCATCAAATTTGAGGACTCAAAAATTTTGATTTTGGGGATGGGTCAGATTGGTAAGCGAACTCTTGATAACCTCGTGGCTGAAAAAGGCAGTGAAAACATCTTCATCGCCAATCGAAGTTTTTCTAAATCTGAAAAGCAAGCCGCACTTCACGGCGTTCAAGCGCTTCGATGGGATGAGGCCTTCGACCAGATAGATGCTTTCGAGGCTATTGTATGTGCCGTAAGTGCACCTGAACCCGTTTTAACTAAGAAGTTACTGGTTCAATCCAGTACTCGGTGCATTATAGACCTCAGCATTCCATTTAGTGTGGCCAAAGACGTACAGGAAGAATTAGAAATAGAAGTTACCAACGTGGACCAGCTCAGTTGCGCCATAGCAACGCAGATGGAACAACGCAAAAAATGGGTGCCGCGAGCACATGAAATTATCAGAGAGGAACTGGGCAAATACAAAGAATGGGAGCTTGCTGTTGATGCAGTCCCAATAATCAAAGAATTACAGCGCCGACTGCATGCTGAGTGGTCCTCAAAACATACCGATCTCGAAAAAATGGAGCGCATAAGCGCTAAGATTGAAGCCCGACTTTTCGAGCGAATCCGGAGGAATCCAAAAGAATTGAAAGAACTTAAAAAGCAGCTTTATGGAAGATCGTAAACTTCGCATCGCATCTCGAACAAGCCCGCTAGCGCTCTTTCAAACCAATGAAGTCGTCGACCGTTTGTTAGAAATCCATACCGACTTGGAATGCTCCATTATTCCAGTATCTACGAAAGGTGATAAGGACCAGAGTACTTCCCTTCAAAACCTTGGACAAACAGGTATCTTTACAAAAGCGCTTGATGATACCATCCTCGAAGGCAAAGCTGATATTGGCGTTCACAGCCTCAAAGACTACCCAACTAATATTCCAAAAGGCCTTAAGCTACTTGCCGTACTTCCAAGAGATGGCTTCCGCGACGCTTTCATTTCTGGTAACCACGAAAAATCCAAAGAAGAGGCACTGACTATTCTTAGCGGATCTCCTCGCCGTCGCGCATTCTGGCTGAACAAATACTCCAACCACAGTTTCAAGGACCTACGCGGAAACATGCACACACGCGTTGAAAAAATTCTAGCTGCCGATGGAGGTATTGTTAGTGCTCCGGGATTAGAACGCATCAATCTCCTACCAGAGAATGCTGAACTTCTAGACTGGATGCTCCCAGCGCCAGCCCAAGGCGTTATGGCTGTTATTGGGCGAGACGGCGATACTCCATTAGAAGAATTAGTTGGTGAAATCAACCATCTCCAAACGTACATCTGTGCCACTGTTGAACGCGACTTCATGGCGGAAGTTGAAGCCGGATGTGCCTCTCCATTAGGCGCTTTGTGCCAACCAATGGAGGGCAGCTTCAGCTTTGAAGGAGCACTATTAAGTATAGACGGTAAACAAAAGCTTTCAGTAAGCCGTACAATCTCCAAGAACAAATGGCAGCAGGCCGGGAACCTTGCTGCAAAAGAATTACTCGCCAATGGTGGCGTTGCACTCATGGAAGAGATTCGCAAAACGCAGCCGAAAGACATATTATGCCTGAAAGAAATCGACAAAGAGCAACGCAATTTAGCTCTTGAAATGGGCTTGAAATTGCACGATATCGAGGTACTAAATCTGGTTCCAACGTCATTCAAAATAGAAGTCGCTGATATTGCGATAGTGGCGAGTTTCTTCGGTGCTGAACAGCTAAAAAATAGGCTAAGCAAAATGCCCAAAAAGATGTGGGTCGTGGGCCAAAAAGCCACCGATTCACTTATTAACAGCGGCTATTCAGGAAAGATCACAACGTACCGCAATAGTGATGATTTAGTGAAAGCATTTAAAGAAAAGCAACCAGGAACTGCAGTATACTATGGTGCTGAGCGCACCAGCCAGGATTGGGTGAAGAGCGGCGTAAGGCACATTATTACCTACCGCAATAGTGCCAAACCACCACGTCTAGCAAGACAAAAGTGGGATGCAATATGTGTCTTTTCTCCGTTGGGTGCTGAGAGCGCCCTAGCGGAAAATGAATTCTACAAGAACACCCCTGTTGTTTGCATTGGTAAACGCACTACTGAAGCGTTCAAAAAACGCGATTTTACGAAAGTCGTCGCCTCGCCACAACCTGATTTCACCGCCTTACTTCAAACCTTGAAAAACGAATTATCATGATCAAAAACGATCTATTTTTAAGAACCCTTCGTGGGGAATCTACGGAGCGTCCACCCGTTTGGTTCATGCGTCAAGCCGGACGATACCTTCCGGACTACATGATACTGAAAGAAAAGTATTCTTTCTTTGAGCGCGTTCAAAACCCTGATCTTGCAAGGGAAATCACGGTAATGCCTATCGATCAGGTTGGTGTTGATGCCGCCATTCTTTTTTCAGACATCCTTGTGATCGCCCAAAGCCTTGGATTACAAGTTGATATGGTTCCAGGAAAGGGCCCGGTGCTACAAACTGCAACTACACAGGCAGAGGTAGCCGCATTGAACGTTGAAAACACGGAAGAGTTCTTCCGCTATGCCACACCCGCTATTAAAGCCGTTAAAGAAGGGTTGGATAATCGTGTCCCATTGATTGGATTCGCAGGATCTCCTTGGACCCTTCTCTGTTACATGGTGCAAGGACAAGGTTCAAGAGATTTTGGAGAAGCCAAACGATTTATCCTTAACGAACCTGAGCGCGCCAAAATAATGCTCGAAAAAATCACAGAGGCAACCATCCGTTACTTGTACATTCAGATCGATGCAGGGTGTGATGCAGTGCAAATTTTTGACAGCTGGGGCGGCATGCTAAGTCCTGCTATGTACGATGAGTTTTCCTTGCCTTACATGACAAGAATTACCGAAGCGGTAAAAGATCGAGTGCCCGTAATTTTATTTGCAAAAGGAGCCTGGTACGCACTAGATAAACTCCACGCAACAGGCGCCTCGGCCCTAGGATTAAGCTGGACGACTTCGCCAGATTACGCACGAAAGATTTGTGGACCGGATGCAGTATTCCAAGGTAACCTAGATCCAACAACTCTGCTCGCCTCACCCGATGTAGTAGCACGAGCTACTAAAAAGATGATCGATTCTTTCGGCGGACACCGCCACATCGTCAACCTCGGACACGGTGTACTTCCAAATACAACTGTGGACAGTGCTAAAGCTTTCGTAGAAACTGCAAAAGCCTACCGCTACTAATGGAATTCACCCCTAAAAAGCGCTTTTTCACCTTCATTCGCAACCTTCAAAACGAGATATGCGACGCGCTAGTATCGTTCGAGCCACATGAGACGTTTATCGAAGATCGCTGGGAACGTGAAGCAGGCGGCGGCGGTTGGTCTAGAGTGCTAAAAGGCACCACCTTTGAGAAAGCCGGGGTAAATGTCAGTGAAGTTCATGGCCCAGTGCCCGAGGTACTAAAAGGAAGCATAGCTGAAAGCGCCAAAGATTTTTACGCTACGGGAATAAGCCTGGTGATTCATCCGGTCAACCCTATGGTTCCGACCACCCATGCAAATTTTCGCTATTTCGAAGTCACCGATAAAAATGGGGACATCGTGGATCAGTGGTTTGGCGGTGGGGCCGATCTCACCCCGTATTATCTCTTCCAAGAAGACGCCTCACATTTTCACCAAACCTTAAAGCAAGCTTGCGACAAGCATCACAAAGACTTCTACCAAGAATTCAAACCTTGGTGCGATCGCTATTTCTTTAATAGCCACCGCAACGAACACCGAGGTATAGGCGGAGTGTTTTACGACCACCTGCGTCCGGAAGAAAAATTATTGGGCGAAAAATTGGAAGCCTTTCAACAAGAAATAGCCTCCAGTTTTCTACACGCCTATATTCCTATCGTTGAACGACGTATGCGCCTTGACTATACAACGATACAGAAAAAGTGGCAAGAGATTCGCCGTGGGCGCTACGTAGAATTCAACCTTATCCATGACCGGGGCACCCTTTTCGGATTAAAGACTGGCGGACGTATTGAAAGCATCTTCATGTCCTTGCCACCCAAAGTTCGCTGGGAATATAATCACCATCCAGAGAAAGGCACACCAGAGGCAGACCTCATCGAAGCATTAGAAACACCAAAAAATTGGGCTTAATTATGGCATTTCCAAATCAACGAAAACGCATTAACAGGTCAAGTACCGCCGTGCGCAACCTCACCGCGGAGACCGCTTTGCACCCACACGATTTCATCGCTCCCCTCTTCATAGAAGGCGGTACAAACATTAAAAGTGAAATCCCTTCAATGCCAGGATATTATCGCTATTCACTGGATACTGTGATCCATGAGGTCAAAGAATTAGTAGACGTAGGCATTCAAAGTGTCCTGCTTTTTGTCAAAGAAAGCGACGATAAAAAGGACAATACTGGTGCCTATGCGGCCCAACCTAATGGCCTCATGCAACAATCCATCCGCGTTATTAAAGCTCAATTTCCGGAGCTTTTAGTGATGACCGATGTAGCCCTGGATCCTTATTCAATCTATGGCCACGACGGCATTGTGGACATCGAAAAAGGAGAGATTATAAATGCTGTTACCGTTGAAGCCCTCGTTAAAATGGCATTAAGCCATATTGAGGCAGGGGCCGATTGGGTCGCTCCATCAGATATGATGGACGGTAGGATTGGCGCCATAAGAGATGCTTTTAACGTCAAAGGCTACGCACACAAGGGCATTCTCGCTTACAGCGCTAAATACGCCTCAGCGCTCTACGGACCATTTCGCGATGCGCTCGATAGCGCACCAGGGTTTGGCGATAAAAAAACCTACCAAATGGACCCACGTAACCGCAAAGAGGGCATCGATGAAGCATACCTAGATGAAGCCGAAGGTGCAGACATGCTCATGGTTAAACCTGGCAGCTTCTACCTCGATGTTGTTCGAGATCTAAGCGACTCTTCTAACCTTCCTTTAGCTGTTTACCAGGTCTCTGGTGAATACGCCATGATAAAAGCAGCAACAGAAAAGGGCTGGTTAAACGAGCAAGATATCATGATGGAAAGCCTCATTTCCTTCAAACGTGCCGGTGCCAAGGTCATCCTTACTTACTTCGCCAAAGAGGCCAGCAAACACCTCATTAACAACTACCCAAATAGCTAATTATGTACCCGCAAAGCCAACTCCTTTTTGAACGTTCAAAGCGAATCATCCCGGGAGGAGTAAATTCTCCTGTACGCGCCTTCGGGAGCGTAGGCGGTTCACCCATTTTCATTCAAAGCGCTAAAGGCAGCAGGCTCTTCGACGTGGACGGACGCGACTATGTGGACTTCATCAACTCTTGGGGACCCATGATCTTAGGGCACCAATTCGAGCCCGTCCAACAAGCCGTAAAGCAACAGTTAGAAACAGGTGTAAGCTACGGATGCCCCACCGAAGCTGAGTACACCATGGCATCGCTCATTACTGAGATGGCTCCTTGGATCGACCAAGTCCGCCTCACTTCTTCAGGTACCGAAGCTTGCATGAGTGCACTTCGTGTTGCACGAGGATATACAGGTAAAACTAAATTCATCAAATTCGCAGGTAACTACCACGGCCATGCTGATCCATTCTTGGTAAAGGCCGGTTCCGGCTTGCTAACCTTTGCAGTTCCTGGAAGTGCGGGGGTCCCAGAGGGTGCGACTCAAGACACCCTCATTGCAGAATACAATGATATTGAGAGTGTAGAAACACATTTTGAACGAGAAGGAGAGCATATCGCTGCCATCATCGTCGAACCAGTGGCGGGAAATATGGGCTGTATTCCACCAGAAATGAGCTTTCTTGAAGGCTTACGAGCACTTTGCAGCGAATATGGCGCAGTGCTTATTCTTGACGAGGTTATGACCGGTTTTCGATTAGCTCCAGGTGGCGCAGCAGAGCGCTTAGGTATCAAACCAGATATGGTCACTTTTGGGAAGGTAATCGGCGGCGGAATGCCAGTAGGTGCTTTTGGTGGCAAAGCTGAAATCATGAATGTTCTCGCGCCAAACGGACCTGTATACCAAGCGGGAACATTGAGTGGTAATCCTATCGCCACAGCTAGTGGTATTGCTACATTGACCTATCTTAAAAACAATCCGGAGATTTATAGTAAGATTGACGCCACTACCGCAAAAATTGAAAGCTTACTTAAAGCAAGGTTCTCAAAAAAAGAAGCAACTATCAACAGGTTAGGAAGTATGATTAGCATTCACTTCGGCACAGCAAGAGTGGCCAATTACACAGATGC
>Ga0233397_1001315_pt1 | contig 11731 bp, 6 predicted proteins | sample 35DmetaG_FD_189957 | JGI IMG/M metagenome (GOLD analysis project Ga0233397, IMG submission 189957) | Seawater microbial communities from Monterey Bay, California, United States - 35D | ecosystem: Environmental > Aquatic > Marine > Coastal | place: USA: California | collected 2016-10-20
GCCTCATTTAGTGTTTTTAATAGTTTTGTCCGATTGGCTGTACCAGAAGTTGAAAGCCCATCACTTTTGATGTCATCCTCATTAAACGTTTTATCTTTCCCAGGTAGTAGCTGTGCCATTCCCACATTAGTTTTGGACGGAATAGAAGCCAGCATATAACGTATTTCTGCGGTGTTTTTTGAATCGCCATGCATTTCAGACAACAATTCTTGTGCAGCTTCATAACGCAAGGCATCGGAGATAATGACTACTACTTTTTGATCGGCAGTTGCAATTTCTGTATCGTAAAAATCGTATTGTTTGGGCACCTTGATCTTGGAATAATCAAAATCAAAATGATGCAAACATTTTAGCCATTCTCTGTTAAGCATGTCGGTATGCTTGTCGTAAGTAGCATTGAGTGCTGAATGTATTTGCTCCAACCCAAAAGCTTTCGGGATTTCTGGAATATCTAAATTCTTATAGCTCGCAATCGCCCTGCGGTAACTGCCATCAATTTTATAAAGCGTGTTAGTATACAGGTATACGTATTCTTCTGGTCTGTCTAAAATATAAGAGGATACGTCGCCAACGAGCTGATGCATTTTGGCTACCTGAATCACATAGCGCAAACACGCCTTTACAGCAGCCTCCAAATCTTGTTGTAAGCTAAGGGTTTCTAATTTTTTTATAATCTCTTTTGGAGACGACCCAATGTGCGCTTGTATTTTGGTTAATACGGCCCAAATCATATCGGTATTATATTCTGCAAAATTGGCATCATCACCGTAAACGTCAATTAATTTTGCGCCCTTTACGTCTTTACTCACCTGTTGCAACAACTGATCGAAACTACTTTTCAAGGCTGAAATCCGGTCTACCCCTTGTAACATCTGGTTGAGACGTGTGAGCTGTGTCGTATCGTTAATTTTAAACAGCTTATAAGGGTCTGATGCTTCAGCGCTAGCGATGGTTTGGGTTAACTTATTGTATAAAATACTGCGTGCGACTTGTAATAGAGACTCTTGATTGATCTTTTGAATACTGTGCCCAGTAACTTCTTGAATGTGACATACCACTTCTTCTTCAAAGTTTAAATCGCTTATTTTTTTCCTGACTTTTTGTAATGTAGCTGCTTCTTTTGGATCGGATAAGGTGACTAATTTAGCCACTAATATGGGCCATGACTCAATAGTTTTAAATTTTAAGAAAGATGAAACCAATCCTTTTTGTAAAGCCGGTTCTGTAAAACTAGCAGCATTTAACACGGGCTTACAAACATCCTGAACACCAGTATACTTCAATTCTTTCATGTATTTAGACACCAAAGCTTTCTGATGGCGTTGTAAGCCATAGTCTTCCATAAAACCACCCACATTGTCTAATTGTAATTCTTTATTGGCAAGCAGTAAGCCCATTAATGGAAAGTTGTGATAGGCTTCCTGGTTATTAGGATGCACCATTGGAATATACAAGACTACTTTTTGATCTTTTAACTCACCTAATAATTTAATTTTTAAGCTAAATGGCGTGTTTTGCCAATATTCAATATGAATGTCAGATAAATCCAATCCTTTAACCTCTTCCAAGTATTCTTGTTCCTCATCAAAGAAGAATAGTATTCTAAGGTCTGAAAACCGATGGAAATAGTCTTTAATTTTTTCTTCAATCATGCTTCTATTTTATTTAAGCCACTACGCTATCAAATAATTTATAATTTTCTTTTACGCCATCATCCAGGTCAAAACTGATTTGTTGGTCAGCTACATTTTTAAGTTCCATATCGTAGGCTTCACATTCTATTAAATCGCCACGCAGTCTATCTAATGTTCTCGTCTCTTGGGTGTTTAGATTGCTGGCATTGCCCTCCAATACCATGATTTCCGTACGGATGTTTTTAATATGCTCCAACAAATAATTGGCTCGTATTTTTTCTACAGTAAAGGCATTCATACGGTGCATGTATACCAATACTTGGAATGCTCCTTTTTTAGAGGCAAACAACCAGTAAATTGGTTTCTTTTTGTACATTTTACAATGGTATTTGTAAAAGTCTTTAACAAGGAACTTCTCCAAGTCTTTGTCTAAGCAGTCTTGTATAAAGTTGATGTTTTCGATACGGGTTTCATGACCCCAAATGGTATCTAATAGGTGCTGAAACTGCTGTAAGGCATCATCTGGAAATTGACAGTTCATGCCCATAAGCGGCAGGATAGCATCTTCATCAATAACGACTTTGCCATTGTTGTAGGCATAACTTGTCAACTCCTCTGTTGTTGGATTTGGATGAGCAATGTTTAAACCCGGTTTATCCAAACGATAACGCCCCATGAACAAACCAATGGCATAGGATATGAATTGTGAAATGACTTCGCCTTTATCGATGGGTAATTCTATTGGATTGCCACCATTGGCTCTAAAATCATCTTCCAAAGCCTCTAGATCATTTTTACTGAGCTCTTCTTGTAAGATGGTAATGTGTTTTAAAGGAACTTCTGGTGTAAGCTCCTCTTTCAAGCCATAGATGTCTATAAAAATACGGTTGAGTTCTTCTTCATTGGTATGCAGTTGAAAGAAGTCTTTGGTAACTTGTTCTTCCCAAGTTTGAACCGCTTGTTCTAAAGCAATGGTTTCATTTAATAAAGGAGATTGCTCAAAATCCCAGGAGGTTTCTCTAGAATCCCAATTCCGCTTTGCTATTGTAACATTCGTTTCAGGAATGTTTAAATCAAATGATTTTTTGATGAAGGGAAGTTTATCTACAACTCCACAGCTTAAATTAATGGTCGGATTAAGAAGATTTAATATGTAGGTTGCAACCGAACTATTGTATAAACTTAATAGATAAAAAGTATCTTCTTCATTTTCTAAATATGTACAATTGCTTGCAGTATCTAAAATAAATCCTTTATCAAACATCCTAAACGCAGTTCCTTTTGAATTGATCAAATTCCAACTAATATGTTTTTTGAAAAAATATTGTGGGCTTCGAACGGCAGAATTCTTTAATGCTCTAATTTCTTGTCCATCCTTCTCCCAATTGACAATATGTTCCTTGTTACCATACCACCTGTTTTTTTCGCCACCTTTATCTAGGGGGCACCACTTGTAGCCCTGTTCCAGAAAACTATCTTTTGTTTTGTCTAATCCTATTTTATTAATCTCTACTTCAAACCATTGTCTAATGAATTTATTTCCATCACCAACCGACATACCGAATTTTGAATTAAACAATTTGCCTACAGAATCCTTTTTGAATAGCTGTAGAAAATTCTCACTCACCCAATAAGAAATTGGACTCCCTGGTATTTTGGTGAAGTTATTTTGAGGAATGTTTGGATAAAACAGCTTTTTTCCATCATCAGTCCCATTCTCTGGGATTTCAGTAATTCCTTCATCACCTCTGTATTGGTTAAAGTCATATTTGTAATTTTCTTTTCCATTGCTATACAAAAACAGCTTTTCAATGTCCTTATATAAAATGTGTTGAAAATTTCGCTCGTGTAATCTAAAGTAACTACCAATAGCATCTTCAGATTTCGTTTTCTTTATAGCAAAGGCAACTGAGCCAAAGTCAATTCCAAAAATCCCTCTTCCCATATGTAAGAGGCTATCGAATGTGAAGTTATCAATGTAACTTTTTCTGATTTTTTCAAATGAAGACAAGAATAACCAAGACGGTAAATTGATGAGTGCAAAACGTGAATTATCTTCTGTTAGATTTGGAATGACTTCCATAAAAATGGTCATCAAATCAGATTTCGTTATTGGATAATTCGCATTAACGTAGTTCTTTAAATCTGCATTCATACTCTTCTGACCCATATACGGTGGGTTTGCCACTACAGATGTGTATCTTTTAGTTAGCATCAGCAGAACAGGAATGTAAGGATTCAAGTTTTGGTAAATGGCCTCTATATTGAAATCACGATACTCGGTATGTTCTAGTTCTGTAAATCGATGTTCTATAAAAGTTCTGGCTGCTTCACTTAGGTTCAGCTTCATCACAGAACCCAAGTTCTTGGCTTGTTTCATTAAACGCAAGGCTACTTCCAATTCTTCAGCATACTCGGTTCCTTCAGTACCTAAAAAGTCTTTGACTTCTTGTAGACTAAAGTCTTGTGCTTCGGGCATGGCATAGACATTAGGCAACCAGTCTTTTTGCCAAACATCGGGATAGACCTTGGCTGCTTTGAGTAAAATGGCAAAGGTGGCCAGTTGGGCCGCTCGGTCGTCAATATCCAACCCATAAAGGTTGTTTTTCAGAATGCTTTCTACAGCCTCTTCTGGCGTGTAGTATTCTTCCATATACATTTGGTACAAAAGCTCAAAGCCTTCTACCAAAATGTGCCCAGAGCCTGCTGCTGGGTCTATTAAAGTGAGTTCTTCTACGTTGTTGATGATAGCCTCTGTTTTGCTATCACTATCGTTCTCTACCAAATATTTCATTTGGCTTTTTAGTGGACTATCTGGGTGTTTGTCTAACCATATCTTACCTGCCGTGTTTTCTACCATATACTTTACAATCCAATTGGGTGTAAAGATTTGAGTAGCTGCGGGAATATCTTTGGCTTCTGCTTTTTTATTCTTTTTAAACGAGGCGAAGACTTCGTCCTTCTTTTCAGAGATATAAAACTGATACAACCATCCTATGAGTTCTACTTCTTGGTAGTCATCATCGCTAATGGCATCGGTGGTATTGAGTAAATACAAAAAACCTGCGTCTTGCAGCATGTTATCGGGCAATAACAACTCGGTATAATCGTCTATTTTACCAAAAACACGATTGAGGGTTTTATGGTTGTGGCAATAGCCCACCAATAACAATACAAAGGCTTCTTGATCTTTGGTATAATCGCCAATGATTTTTTGAAGACGTGTTTGCTCGGTGGTAGACAGAAAACTGTACAGACCCTGTCGTGCTTTTTGCAGGATTACTGGCGTGTGTTCCATGCCGGCAACATTCTCCAGCTGCGGCTGTTCGTAGCCGTTCTTTTCCATGATGCGCAGCGCCATCATCCGATTGAACCAAGTGTAGGCAGCTTCTTCTACCACCACTTCAATTCCTTTATGTTTTACCGCCTGTTTTAAGGACTCCCAAAGCTGTGGCACATTGGCATCATCGAACACCTCACCTCTAAAGGTATACCCACCTGAGAGTTTATTGGGTTGTTCCAACACATTACCTTTGGTGTCAAATCCCCAATAGAGCAGCTTTTTGGCTACGCCATCCATCAACAGGTTTCTCGATTCTTGTGCGAAAGTTTTGGTGTTCATTTACTTAAGAATAATGGTTTTGTTTTCAATGATGAGTTTGGTCATGTCTTTTCGTAACTTTTCTAGATACGTTTCCAGTTCTTCCGTTGTGGTAATCACTGTTGCCGCTCTGGTTACATAATAAGGTGCAGATTCTGCAACCTCTCCTGAGCCAGTTGTGGTGGCAGCTACAATTTTAGCAAGCTCTTTATTTTTAAAATCACTAATGCTTAATTGTTTGTTTTGTAGAGCCCCTAGTGAAGTTAGATTATCGATTCCGTTTATGGTGTAATCTCTATCTGTATACTTATCTTTAGCTACCTTCTTTTGCGCTGCAAAAGTATCCAATTCATTAAAAACATTTTCATAAGAAGCTTTTACCTCGCTTTTAAGAGTATCTAAATGCTCATCTAAGGCTTTTTTCACCTCTTCATGCGCTTTTCTAACATGACGGAATTCGTTTCTAGGATCTTCTAGCGTTAAAAAATGATTGATTTTTTTAACTTTCTCTTTGACATCGGCAGACAAGAGTTTAAAATTCTCGTTATTATCTCTAACAAAACGTTGTATTTCACCAATTTGTGAAAGTGCTTTGGAGGCAAAATCTTCCATGCCTTTTGTTCGGTCGAAAAGTTCCTTAGCACTGTCTTGGTATTCTGTAAACGTATTAAAGAGCTTTTTTAGATCTCTAATCTGTATCCATTCTGTGAGTTGTTTAACTCCTTCCTTGAAACAGTTACCAAAAGGGTACTTTCCATAATAGGTAGTTTCTAGTTCTTGATGTTTTGCTAATTTTTTCTTCAAAGCATCAATCAAATCTTCATACAAAATATTCTTATCTGTTGCAGCTGCTAAGGTCTCGTTAAAAATAGTTTTGTAGGCGATCACTACATTATCCAAAATAGACTGGTCTATTTCTTCACCGGTAACAACTTCACATGAAGTACGTTCTGCAGTTGATACCGCTTTGTTGATGAATTCCACAATAGGAAAACGTTGTTGCCTATTATATACAAACTCCCGCTTTTTCTTTTTAACTAAGGCAATTAACACATCTAAGACCGCTTCAAAACGCCAACCAAATGGTTCTTCGGCATATTTATTTATAAGGTCGTATACCGTAATTTGATTGTTGTTGGCGGTAATAAAATCATTGACAGACTGTTCTGCAGGGGTAAGTGTTGCCATTGGTATTTGATTATCTGCTGCAGATCTTTTTAATTCCTGTTGATTTCTTGCATATTCTGTTGAAAGGTGATGGTATTTATAAATTCCTGAAAGGTGTAATTCTAATAGGTTTTTAACTCTTTCTGGAGCTGTTGTCCCATTCACTTGATGGCTTTCTAAAATATTATTTTGTGAAATAAAGCGTGTTTCTTGGAATTTTTGTTTTAAAACTCCCTCTATTTTATCTTTTAATTCACTGTTGCGAATTTTAAAATTTTCATTGGTTCTTGCACGGTCACCTGTACCTCCTCCAGATGTACTCAAGAAATATTTATTGGTTTTACAATACCAATCAAAATTTTTCCTAAATGCTTCATCTTTATTGTACCATTCGTTAATACAAATCACTAAATCCTTTTTATTAAGGTCTAAGGCCTTTTGCTCTGTTGGTGTATTGTCTGTAAGTAAAACTGTTAAGTTAAAGTCACCATTTCTTAAAAAGTCTTTTCCTTCAATGGCATAGGCAAGTTTAAAATCATTTTGACCAAAAGATACCTTAGCTCCAATTTTAACTAGAGGTCTAAAGAATTCATCAAAACAAGTAAGACGGTCTTCTAAGATAATCGTTTGATTTTTGATTAAATTTTGAACATCCATTTCATCTTCGTTAAAAAAGAAAAAGCTCCCTTTTTCCTCTCTAATGATACTTTCCTCAACCAATTTACTGAGCACTGTATCAATATCCTTTTGAAGTTGCATCTTATTTTGATCAATTTTATTCATCAGTAAGACCGCAAGGTTTTCAATATTTGAAGGAAAAGTTTGCCTTTGGTTCTCTAATAAATTAGAAATCATAAATAATACTTTAACTACTCGCTCTGCAAACTCATTATTTTTAACATAGGGTAATTCCAAGGCATTTTGTATGGCCTTAGCTCCTCTATTGGTAAGGTTTGTATGAAATTGCTTATTATAAAACGCATCAAAAGGCATAAAACCACCAACCTCTTCTTCAGCATGTTCTTTGGCAGTAAAATGTGTAATCCCAAGAACAGAACGTTCATTGTCTTTTACTTCTTTTATAACAAACTGTAACTGCTGAAAAGCTTCAAAAACATGTGCAATTAATTTAAATTGATAGGGTACAAAAGGATACCCAACTATAAATTCATCCTCATCCTTATAGCCTTTGTATAGATCGTGATTAATTTTGAATTGATTTTCTATGTAGTCTTTGTGTGCAGCATACATCTTACTCAATGCAGCAATACCGTTGCTGTTCTTGTCTAAAACTCTTCGTTGGGTAATGTATGAGGCATCGTTACTTTGTAGTGAAATACGTGTGTCAAAACGGCCTAAGATTTTACCAAACTCATCTTGAATATTTGTAACACCATCTGCTCCAGAAGAAACCTCATCTAAGGTTTGTTGTGCAGTACAGGCAATCCAAACTTGATTGTTACAGTCATCACTGACACGCTCAATGATGTTTTGAAAATTTAATAAAATTTCCTTGTTGGAGCCAACGTATTGTGAAACCTCATCTACTAAAAACAACAAACGATAATCCTTATCTTTTCCCTCTAAAAACTCTTGTAATTCGGGAATTAAAGTTGCTTTTATACCAACCTTATAATTGTCTGGGTTAGAAATTTTTGCATGCAACGAAACTTTATCTATTGCCGGATGGAATTCTTTTGCAATGTCCAATATATCATTTAACTGAAAAGCTGCTGCATCTGCTGCATCGGTTTCCCAATTAAAACCAGTTACTTCTTTTACTTTTGTTTTAAACTGTTCGAAAACACCTTTTTTGTCCAATTGTTTTTCTAAGAGAATGGCTAAAGGGATATCATTTGAATTATACCCTCTAAACTTATTGAACATATTTAAAAATATTCGTGTCAATCGTTCGTCTTCGTTACCATCACCCGTTTCATCTTCTACGTTAAACATGATATTATCACAATGGGATAAAGCCACTCTTTTTTGCAACAATTTTAAATTACTAACGGTTATATTTTCATTTGCACCCGAAGCCATAGCATTATAGCCTGAAACTGCCTTTTCAAATGCTGTAAAAGCAATATCAGAAGTACTCATATCCAATAAATAATGAACATACTTTATAAAATGAGATTTTCCTGAACCCTAATAGCCATTTACCCAAATTCCTGACTTACCAGAACGTTTATTTAAAACAGTATCTATTATTAGATATAATTTTTCAATGAGTTCATCTGTAAATACATACTCCTCAATCTCTGCTTTTATGGTTTCTTTCTTTTTATCACTAACAACCACCGCTGGGTTAATATCACGGTCAATTTTTCTATCGTATATTTCTTTTAATAACATATTTTATGCGTTTATTAATTTTATTGCTCTGTATAAATTTTCGTCTTTTAATAAGCCAAAAAGGCTGTAATAATTTTTTGCTTCTCCAGGATAAAACATAATAAGTTTAAATCCTTTGATGTATTTTTCAAAGTTGTTCATAAATCGACTTGCACGAATGTAAGGGTATGCATTACCGAAACCTTTCACAAATACATAGGCTACTTCAAATGTTCCAGCATTGTCAAGGTGGGTTTGAATTTTTTTATGAAAATACTCTAAAAAACGAGGGTCATAAGCATCTTTTTCTAGTGCTTTTTTTACTGCATCTGACTTCTCTAACTCATTAGACCTATAAAAATCAAACTTATTGCTTTTTGCAAATTTCTCTTGCTTCAAATAATCACAAAATATTTCAAAAAGATCAATAACCATAACATCTAAGTAATTATTTGGCCGGTGTAATCTATTCTTAATATCTAGTATTTCACGATCAATTTCATATTCCTTTTCCTCGTCATAGGTGTACATATAGGCGGGAAAAAAAAGATTTCCTGTTTCATGATCTTGAAAGTCCTTATTTTCTAATTGTTTATATAATTCAGTAATTGTCATATCGTAATTAATTTTTAAAACAGGCTTCCAAAAACCAAGATTCATTAATGTCATTGAAAAAATTCCAGAAGTGATCATCTACTTTTGAAATATTTATTGGTTTTTCTCCATCAAACAAGCCTGCATCTTTTAGAACTTTTCTATACTGTACATTTATTTTATTAAATGTTGATTCAGACCATTTAGCGATATCTTCGTCGTTAGACGCTAATTCATCCAATCTCATTTGAAGGTCATAAGCATCTAATTTATTCCCTGATTTAAACTTTTTTATGGTTACCTCATAATGAAGATCCAATACAACAGGGTAAGTCTTCAAGCATAAATAGAAAAGGGCTAATTTTTGTTCATTTTCATGCCATCCAAAAAAATGACTCCAAAAATCGTCTGGTGCAAGATGGTATCTTCTTTTTATTTCAGAAATAATACGTTTTCTTGCAGAATTCGTGGCAATACCTATTACATTATTTTGTTCCTCCTCAATAGCAATACCTTCCTCAAAGTTTTCACTTAATAACAGTACTTCCAAGGCAATGAACTCATTAAAGAGTAAGCCTCCTGCAGTGAAATTGGCATCATATTTTTTATTTTTTATCGTCATAGTTATCGAATGATTTTATTTTTAAAAGCTATTGAAGTCCCTCAAATTTCTCCTTCATTGTAGGATTCCCATTGGTTAACTTTTTAATCGTTAAATCATCTGCTTTATTGTTTGCCAAGCGTAAGTTATTTTCAGAAGATAATAATGCTGCTTTTGTTTTCTCTAAATGAGAGATGGTTTTGTCAATTTCACTGATAGCCGTCATAAATTTACGACTAGCTAGGTCATAGTTTCTTGCGAAACCTGTTTTAAATTCGTTAATCTTATCCTCAAAATTAGTAATATCAATATTTTGGTTTCGCATAATAGCTAACTCTTCTTTATACTGTAAAGACTTCATACCGGCATTACGTAATAGACTTATGATAGGAATAAAAAATTGTGGTCTTATCACATACATCTTCTCGTATTTGTGAGAAACATCTACGATACCTGTGTTATAAAACTCATTATCAGACTCTAATAAAGAAACCAATACAGCATATTCGCAACCTTTGTCTCTTCTATCTTTGTCTAATTTGGCAAAGAAATCTTCATTTTTCTTTTTAGTAGCGGTTTCATCTCCTTCATTTTTCATCTCAAACATGATAGACACAATCTCATTACCATTGTGGTCTGTTTCTTTGAACACATAGTCTCCTTTGGTACCACCTGAAGCATCGTTATCCTTTTCAAAATAGGCATTTTGAAATGCTGTTGCACGTAATTTATTAAACTCGATTTCACAATGTTGTTCTAGAGTTTCACCAATCATTTTGGTAGACAATTTCTGCTTGAAGTCTTTTAGACGAACTATTTCCTCTTCTTTTAGCTTTACATCTTTAGCCACATGCTCAAGTTCTCTTCTAAAATCTTCCTTTAAAGATTTCTCTTTAAGTTCCATTTCAGTATCCTTAGCATTTAAATTATTCACTAATTGATCTCTTTCTTTTTCAATACTTTTAACAGCATTAGAGAGTTCTAATTGCTTTTCGGCATTTATTTTATCAAGTGTAGACTCTAAAGAATTAATAGCTTCATCTTTTTTTGAAAGCTCTTGAATAAGTTCTGACTTACTTTTTTGAGTTAAGACCTCTATCTCTCTTTGCTTATCAGCTAATTGTTGTTGATAGTTATTTATTAGCTTTTGTTCTGCAATTGTGACAGCAGATTTTTTTTCATTTTCAGCGATGGCTAATCTATTAGACACCTCTTCCTGAAATTGCTGGTCTCTCACCTGCTTGACAATATTGGTATAAACCGAATCATCAACTTTAAACACTTCTTTACAATTTGGACACTTTACTGTTGCATTCTTACTCATAACTGCTGATTTAAATTAATAACAGTACAAATATGAGCTTTAGATGTGTAATAGTATTGCATATCTGATTAATTATAAAAGTTATTCATAGTTTCTGTAAATCCTTTCATTTTTTCTACCACCTCCTTAGGACCTAGTACTTCAACATCACTTCCAAATGCTAAAATGGCTTGATACATTTCATAGTTAGGTAACAAGTTTAAAATAACAGTTCGCTCTTCAGGATCATTTCTATCTAGGCGTTGACTTGCTCCATGAATCGGTTTGGTGATTACATAAGGTATTCGTTTTGCAGAGAACCTTAATTTAACCTCTACGGCCTCTTTATCATTTGGTCTTGATACACCAATCATTTCGTCAAAATAATCTGCCCAATCTACTTCATTTGGTATAATATCCTCAATGGTTTCAGATATCTTAATAATTCTATCTAAAGCTACATTGGTAATGCCAGTATAGTTTTCAGACTCCTC
>Ga0233397_1001368_pt1 | contig 11520 bp, 8 predicted proteins | sample 35DmetaG_FD_189957 | JGI IMG/M metagenome (GOLD analysis project Ga0233397, IMG submission 189957) | Seawater microbial communities from Monterey Bay, California, United States - 35D | ecosystem: Environmental > Aquatic > Marine > Coastal | place: USA: California | collected 2016-10-20
ATTCGGCCTTTGGGGCTTACTTGTCGGGCAGGTCAATATGGCTGTTGCCGTGGTTGCGGGAATGGCTTTGGGCGTTGTGGTCGATGATAGCGTGCATTTTTTAAGCAAATATCAAATTGCGCGGCGCGATGAAAAGCTTTCACCTAAAGACGCGGTTATCTTTGCGTTTACGGGGGTTGGAACCGCGCTTTTGGTTACGACCATCATTTTAGCGGCGGGCTTTTTTATTCTGGCGCAATCCAGCTTTGGCTTAAACAGCTATATGGCCAGTCTCACCGCCATCGCGTTGATCATGGCGCTGATCGCAGACTTGACTTTACTGCCGGCGCTGTTGATTGCTTTAGATAAAGACACACCTTCAGAAGCTGCAGAGCACGCAGCCCATGATGGCCCAGAAACACCGGCAATGCAGCCAACATCTTAAGGAGAAAGAGATGAAATTTTTACCCCTGATTTTGATTGCAGGCCTAACAGGCCTTAGCCTTCCCTCAACCGCGGCCGCCTCTCCTGAAAAGGGATTGGAGATTGCCACAGAACTTGACAAACGTGACACGGGTTTCAAAGATTCAACCTCTACAATGGTTATGGTTCTATCTGACCAACATGGCCAATCCACCCAACGCGCGATCAGAAACCGAACTTTAGAAGGGTCCAGCGAGGGCGATTTATCGCTGGTTATATTTGACTCGCCCGGGGACGTGCGCGGAACCGCCTTTTTATCACATACAAAAAAGGCAGGCTCGGATGATCAATGGCTGTTTTTGCCTGCGTTAAAGCGGGTGAAACGCATTGCCTCATCGAACAAAGCCGGGCCTTTCATGGGCAGCGAATTTGCCTATGAGGATATTTCGAGCCAAGAAGTCGAGAAATACACCTATAATTATCTGCGCGATGAAAAGGTAAATGGGCTCGATTGCTTTTTGGTGGAATATGATCCGGTTGACCGGAAAAGCGGCTATTCCCGCCAATTGGTATGGATCGATAAAAAAGAATACCGGCTGCAAAAGATCGAATTTTACGATCGGAAAAACAGCCTATTAAAAACACTCTCCTACGCAGATTATAATAAGTTTCTCGGAAAATATTGGCGGGCAGATACCCTGAGTATGGAAAATCATCAGACGGGCAAGAAAACCCAATTACAATTTTCGGACTGGGCCTTTCAAACCGGCATGACCGAAAAAGATTTTCAGAAAAACGCGCTTAAACGTATCAAATGAAGCCGCTTAGTTTATCTTGGCCCACAGCCATATTACTGACCTGTGGGCCCGCCGTCTCGGGTGAAGTCAACCTGACCATATCCCCCCAAGTCAGCTATTTCCCAAGCCATGCTGAAGGAACGATTGTATATGGTAAATCGGTTGAATTAAAGCTCGACGCGTATCATGATTTTGACGCCTATCGCGCAGAGCTTGAATTGATCGCGCGCGCAGATGCCGATGATAAGGGTCGTAGATTGGTTGAGGCGCGCCAAGCCTATCTGCGCCGGTCCTTTAGCAATTTTGATCTTTATATCGGGCAGCGCCAAACCTTTTGGGGCAAAGCAGAAAGCAGAAACGTTGTTGATGTTATCAACCAAAGCGACGCGGCTGCAAATCAGGGGAGCGAGGCAAAATTAGGCGCCCCATCGCTGTCGCTTGATGGCTATTTCGATTTCGGTGATCTGCAATTATGGTATATTTCGCGTTTTCGTGAGCGCACATTCAACGACGGCAACGGCCATCCAAGCAGTGGCTTAAATGTGACCACAAGCCTCTATGAACGCTCTGAAGGCAAAGAGGCAGATGATATTGCGGCGCGGTTTTCTACCTTTTCGGGCGATTGGGATTTTGCAGTTAGCGGTTTCCAAGGCACAGCCCGCGAGCCACTTATAACACCAACCCAAGACAGTAGCGCGCTGAACGCGACCTACATGCTGCAGGAAACAATCGGGTTTGAGGCGCAATTTACCGGCGATCCAACGCTTTTGAAATGGGAAAGCCTGCATGGAACACAATCGGGGGCAGGCTTCGACGCCGCGGTTGCCGGTTTGGAATATACGCTTTATGGCGCCTTCGGGCAGGTCTGGGATCTTGGACTTATCGCTGAGGGCCAATATGACACCCGTCCACAAGCAGCGGCCGAACGCTTTTACAGTGCAGGCTTACGCCTTGTTTTGAATGATGCCAAAGATACAAGCTTCTTGGCATTGATGTCACAGGACCAAAAGCAAGAGCAATCTTTGATTGCTTTTGAAGCATCGCGGCGGCTGAACGATTGGTCCAGTTTGGAACTGCGCAGCCAATTCTATGACGCCAAAAAAAGCGGTTTGGCTTTCTCGGGCATTGCCGATGATGATGTGATTTCCCTCACCATAAATATGTTTTTCTAAAACCGCAGGCTATGGGGCTGAACCACAGCGTTCTGAAATTTTGTTAACTTTGATCGCTGGCAGTCTTTTCGGAGAATGGAACTTTGGGCTAAGCTAAGGCGAACCCAGTAAGGAGGCAGCGCTATGCGCCATGCCAAAACCCTAGAAGCCCTGTCGCAGCTTTTGCCCGGCCGCCTTAGCACATCAAAGTCGGATCGCAACCTTCATGGCCGCTCAGAAAGTTATTTTGATCTCATGCCGCCGGACGCTGTGGCCTATGTGGAAACCACGCAAGAGGTTCAAAACCTGCTCAAGATTTGTTCGCAATTTGAATGCCCCGTGATTGGATGGGGCACCGGCACATCGCTCGAGGGGCATACCTCGGCTCCACGTGGTGGGATCAGCGTCGATTTTTCGCGGATGAACAAACTATTACAACTTAATGCTGAAGATATGGATGTTCTTGTACAGCCCGGGCTCACCCGCGAAGCGCTGAATATCGAATTGCGGGCCAGCGGGCTGTTCTTCCCCGTTGACCCAGGGGCCAATGCCTCATTGGGCGGCATGGCCGCAACGCGCGCCAGCGGTACAACCACGGTGCGCTATGGTGGCATGCGGGAAAATGTAAAAGCATTAGAAGTTGTTCTTGCGGATGGCCAAGTGATACAGACGGGCAACCGGGCGCGTAAATCTTCTGCCGGCTACGATCTCACGTCGCTTTTGGTGGGATCCGAAGGCACGCTGGGGCTGATCACAAAGCTTACCTTGCAGCTGCATCCACAGCCAGAAGCCATAAGCGCCGGCATCGTAGCTTTTGACAGCATGCAGCAAGCGGTAAAGGCCGTGATCGCAACAATACAAATGGGCTTGCCCATGGCGCGTATAGAATTCGTTGATGGCGCAACCGCTCAAGCCTTTAACGAATATGCTGGCGCTGAAATGCGCATTCAACCACATCTGTTGTTTGAGCTGCATGGCAGCGATGCCAGCGTTGCTGAAAATGCCGAATTATTTTGTGATATCTGTCAAGAATATGGCGGTGCCGGGTTCCAATGGTCCGCGCTGCCCGAAGAAAGAACCGCGCTTTGGACGATGCGCCATAATGGCTATTACGCCGTTCTTGCAAGCCGCCCTGGCGCGCGTGCAATCGTAACTGATATTTGTGTGCCAATCTCTGCTCTGGCGCACGCGGTAGAAGAAACCCATGCAGATATTGCCCGAAGCGCGATCAGCGGGCCTATTTTAGGGCATATGGGGGATGGAAATTTCCACGCGATTCTGCTGATCGATCCTGACAATGCATCCGAATACAGAGCTGCAATGCAGATTTCCGACCGTATGGCCGAACGCGCACTGGCCTTGGGCGGCACCTGTACCGGCGAGCATGGGATTGGCATGGGCAAGCTGAAATTTATGGAGCAAGAGCATGGTCTAGCCTGGGAGGTTATGCGCGGCTTGAAACGCCAAATGGATCCCTTGAACATCTTAAATCCAGGTAAATTGTTAAGGCAGAATTAAGGCGCCGGATCGCAGTGCAGATCAACGCCCTGCGATCAGAGTCTGAGCCGCCACACGCGCGGCATCCGTAACCTGCGTTCCTGAAATCATACGCGCAATCTCATCCACGCGCTCTTCGCGATCAAGCTGTTTGATCCGCGAGACAGTATGGCTATCTGTTTGATGTTTGCTGACTTGGAATTGTGCATCACCTAATGCGGCAACCTGTGCAGAATGCGTGACCACCAGCACTTGCCCGGATTGCGCCAGCTCTGCCAAACGTCGGCCCACCGCATCGGCAGTGGCCCCCCCGACCCCGCGGTCAATCTCATCAAAAATCAAAGTTGCGTGCGAATTACCCGCATTGAGGCACACTTTCAGCGCCAATAAAAATCGGCTTAATTCACCACCAGAGGCAATTTTCCCCAAAGGCCCCGCCGGCGCGCCTGGATTGGTGGCCACGCAAAAATCGATTTGATCAATCCCCTCAGGGCCTGCGGCGGCCGCGGTCAGTCTGGTTTCAAACACTGCCCGCTCCATTTTCAGAGGTGCCAATTCTAAGGCCATCGCTTGATCCAGCTTTTCGGCGGCAGCGCTGCGCGCAAGCTGCAACTCTGCTGCCCGCGCAGCATAGACGTTTTCGGCTTCAGCTTGCGCTGCCCGCAGGGCGTTCAAATTGTCTGCGCCGGCGTCCAAACGCAGCAAACGCGCTTCTAAATCGCCGGCTAAGTCAGCCAATGCATCGGCATGGACATCATGCTTACGCGCCAAGCCGCGCATCGCAAACAAGCGCTCTTCAAGCGTTTCAAGCTCATGTGGGTTAAACCCGATTGCGTCTAAACAGGCTTCAACCTCATTCAGCGTATCTTGCAAGTCATTCATCACGCGCGACAAACTGTCGAGCGGCGCGTCTAATTCATCGTTTAACTGTGCAGCAGCCTCTTGCAGCCAGCGCTGGGCATCATCCAGCAAAGCTTCGGCGCCCTCGCGCCCCAGTGCGTGATGGGCTTTAGACACATCTGCGCGCACCCGCGTCGAGGCCTGCATCAACCGCCGCTTCGCATCCAACGCATCCGCCTCGCCAGGTTTTGGATCCAGCGCGCTTAATTCAGCCACCGCATGGCGCAGAAACTCTTCTTCGCGGCGCAACTCTGTGACCGCTTCGCTTTCCAGTTCAACCGCTTTGCGAGCGCGCTCTTTTTCGCCCCAAGCTTTGGCGACCGCCGCTTTCAAAGCGCCATATTGGCCATATTCGTCTAATAAATTGCGGTGCCCTTTGGCGTTTAACAAGCCCCGATCATCATGCTGGCCATGTAGTTCAACCAAATGCTCGGACAGTTTGCGCAGCAATTCACCTGACACCCGGCGGTCATTGATCCAGGCGGTTTTACGCCCCTCTCGCCCGTTGATACGCCGCAATATCAACTCTTGCGAAACAGGCAATCCATGCTGCTCGAGTAAATCCAAAACCGGGTGGTCATCGGGCAAATCAAACCACGCGCTTACTTCGCCTTGCTCGGCCCCTTGGCGCACCAAATCAGATGGTCCGCGCCAGCCAAGTACGAAGCCCAAACTATCAAGCAAAATAGACTTTCCCGCCCCGGTTTCTCCAGTCAGCACGTTCAAGCCAGCCCTCAACGAAAGCTCAAGATGATCAATAATCAAAATATCGCGAATATCTAATCCTTTGAGCATCGCCTTAGCCCGTCTGCTTCATCACAGCCATTCGCCTTTTACAACTTGTCGGTAGACTTTGCTCAGCCATCCCGTACCCGATACTTTTGGAGAATAGCCCTTCGATTTAAGCAGCGCGAAACTGGCGCGATACCATTCGCTTGACTGATAATTATGCCCTAAAATCGCCGCCGCAGATTGGGCCTCATCCACCAAACCAAGCGAGAGATAGGCCTCCACCAATCGATGCAAAGCCTCGGGGGTTTGCGATGTGGTTTGAAAATCTTCAACGACCACTCTAAACCTATTCACCGCCGCGCCATAATGCCCAGATTTCAAATAATAGCGCCCAACTTCCATTTCCTTGGCGGCCAAATGGCTAAACGCCAGATCAAATTTCAATTTTGAGGGTTCAGCATAATCGCTTTCGGGATATTGCTCAATCACAACGCGGAACGCTTCAAGCGCCTGCAATGTCAGCCCCTGATCGCGGCCAATATCCGAAATTTGATCGTAATAGCTTAACGCCAAAAGATATTGCGCATAAGCGGCATCTTCATCTGCTGGGAAAAAATCGACATATCGCTGGGCTGCGGCGCGGCTTTCATCATATTTCTTGCCTTGATGATAAACGAATGCTTGCATGATCAAGCCGCGTTTGGCCCATTCAGAATAGGGATAGAGCCGCTCTATTTCACTGAAATATTGCGCGCCTTGATCATAGCGTTTCTTGTTCAGCTCTATTTCAGCCTTCTTAAAAATCTCTTCAGGGCTGAAATTTTCAAGATTTTCAGGCTCTTGGCTTTTAAAAGCATCCTCACATCCGGCCAATAAAAAAACGCCCAACAGCGCTGCGGCGATCCCGTGGCGAAACCCATATGCCTTCATTCGCGAACATCCCTTTTGTACAAATCACAAAGCCGCATCCTACTTGGCCTCATGGCGTTGTTGTAACATAAAAACAAGGGGATCAAAAAGAGCGATCTTTAAGACGCTGCGCGATATTCTTCTAAACAAGCCCCGATACCGGGCAATATTTGCAACACATCATCGCTGCAAGACACGCGTTCAAAACTTCCAGGCGTGGCGAACAAAACGCATAAGAGGTTATTGGTGATCGCATGCCCGGCGCGATGCCCGATATAATGCCCAATGATCGGAGCACCGCTTAAGGTTAAATCACCCAAAGCATCAAGCATTTTATGCCGCACGGCTTCATCGGCGTGCCGTAAACCACCGGGGCTTAGCACTTTTGCGCCGTCAACCACCACGGCATTTTCCAAACTGCCGCCCCGCGCCAACCCATTCGCGCGCATCGTCTCAACATCCACGCTGCGGCAAAAGGTACGGCTGTCGCATAACTCGCGCACAAAAGAACCGTTTGACATATTAATCGATTTGCTTTGCACGCCGATCGCAGCGTCTTTAAAATCGATATGAAAGCTCATCTTGGGAACATCACTGGGAACCAAACGCGCCCAACCCTGATCGGTTTTAAATTCAATGTCTTTCAAAATCCGGATCGCCTCGACAGGCTGATCCAATTGCGTCAGCGGGTCTGCCAATATCTGGCGCACAAACGGAACCGCGCTGCCATCAAGAATGGGCACTTCAGGGCCGTTAATTTCAATCCGTGCGTTATGCACACCGCAGCCCGCCAGCGCCGAGAGCAGATGCTCTACGGTTGAAACAGATATACCCGCTTCATTCACCAGCTTTGTGCATAATGGAGATTGCTCAACCCTGTCCCAGCGGGCCGGAATAGCGCAATCCCCAATTTCTACATCGCTGCGGAAAAAACAGAGGCCGAAATTCGCGGGGGCCGGGCAAAGTTTAAGCTCGACCTCCTCACCGGAATGCAACCCAATGCCGCGAAAGACCAGAACCTTAGAAACAGTGGTTTGCAATTTAACCCCAAAACTCTTTTATGATTTGCAACGCTTCTACCTTAAATGGGCCAACAATCACAATTCAAACTTTGTTACGCACTGAAACATGGTCGCTCAAAACCAGCACGAATTTGCCCAATTATTTATTGCGCGAGCGCATCCCCATCAAAAGAGGGGATGCAATGCTTGACATATCGATGGATTTAGTTCGCCTGACGGCGCAAAAAGGCGGGCACTTCGATCCGCTCTTGTTCTAAAGGCGGCTCTGCCGCTTCTGCTGTTGGAGCGCGCGAAACGGGTGTTTCTTGCGGCGCTGCAGGGGCTGTGGCCACGCTCGAACGATCACTTTCTGCACCCGACATGCGGTTGATAAGAGATCCAATTCCAAACCGCGGACGCTCGGAAGCCGCAGGTTCTTCTTCAACCTGACTTTGAGGTTGCGCCGAAGCGGGGGTGGTTTTCACCGCAGCCCGAAGGCGTGCCATCGCTTCATCGGTTGGCACACCGGCAGCAGAGACGCGCACCGCCGTATCTTCGCCCAATTGAAGCGGCGCGGCTGGTTGCCCTTGATAGGCAGGAGGCGGCAGGCTGTCATCCTGTCCCCCCAATCTCTCGTCATGCGGCGCAAGCGCCTCATCCAAATCATGTGCGCTTCCGGCATCCGCGAATAAATCCGCCTCGGGCGCAGCGGGCACCGTCAGCTCTGGCTCGCGCTCCTGCGCCAAAGTAAGCTCGGCAGCCTGCTCAGCAGCGACCAAGGGCTCAGCCATTCTCCGGCGTGGTTGGGGAATTTCATTGCTGCTTTCGCTCACGTCAATGCCAGTGGCAACGACTGAAACCCGCATTTTACCCGCCATCTCCGTGTCCAACGTTGAACCGACGATGATATTGGCATCCGCATCCACTTCCTCGCGCACCCGATTGGCCGCCTCATCCAACTCAAACAAGGTTAAATCTTGGCCACCGGTGATGTTGATCAAAACGCCGCGTGCGCCGTTCAGACTGATTTCATCGAGCAGTGGATTGGCAATTGCTTTTTCAGCCGCCTGAATAGCGCGGTCTTCGCCCTCCGCTTCGCCTGTGCCCATCATCGCCTTGCCCATTTCATCCATTACGGCGCGGACATCGGCAAAGTCCAAATTGATCAAGCCGGGGCGCACCATCAGATCGGTGACGCCTTTGACGCCCTGATACAAGACGTCATCCGCCATGCTGAACGCATCTGTAAAGGTGGTTTTTTCATTCGCCAGACGGAATAAATTCTGGTTCGGGATGATGATCAGCGTATCAACCATCTTTTGCAGTGCCTCGACGCCCTCTTCAGCCTGACGCATCCGCTTGGCACCTTCGAACTGAAACGGCTTGGTAACAACCCCAACCGTAAGCACCCCAAGTTCGCGCGCGGCTTGCGCGATGATCGGTGCCGCGCCCGTGCCCGTTCCGCCCCCCATTCCGGCCGTGATAAAACACATATGCGATCCCGCCAAATTATCGACGATTTGTTCGATGCTTTCTTCAGCAGCGGCAGATCCAACCGACGCCCGTGCGCCCGCGCCCAAACCCTCGGTCACTTTCACACCCAACTGGATACGCGTGCTTGATTGGCTTTGCTGCAGCGCCTGTGCATCGGTGTTCGCAACGACAAATTCAACGCCATCCAGCTCTTTGCTGATCATGTTATTCACCGCATTACCGCCAGCGCCACCAACGCCAAAAACGGTAATTCTGGGTTTTAGTTCATCATATTGGGGCACTGAAAGTTTCAATGTCATGGTTAATCCGCCTGTGATTTGTCCCATTTTGGGAACATTTTTAATTATTACGTGGATGGTAGCTAAATAAATTCAAAAGGTCACGCAAAATTACGATCTACCCGCTAAATATGGGCGATTTTGTGCCCATAACACCCGATCTAGGCGCCAGCCTTCCGCTAAGCTCTACCAATTATCTTTAAACCAGCGCATTGCTCGTTTCAAAGAGCGAGTCGGATAGCGCGCGGTTGTCATCTCAAAATCCCACCATTCATCTTGCGGATGGGCGGCAAAAAGACTTAAACCGACCAAACCGGCGCAATTGGCGCCCGCGTATGCTGGCGGCAATCCGTGGATGCGCAACGGTCTGCCCAAGCGCACTTGTTGGCCCAACAACCGGCTGGCTAAATCATCTATGCCCGGGATCTGGCTGCCACCGCCCGTCAGCACGATTTGCTGCGCGGGCAGATGATCAAACCCGGCAGCATCCAAGCAGGCTCTTATATCTTCAAAAATTTCTTCCATTCTTGGCCGTATAATACCGATCAACTCGGCGCGGCTGACCATCCGTCGATCCCGTTCCCAATCGCCGGTATCGCCACCCATTTCGATCATATCTCGGTCATCCATACCGGTGGCAATCAGCCCTCCATGCATGGTTTTAATCCGCTCTGCCAGCGCCATAGGAACTTGCAAGCCCATCGAGATATCCCGCGTAATATGGTCACCGCCTAGCCTGACCGTATCGGCGTAAATCATGTGCTTTTTCATAAAAATCGATACGCTTGACGTCCCGCCGCCGATATCAATACAGGCCCCGCCAAGCTCTTGCTCATCTTCGACCAAAGACGAAACCCCAGACACATAAGCAGAAGAAGCGACGCCCGCCAATTCAAGGTCGCAGCGCTTCACGCAATAGGCCAGATCATGAATGGCTTTTTCAGAAACGGTCAGCATATGCATATCCGCCCCCAACACGTTGCCAATTTGATCGCGCGGATCTGACAGGCCGCTGCGTTGATCCAAAACGAAATTAACCGGCTGCGCGTGCAAAACCTCGCGCCCCTCTCCAAATTCAGGGATATCACACGCTGCTAAAACGCGGGCCACATCTTGATCTTGAACGATTTGACTTTCCACGTTGACCTCGCCCGTCACGCCATAAGACCGCGGGGCGCCGCCTGAAAAGCAGGCAATCACGTGATCCACATGCAACCGCGCCATTTTCTGCGCGGATTGTAAAACCGTACGAATGGCGCGCTCGGCTTGCGGCATCGATATAATCTCGCCAAATTCCACACCGCGAGACTGGGTGGTTGCCGCGCCCACCACGCGAAACTCGGATTGCCCCGCCAACGAGCCGACCCCATCAAAGCCCTCAGAGGCCCCGCTGCCTTCAAAGCGCAGGATAAAACATCCAATTTTCGCAGTGCCCATATCCAAAACAGCGATCACTCCACGCTGCAATGCTGCTTTGCGCATCGCCCGCATAGCACGTTGAGATTCATAAAGCCCTGCCATCTTTAGTCTCCAGTCTTCATCTGTATCACGTCCTGAGATCCCAAAAGCGCCTCTTCTCCAAGGCGCAAGGTAATTCGGCTTTCAAGGCGCATATCCACCACTTCAATATCGCGGGCCAAAAGATCTTGCGCCTGATCCAAGCCAATAATGCGCTCTAAGGCTTGCACAGGATCACGTTCGGGCAACATCAAGCGTTGATCGCGATCCAAGGCAACATCCCAGCGTCTCTGCCCCACGTAAACCATACCCCGCAACCGCTCGGCTAAGGGGCGCGCCGCAGCGTAAAGTGCCAAGGCTTGGGCCACATGTTGATCCGCCCCGGCGCCCGCGATCAAATTCAGCTGCGGGTAATCCAGCCGCGAGGACGCAGTGCGAACGTAGGCGCCAGTTTCATCCAGCAATTCAAGCGCCTCGCGGCGGCGCCAAATAATAGCCGGACGCCGCTCTTCTATCTCGATCTGGACCATCTCGCCCCAGTGTACATTCACCCGTGCTTCTTTTACAGGATCGAGCCCCAAGATCGTTTCGCGCATCTGCGCAGAGTCCAAATCAAAAGAACTGATCGGAAAATCAATATTCAAAACCTCGCGAATATCTTGCGCCACATCATCGCTGGCGCCGCTGATCGACATTAAATCAATCATGAATTCGGGTCGCTCTACAAACAGCGTAGCCGCCTGATTGTAAACCAAACGCACCGCATCCCGGCGCTGCTGATCGCCAAAATAAACCCCAAGCGCGGCCAGCATTAGACCGACGGGCAGCCCGTAAATCACTGCAAATCTTAAGACCGGCCGCAGCATAATTCTGTGCAGACGATAGGCCAGCCGCGAGGGTG
>Ga0233397_1001373_pt1 | contig 11511 bp, 10 predicted proteins | sample 35DmetaG_FD_189957 | JGI IMG/M metagenome (GOLD analysis project Ga0233397, IMG submission 189957) | Seawater microbial communities from Monterey Bay, California, United States - 35D | ecosystem: Environmental > Aquatic > Marine > Coastal | place: USA: California | collected 2016-10-20
TGAGGCTCACAGTTTTTCTGCCAAAATCACCCCGTCGACCATCGAAGCAAAAGTCCTCCAAGACGCTGATCGCATTGATGCCCTTGGCGCAATCGGCCTGAGCCGCTGCATCATGCTTGGGGGACATATGGGGTCAGATCTCTACCACTCGGAGGATCCATTCGCAAAAAACCGTCCCCTAAACGATGCCAATTACTGCATCGATCATTTTTACGCCAAACTCCTAAACCTTAAAAACACCATGCAGACAAAGGCAGGAAAAGCCTTAGCCGAAAAACGCACCAAATTCCTTAGCGATTTTCTCGAACAACTTAGAACTGAAATCCCAGATATGTTCTAAAATGCCCTCTTGCCTTCCACCCCCCATTTCTCCAAAACTTAAAAGCTTTTAATCACCATGCCCTTCCTACTCCTCTTCTTACTCATTACCTCATTCGTATCAGCAGCCGACCCCTACCGCTTCGAAGTCAAAACCATCGCGGAAGACTTCGCTCGCCCCATGGGGATGGACCTAGGGCCCGACGGGTCAATTTACCTCATAGAACTTCAGGGCAAAGTTAACCGTATTCATCCTACCACTGGAAAGCGGACCATCCTTGCTGAAATTGAAGTGTTTGGAGAGCAAGAAAATGGACTTCTCGGCATCGCGCTCGATCCAAACTTCAAGCAGAACAGCCACCTCTTCCTTCTCTATTCACCAGCAGATTTTATCGGGCAGCGAATCAGCCGTTTTACAATCAAAAAGGAGACTCTTATCGATGAGAAAAAAGTCATCGAATGGCATACTCAACGCCGTGAATGTTGCCACCACGGTGGCATGCTGAAATTTGGCCCTAATGGTTGCCTCTTCGCTTCCGCCGGAGACAACACTCATCCTTTTGGTGACTCGGCGTCATATGCACCCATTGATCGACGTCCCAACCGAGAACCATGGAATGCCGAAAAATCCTCCGCCAACCCAAACGATCTTCGCGGCGGATTGATTCGCATCAAGGTGAAGCCTGATGCAAGTTACATCATACCTGAGGGAAACCTCTTTCCTCCTGGAACCAAAGGCACACGCCCCGAAATCTATGTGATGGGCTGCCGCAACCCTTGGAAATTCTCCATCGACCCTAAGTCAGGCCACCTTTACTGGGGGGAAGTTGGACCCGATGCCGGAAAAGATGGCCCTCGCGGACCCCGCGGACACGACGAAATTAACCAAGCCCGTAAAGCTGGTTTTTTCGGCTGGCCCTACTTCATCGCCGACAACAAACCCTACTCGCGTGTCGACTTCACCAATGGCAAAGTCGGTCAGAAGTTCAACCTTCAAAAGCCCATTAATGATTCACCCCTCAATACCGGTCGAAAAGATCTCCCCCCACCTCAGCCAGCTTTAATCTTCTATCCTTACGCAGATTCAAAAGAATTCCCTGAGCTCAAAAAAGGAGGCCGTACTGCCTGCGCTGGCCCCGTTTTTCACTACAATCCCAAATTCGAAAAAACCGGAGGTTTCCCTAAAGAGTTTGATCATTGCCTCCTTTTCTGGGACTGGCACCGTCCTTTCATTAAGTGGGGAAGACTTGATGAAAATGAGGATCTTGTCGGTATCGAAGACTTCTCAATCCCTGCCAAAATCAAACGACCTTCCGACGCTCTTTTTGCACCCGATGGGACTCTTTGGTTCATTGATTACGGAGCTACATGGGGAAACAACAAGGACGCCAAACTTCTCCACATTAGCTACCGGCATGGGAACCTCGACCCAGTCGCACAATTTACAATCGACAAAAAGAATGGCCCTCTCCCCCTCAAGATAAAAGTTGATGGCTCTATTTCCAAAGATCCTGAAGGCACAACTTTAAGATTCACTTGGCTCAAAGATGGAAAGACCATCTCAACTGAACCAAAAACTACGCTTATTTTTACTGAGCCCGGAGACCACCCCATCACCTTAAAAACTACAGATGCGCAGGGCGCTACCAATGAGTTCACCCAATACGTCAGCGCCGGGAACTCCCCGCCCAAGCTTGCCTTCGAAACACCCCTAGACGGATCTTTTTTCACCCCTGGAAAACCTGTTAAATATCGCCTTGCTATCCAAGACCACGAAGAAGGTAATTCTGGGTTGAAACCAAATTCCTTCGCTTCAACCGTAGTGACCCTAGCCCCTCTCGCTAAAGTCTCTCCCGGCCTCTCCGCCATTCGTGCCTCCGACTGCTTCAATTGCCACCATGCTTCCCAAAAACTGATCGGCCCTTCGTTCAACGACATCGCCGAGCGCTATAAAGGAAATCCAGCAGCATTTGATAGTTCTGTAGAGAGGGTCATAAAAGGCTCTTCGAAAATCTGGGGCGAAATCCCTATGCTTCCGCATCCAAATCTTAAGCGTAATCAAGTCGCATCAATGGTCCGGTGGATCTACTCCCTTTCCAAGAAGAACACACCGCAAGTCTCTCGCGGAGTTGAGGGGAATATGACACCATCAAGTGTAAATCAATCACTCGAGCTATCCGCAAATTTCACCGACCTTGGGGCACACGAAGGCAAAGCCAAGCCACTTTCAGGAGGCACTTCAATTCGACTCCACCCGCGCACTATTGAGGCTGAAACTTTCTCCTCTCACAAAGGCCCCCAAATCTTCGATGGTGAGGGCATCAAATTCGTTGGAGCAATTAATCACTCTCACTGGATCGAATACCCCGGATTCCGGATTAAAGACTGTAAAACTTTCACCGTCCGCTACGCCTCGGGGGGCGCGGGAGCAAAGATTACACTTACCGCTAATGGAAAAAAGGTTGCTGTCGCCGAAATTAAACCCACTGGTGGCTGGGACAAATGGGAGGAAATAACTGCCCCCCTCAGAGACCTACCAGACGAGCTCGTAGACCTTCGCCTCACCTTCACAAATCCAGGAAAACAACATCTCGCAAACCTCGACTGGATCCACTTCAAATAGTAAGAGCCATCGATGAAAACTTTCCTCTTCTTTATTTGCGTCTTCGTTTCTCTACCAGCCGCCGAACAGCCGCATATCATACTCGTGATGGCCGATGATCAGGGCTACGGGGACTGCGGATTCACCGGTCATTCCTATGTAAAGACCCCCAACCTCGACGCCATGTCTCAAAATTCGGTCATCTTCGACCGATTCTATGCTGGGGCACCCGTCTGCTCGCCCACCCGCGCTAGCGTTATGACCGGGCGCAATCCCGTCCGTGTTAACGTTCCCAACCACGGACACTATCTCCGCCCTCATGAAACCACCATCGCCGAAGCCTTAAAAACAAACGGCTACCTGACCGCTCACTTCGGCAAGTGGCACATCGGATCAGTTCAGAAAGAGAGTCCCACCTCGCCGGGCGGTCAAGGTTTCGACCACTGGCTCACCGGGCTAAATTTCTTCGACCGGGAGCCATATCTCTCTCTTAACGGTAAGTTCCAGCAATTTCGAGGCCAAGGCACCGTCATCACGATGGATCACGCCCTCACCCATCTGAAATCTCACAGCTCCAAACAGCCAACTTTCACCGTCATCTGGTTCCCGTCGCCTCATCTCCCCCATCGAGAGACCGCATCAAATCCCGACCTCTACAAGGGGCAGCCCCATGCCCCCTACTATCAAGAAATTACCTTAATTGACGAGCAGATAGGGAGACTTCGTAGGACCCTTCGAGATCTTAAAATCGCAAACAACACTCTCCTCTGGTACACGTCAGACAACGGCGGGCTCGTGAAGGAATCCTCCGGTGGTCGAGCAAAGAAAGGCTCGGTTTATGAAGGTGGGCTTCGCGTTCCATCCATCATCGAATACCCGTCTAAATTCGAACCAACCCGCATATCCGCTCCTACAAGCTCGACCGATATTTATCCAACGCTCCTCGCCTTGACGAAGATCAAAGTTGAAAATCAAACTCCAGTTGATGGGATCAATCTTCTCCCTTTTATCAAAGGAGAAGAAAGTAAACGTTCCAAGCCCATCGGCTTCTGGCATAATTTTACCGTAGGACAATCAACCCGGAGTGACCTCATTATTAAAAAACTCATGGAAGCACAACAAGGGGGCGATCCTAATCCATTTCCAGAACGAGTTTTTAAAAACGTCAATATTTTTCCAAAATACACTGCTAACTCCCATCAAAATGGACACGCCGCTCTTCTCGCTTGGCCCTTTAAAATTCATGCCATTTACGGCAAGAAGAAAACCACTTGGGAGCTTTATGATCTTTCAAAAGATCCCATGGAGAGCGAAACACTCAACGAGAAAGAAGCTAAGCAATTTTTCAGAATGCAGAAGCAGCTCACAGCTTGGCAAAAATCAGTATTAAAAAGCCACTCCGGCCACGATCTCCAAAACCGATAACCACTCCCCTTAACGGATCGATCGACCTTACGAACAAATAGCGCAACCACTCAAAATGAAATCTATCTTTCTCTTGATTCTCTGCGTCTACGCGACTCTGCATGCGAATGAACGCCCCAATATCCTCTGGCTCTCAGCCGAAGATATCAATTCCCACTTTGGCTGCTATGGTGACCCAAATGCTATCACCCCTCACCTTGATCAGCTAGCTCAGGAAGGAGTCCGTTACACCAATGCTTTCACCGCCGCTGGAGTCTGCGCACCCTGCCGATCCACCATTATCACTGGCATGTATCAAACGACCATCGGTACCATGCACATGCGGAGTAGCGCTATCCTCCCGGGCTCTATCAAACCCTTTCCAGTCTACCTTCGAGAATCCGGCTATTACTGCACCAACAACTCAAAAACAGATTACCAATTTCAAGCACCCAAAGAGACGTGGGATTTTAGTAGCAGCAAAGCCCATTGGAAGAACTCAAAGAATAGAAAATCTCCTTTCTTTTCTGTATTCAATTTCACTGGCTGCCATGAAAGCGGGATTGCAGGGGAATCAAAATACAAGGCCATCACCAAAAACCTCTCATCAGGTGAACGACAAGACCCATCCAAATTAAAAACTCTTCCACCCTATTACCCAGATACTCCCCGGGTTCGCGAAGACTGGAAACGCAACTATGAACTCATCACCTCCATGGACGCGTGGGTGGGTGCCCATATCGCCGCTCTTAAGGAGGCCGGACTCTACGAAAACACTATCATTGTTTACTGGTCCGATCACGGTGTCGGCCTTCCCCGCGCTAAGCGCTGGCTTTACGACTCGGGGACTCGCATTCCCCTTATTGTAAGAATCCCCAAGAAATTTAGAAATCCCGGCCAAGGGGAACCAGGAACTATCGATAGTCAGCTAGTTAGCTCCCTCGACTTAGGAATTACAGCACTCAATCTCGCTGGCCTCCCAGCCCCACCGATCACACAAGGACGCGCTTTCCTTGGAGAGAATCTTTCTCCCCCCCGCGATTACATCTATGGAGCCCGCGACCGCATGGATGAAAGATACGACATCATCCGCAGCGTCCGCGATAAGCGTTTCCGCTATATTCGAAACTACGAGCCACTTAAGCCTTACTACCAGTATATGAACACTCCCGAAAAAGGGGCCACCATGAAGGAACTTCGACGCGTTGCTGCTACCGGGAAAATGCCATCAGCTATGAGACTCTTCATGGCCGATCGTAAGCCGGTTGAAGAATTCTACGATCTCCAAAATGATCCCCACGAAATCAACAACCTCGCAAACGATCACAAGCACAAAAACCAACTCGAGAAATTTCGAAAGGTTCACAAGGAATGGATCAAAGAAACCCGAGACCTCGGTCTCATCCCCGAACCCGAGATGGTTTTTCGCGAAAAGAAAGCCGGTTCCCGCTACGACATTCTCGCCCAAACTGAGGATAAAACGCTCCCCGAGCGACTGGGCCGCATGGCTTCCCTCGCGTCCGAAGGCGAGCAAGCTCTTCCAGAACTTCTCAAGGGCCTTAAAGATAAAGATGCTGCCGTCCGATTTTGGGCTGCAACCGGCATCGGGAATGTTGGAAAACATTCAAAAGAGGCTACGACTGCCTGCCTCGGAATATTAGAAAAGGAAGGCTCCACGATTGTCAGAATCGCCGTAGCTCGCGCCCTTCTTCGATTGAAAACAAATGAGAAGAAGGCCCTAAGCGAACTATCCAAATCTTTAAAATCCCCAGAACAATGGTCTCGTCTCCACGCCGCCATAGTCCTAGATGAAGCAGACGAGAAGGCCCGCCCCGCTCTTCCAGCTCTGCAAAAAGCTCTAAAAAACCAACCCAACAAATATATCGTCCGCGTTGCCAACAAAGCCATCAATGACCTTCTTGGAACCGATAACACTGTCAAATAACACGATCCTATGCCAGCTGTTCGTCAAACTGCTTACGAGATCTTCCACCATCAAAAGGCAGACCTTCTTCTCCACCTCCTCTCGGACTCGATCTTTGAGTCGCCTGTCCTCGTCTTCGTCCGAAGCAAGGAAACCCTTCACTCCCTTAACACTGCCGCAAGTCGGCGCGATTTTGCGACCGAAAATATCTCCGGAAACAAAAAACCGGAAGTTCGTGAACGTTTACTCAGTCAGCTTAAAAACAACTCTATTGACGTTCTCTTTGCCACCGAATCGATTCTTCGGGAAAGCAATCTCTCGGGTATTGCTACGATTATTCATTTCGACGTCCACGAAATTGACTCGGATTATCTCGAGCACGTTCAATCGTGTTCATCTGAAGTCTCCACCTTTATTACCAAAAGCGATCAAAACCGCTTGGAATCTTTGAAGAAGCTAGCCAAAGGAAACCTAGAAAATCTTCTCGCAGAGGGGTTCACCTATGACAAACAACCCCGCTTGATTAGAACTCAATCCAAAAAGGGTCAGAGCAACAAAACCAGCTCCAAGCCGCTCCAGCACAAAAAGCCCAAGCTTAAAAACAAAGGCCCACGCCGTAAAACCGGGCGAACACGAAAACGATAAATTATGAAAAAACCTTTTTCAGCTCCGCTGGCGTAAAGGTTGTCTGGCGCCCTTTGAGTTTTTTTCGCGTTGCCTTGACGATTTTGATCTTCATTACCGATTGATTATTTCCCCACGCATGTCTGATGAGATTTGAAACATCAGCCAAGTCAGTGTTATCAATCTGTGGAGCATCTTTCAAACCGGGCATGACAGCCGCGGGAGTATATTTTTTGCCATTCACTTTAATTGGCCCCATCAGACTTGAAGTAAGATTGCGGACAGGCACTCGTCTTGTCATAAACACGATCGTTGTTGGTATCTTCGTGAATTGAAGTCCGTCCAGTCGGCGCGTCCTCGCCATTAGCATTTGGCATGAAGCAAGGCCTCTCGAAAGGCCACATTCGGCCGTTTCCATCAAAACGTAGCGCAAGCGGGTTTTTTACCGCCGGAATCTCGCCAAATGGAATGATGTAAGTGTAGCCCTTCTTCTATTTCGGCTCGGCAGCGTCCTCCTCTTTGACCTTATCAAGCTCGAGCCGCTGAATCCAACAATTACGAAACTTTACTGGATTGTGATGCCCCTGGAATTTGATCGGCCCTGGGGCCGGCCCCTCCTTTTGACCCGCACCTGTTTTATTGGTCAGAGCGTAGTCATCGTGAATAAGAATTCCATTTTGTTGAACGCTAATACGAGCGTTATCAACCCGTTTCCCATCCTCGAACCGAGCCGCCCGAAAAACGATATCGTAACTTTGCCACTCGCCCGCTGGTTTTGAGACTAACTGGTCTGGCTTCTTTTGGCGGTAGAGACTTCCGGCATAACTCGCCTTATAATCCTCTTCGGAAACACCATGTGAATTTAAAATCTGAAGTTCATACCTTTTCTGAATATAGATCCCTGAATTCCCATTCTTTTCAGCATCCACTTTTGGAACGCTATTTACGTTGAATTCCACATGCATGCGGAAGTCGGAATACACATCCGGAGTCACGAGGCTGTCCCACTTCGGAGAAGCGGTTAGGACACCCTCATCAAAAACCCACTGACTCTTCACCTTCTTAGACTCAGGAACGAGCATATGCCCTCGCTCCCCAACCAACTGCACCGCATCCGCAGGACGTTTCCCATTAAAAAGACCTTTCGTAATTCCGGCCAGAGGGTCTTCAGCTGCAGTCAAATAGCCAGGAACAGTAACAAGGAAAAGTAAGCGGCGGCACTTCAGGTTCATTAAAGGAGGCTAGAGTTACCTTTACCATCATCAAGCCACAACCCATGAAAACCTTACCCCAATTTGGGTATGCGGTATAGATCACCTAGAAGGCGAAAACTCCATCCACTGCCCTTCCTCAAGCTCATCAAGAAGCTCAAGATCACCAACTGCCTCGCGGTGAAGAGAAATGACCTTTAGAGAAAAGCTGGCAAACATTCTTTTAATTTGATGATGCTTACCTTCGAAAATCGTGAGCCGACATTTGCTTGGGCTCAACAAATGCACGACAGCTGGTGCCGTGATCACCTTTTCTTTAGCGAACCACATCCCTGCCTCAAAGGTCGAAACAACCTCAGATCCAATTTCACCATCAACCTCGACCAAATATCTTTTCCCAACCTTCTTCGAAGGATCAGTGAGTGACTCAGAATAACAGCTATCATTCGTAAGAATCATCAGCCCAGAAGTGAAGCGATCTAGCCTCCCCGCCAGATGAAGTCTGCCGGCCCACTCTTCCCCTATCAAATCGATGACGGTCTGATGCTCGGGATCGCTCGTCGCGCTCACAATACCCTGAGGCTTGTGAAGCATCACGTATCGAGGCACTTCGTTTTGAACAACCGCGCCATCGACTTCCACCTGATCAAATCTTCCGATCAGGGTCTTGCCATCCTCGCAAATCCGAGCGTTTAAAACAACTTTTCGAGACTCGAATATCTCGCGAGTCCGACGCTTTCCAGCACCGGCCCATTTTCCAACTAAACGTTCCAGCCGCATCTAACCCACAAGGTCACCAATACTACCAAACCCCGGCTCAAAGAGCCTTCGGAAGGTTCTCGCTGCATAACCGTCTGTCATCCCTGCCAGAAAATCGCAAACCAGACGGGCCTTCTTCCCCGGAGTTTCCGCTTCCGCAATTTCAGCAGCATCCGCTTCTGGTAATAGCGAGAAATCCTGTCCATCAATCGTCTCCCCAAGGACATAGCGCTTCTCCATCACTTCCCATAAACGCCTCAGCATGTAGCTCCCCTTGTGTTCCAGCTGCTTGAGCTGGGGAGACAAAAACACGACCTCATAAGCAAGACTTTTAAACAACTCACTTTCTGCCCGCACCCCAGGCTCGATCACCAAATCCAAAGCATATCGATGACTGGTTCCACTCAGCAAATTGGTAGCCGAGACCAAAGTGACCGACTGGATGTATTTCCCTATGCGCTTCCCAACAAAAGGCTCGATACGTTGCCCACGAATCGCTTTCAAAAGTCCGCCCAGTGGAGACTCATCCGAAACTTCGTGGCCTCGACTTTCAGCCCAGCGTTCGATCCTCTCCACCGTGAGGAATCCCGCTCTCACCGAGTCAGCAAGGTCGTTGAGCGAGTATGCAGTATCATCAGCCCAATCCATGATCTGACATTCGATGGATTTAAAACTATCTCTCTCGTCACCTGGTGGCAGTTCGGCTGGAAAATCATTCCCAGCCATGGCCCAACTTAATTCCTCGCTTTGCGTATCATAAAGGAAGTGATTCTTCGGCAACTGCCCTTTTATTACCCTCAGCTCAGACCACAGTGATTTGTATTTCAAAACCCCATCTAGAAAGGCTCGTGACGGATCCATTCCCCTTCGGCTTTGCGAAAAGATTCTTTGGGTAAGCAGTCGCAATGTCTGAGCATTCCCCTCGAATCCACCATAGCCTGACATAAAATGATTCAGCGATCGTTCACCGGCGTGACCAAAAGGTGGATGCCCCAAATCATGTGAAAGACAGATAGCCTCGACTAAATCCTCATCGACAAAAAAATCATCACTCAGAAAATTGCTTGAGTTCTTTAGCCAATGGCAGATCGATTTGCCAATCTGGGCAACTTCCAGCGAATGAGTCAGTCGAGTACGGTAAAAATCATACTCCCCACTCCAAAAGACCTGCGTTTTACTCTGGAGTCTACGGAATGCTGTAGTGTGCAAAACTCGGTCCCTATCAATCTGAAAAGGCGACCGAAAATCATCCAAGGTATCGTAGCCCGAAGCACGCTCGGTATCAAAGGCCTGGTAAAAACGATTCTGCACGCCAGAGAATGAACAGGTTTACGCGGATCTTCAAGAACCACCCTACTTGATCGCTTGCCCCTTCAAATCAGGTAGTGAAACTGGATTGGCTCGTGCCACCACCCGACCAGGGAGCCTCACTTCGTATTCGCTAATTCGGGGGACCTTGTCCGGAAAATCTGTACTCACAAACTGCGCCCCACTCGCGAGCGCCTTCTTCGCACGATTCTTATCATTGGTCCGGGCTTCAACCGTATTGGTGTCGGCTCGCGTCCGAACCATGAACCCCGCTTTGACCAGTTGCTGAATTTCTCGAAAACCAGCAATTGGGTCATTCCGCTTCATCCAGGCTGCCGCTGGATGATCAGGCCCCACACTTACAAACAAGAGCCGTTCTTCAAGACTCGGGTTTTTCTTAAGATATTCATCTCGATGACTTCCCTCATTATCGAGACAAAACATGATCTTCCCCCGACATTTCCCCAACACTGGCCAACCTTTTTGAATGATTACATCCCGCAGGTTTTCTTTATCCCCTCTTACGAAATCAGGTGTGATGATACGCTCTAGATCAAGCACCGAAAGAATCTCTTTCTCTAGCGCTTCCATCTGAGCCCGGTCAAAATTGAATGGCTTAGGACCCAAAGGGTTTTCAGCGCGATCCTTCAATTCCACCAAAATCATCACTGGCAAATGATTGACATTCTCATCCGACCATTTCTTTACCGAATCAAGCGCACTCTTAAAAGTCAGATGAATCGACTTTGCATCGAGCTTCGGTACATGCAGCACTTTCATGCCTGGTTTCCGCAGCGGACTATCAATCGGATCACTCGAACTTGAAAAAAGGCCGCCTTTGGGATCGGCATAAACATCAAGTTCGAAATGCCGCAGGCCATTATCAAGCTGCTTATCCAAAGACTTCCGAGTATAGTCCCAAGCCGTAGCAGCTTCTTTACTGAACATCCCAAGAAAATTCATTTGCGCCGAGGTCGGCGCTACATGATACGAATTGTGCGTTCCTACTATTTGGATCTGATTGAGCCGGAGCTCTCCCTGAATCGAAAAGGGCAAAGACAATAAAAAAAGAAGAATCTTCATAACGGGATTGATTAGCGTAGAGGGGTTACCAAGGTGAAGGCAATGGACTTCTAGTCGATCCAGAATTACTTACCCAGCCTGGATTTTTGAGCCCCTTCCTGATTGCACCTACGAAGTGTAGAATAGGACTACTTCGATAATAAATTCTTAAAGATAGAAGATGAGCGGTTCCTTCAAATTTACGAGGCGCCTCTCCCACCCAAGCTTCACTGTGGTCCGGGATCTTGAACCACTTGTTCCCTTGAGCTCCCATCACCCAAAGTCCGTCAACTTGATCA
>Ga0233397_1001377_pt1 | contig 11476 bp, 10 predicted proteins | sample 35DmetaG_FD_189957 | JGI IMG/M metagenome (GOLD analysis project Ga0233397, IMG submission 189957) | Seawater microbial communities from Monterey Bay, California, United States - 35D | ecosystem: Environmental > Aquatic > Marine > Coastal | place: USA: California | collected 2016-10-20
CGAATGTCTTATATTTAGTTTAATAAAAGGCAAATAAGGTTGTTTGCTGCCCTTATTTATGAAGTGATTTGATGAGATTATACCCTTTAAATGTCGGAAATTTTAAGCTAGACGGAGGCGCTATGTTTGGTGTGGTGCCGAAGTCTCTATGGTCAAAAACCAATCCTGCAGATCATAACAACATGATTGATATCGCTGCACGTTGCTTATTAATTGAAAACGATAATCGTCTTATATTGATTGATAGTGGAATGGGCAATAAGCAGTCTGAAAAATTCTTTAACTACTATTGCCGTTGGGGTGAACAAGGTGTAGAGCGCGCCCTAGCACAATACGGATTCAGTAAGGATGATGTAACTGATGTGTTTCTGACTCATTTACATTTTGATCATTGTGGTGGGGCTGTGGAATGGAACACCGACAGGACAGCCTATCAGCTAACGTTTAAGAATGCAACTTATTGGAGTAATGAAGATCACTGGCATTGGGCGAAAAATGCCAACAAACGCGAAAAAGCTTCATTTTTGATCGAAAACATTGAGCCTATTGAACAATCTGGTCATTTAAAATACATTGCTTCGGCAGAAAATGGTTTTGCGAGAAACTGCCCGCTTGGTTTTGATGTGCTCTTTGCTAACGGGCATACAGAAAAACAAATGATCCCTATTATAAAATATAAAGAGAAAACACTTTGTTTTATGGCAGATTTGTTGCCAACTGCAGGCCATGTTTCTTTACCCTTTATTATGGGGTACGATACCCGCCCTCTAATCACTTTAGAAGAAAAAGAGGCCTTTCTCAATTTAGCAGCCAATGAAAATTATTATCTTTTTATGGAGCACGACGCCTGCAATGAAATTATAACGGTCAAACATTCAGAAAAAGGTGTTCGCCTAAATTCTACCCATTCTTTCAACTCTATTTTTTAAAATTATGAAAAACTTAACCCCAACCAATGCGTTTATGCACCTTACAATAATTAGTGTGCTCCTGTTTAATAGCTGTGGCTCAACCGCCCCAATTATCTCAACACCAATAGAAAACATAGATAAAACTCCTTCTAAATTTTCTCCCTTAACTGCCGTTGAAGAAAAAATCTGGAGCCATTTGGATTTACAAAAAGACACTGTTCCTGGGGTAAGTTTAAACCTTGCTTATGAAAAATTAGTTAAACCAAAAAGCAAAACAATTGTCGTTGCAGTAATTGATTCTGGGATTGATATAACACATGAAGATTTAAGAGAAAACATCTGGATCAATCAAGACGAAATTCCAAACAATGGAATTGATGACGATGCAAACGGCTATATTGACGACATAAATGGTTGGAACTTTTTAGGTGAGGCCAACAATGAACAGTTAGAATATGTGCGGCTTTTGGCAACAAAGAATACAGCCCACCCAAGGTACAAAGAAGCTGAAAGAATATATAGCCGGGAACGCAGTAAATATGCGCGGTTGAAGCAACAATACAATACGATTATTAATCAATTGACCTCCTCTGAAAATGCAGTTCTTGAACATCTTAACAAAGACAATTTTACAAAAGAAGAGGTCTACAACATATCCACAAAAGACCCTGTCCTGGCACAACACTTAAGTATAATTAAACAATCTTATGGTTTTGGCTACGAGACAATTGAAGGGCTTAAAAAAAGTCTTAAACGCGACCTAAAATCTTTTAATGAGCGTCTAGACTATAATCTAAATATAGATTTTGATGGTCGCTCTATCGTAAATGACGACCCAAACGACATAAGGGATAAAGCTTATGGGGATAATAATGTTAGACCCAAGGAAGGAAGAAGTCACGGCACACATGTTTCAGGCATTATTGCAGCTAAGCGAAATAATGGTATAGGAATAAATGGAGCGGCAGATAATGTAAAAATTATGGCAATAAGAAACACGCCTAACGGCGATGAATACGATAAAGACGTGGCTCTAGGTGTTTACTACGCTGTAAACAACGGAGCTAAGGTAATTAATATGAGTTTTGGGAAGGGGTTCTCTGATCACAGCAATTGGGTGAAGGATGCAATAGCTTATGCCGCAAAATACGACGTTTTGATTGTCGCTGCAGCTGGAAATAATGGAGAAAACAATGATTTTGTAAAAAACTATCCCAATGACCAAGATGGTATAGGAGAAGAAGTTTCGGATAATTTTATAAGCGTTGGTGCGTCTACAAGTGATTATAGTTCGGATCTTATCGCAGGTTTTTCTAACTATGGGAAAAGTAGTGTTGACGTATTTGCTCCTGGCACACGAATTTACTCTAGTTATCCAAACAACAAGTATGAGTTTGCACAAGGAACTTCTATGGCGGCACCATTAGTTAGCGGTATAGCAGCACTTTTATTTTCTCAGTACCCTAAGTTAAGTGCTTCTGAAGTAAAAAAAATAATTATGGTTTCTGGTTTGCCTATAAAAAAAGAGGTGGCGCTTGAGGATGGAACAATAAGCCTGATGAATAACCTTTGTAAATCTGGTAGATTAGTTAACGCATACAACGCCTTAATAATGGCGTCTAAACTTTCAAAATGATTTTGAACATGAAAAACATTCATTTCGTTGTGGTCCTAATGCTTGGGTATACAACACTTAGTTTTGGGCAAAATAATTACAATTATTGGCAACAGCATGTAGATTACACGATGGAGGTAAACATGGATGTTGAAACGTTCAATTATAAAGGTGTCCAGAAATTAGTATACACAAACAACTCCCCAGACACACTAAATATGGTTTTTTTTCATTTATACTTCAATGCCTTTCAGCCTGGGAGCGAAATGGACGTAAGGTCAAGAACGATAGCTGATCCAGACAGCAGGGTGATGAATAAAATTCAAAATTTAGGAAAAGAAGATCAGGGTTTTTTAAGGGTTAATAATCTAACTCAAAATGGCCTAGAGTTGGTATCTAAATTGTCGGGCACAATTTTGGAAGTTGACCTTGAGTCTCCAATCCTTCCTGGAGGTCAAACAAGCTTTGAGCTTGATTTTGAAGGGCAAGTTCCGCTTATTGTAAGGCGGGCGGGAAAAAACAGTAAAGAAGGTGTAGCACTATCGATGGCACAGTGGTTTCCAAAGCTCGCTGAATATGATTTTGAAGGTTGGCACGCCGATCCATATATTGGAAGAGAGTTCTATGGGGTTTGGGGTAATTTCGACTTAAAACTTACTATAGATAATCGTTACATTGTTGCAGGAACAGGGTATTTACAAAACACAGCTGATATTGAAATTGAGACTAGAGCACTAAGTGAGAAAGCAAAAAAAACTAATACCTGGCATTTTATTGCACCCAATGTACATGACTTCACTTGGGCGGCTGATCGGGACTATATTCATGATAAATTACAAATTGAAAACGGCCCAGTATTGAACTTCTATTATAAGAACTCTTTAAGTGAGGAATACAAAGAGCATTGGCGGGCCTTACAACCGATTACAGCGAAGCTTATGTCTTTTTTTAATAAACACATTGGGCCCTACCCTTATGAACAATACTCTGTTATTCAGGGGGGTGATGGGGGAATGGAATATGCTATGTGTACGTTAATTACCGGAGAACGTAGCTTTGAGAGCTTAGTTGGAGTAACGGCTCATGAATTAGCACATACATGGTTCCATTTTTTGATGGCAACCAACGAAAGTAGGCACCCATGGATGGACGAAGGTTTTACAGAGTATATTTGTACAATGGCTGAGGTTGATGTTGTTGGTTTAGACGAAAACAGCTACTTTGATAACGCACACAGGCGCTATACTGAATATGCGCTGAGTGGGCAAGAACAGCCACAAAGCACGCACGCTGATCGTTATCGATACAACAACGCTTACAGCGTGTCTTCTTATGTGAAGGGAGCAATTTTCTTAAGACAGCTTAATTATATTATTGGAGAAAAAAACTTTAGGACAACACTAAAACGGTATTATGAATTATGGGCTTTTAAACATCCTACCCCAAACGATTTTATGAGGTGTGCAGAAAAAGCCTCTGGAATTGAGCTGGACTGGTATTTAACAGATTGGACAAAAACAAACAACACTATTGATTACGGAGTAAAATCAATAAGTGAAGAAAATGGAGGCACAATAATCGAACTCGAACGGGTTGGGTTAATGCCAATGCCTGCAGAAATAGAAATTACTTTTAATAATGGTGAGAAAGCAAGATATTATATACCGTTACAAATGATGCGTGGTGAAAAGCCGGTAGAAAAAGATGTGTTAGTTCTTGACGATTGGGCTTGGGCGTTCCCAACATATTCCTTTATTTTGGATGAAAAGAAGAAAGTAAAACAGGTAATAATTGATCCAGACCAACGGACTGCAGATATAAACAGGGATAATAACAGTATAGTTTTTAAAAAAATTGAATAAACTTAAAGGGAAAAAAAATATTGATCGTTTGTTTGAAGAGGGTGTGAGTGTTAATTTATTTCCACTTAGGTTACTCTTTGTAGAAGATGAGGTGTTTTCCTTTGGTGTGTCTGTAGGGAAGCGTAACTTCAAATTGGCTGTTCAAAGAAATAGGATTAAAAGACAAATGCGCGCAGCGGCTAAGCAGCATTTGTTGTCCTTTTTAGAGAACACTAAAAACCCATACTCTTATATGCTTATATATACAGGAAAAAAAATGCCGGAGTGGAACAAACTAACTGAAGATTTTAAAAATTTGGCAAAGAAAGTTAATTCAAAGAAATTATGAAAAAGTTAATTACAAAGAAAGTTGGGTTGGGTTTGATAGGTCTATTTATCGGGGTAACACTTACTGGGTTCCGTTATGACTTCTTTGAAATTGCAAAGCAAATAGAAATTTACAACTCTATTTTTAAGGAAATAAACATGGGTTATGTAGATAAAACAAATCCTGCACAACTCATGGAAAATGGGGTAAAGCATATGCTTACTGAATTAGACCCATATACTGTTTATAGCACAGAGCAGGATGTTCAAGATGCAAAAATCTACCGATCAGGTATCTATGTTGGTATAGGAGCAAAAATGAGGGTAATTGAAAAAAAACTATTTGTTGAAGAAGTATTTAAAGGGTTGTCTGCCGATAAAGCGGGGCTAAAAGCTGGTGATGAAATTATTAAAATTAACAACCTACAGCTATCTGAATCTTTCGAACAAGCCAAGTTATTACTCAATGGGAAAAACAAATCTTCTGTTTTAATTACCTACAAAAGAGATAATAAGGAAAAGCAAGTTGAGTTAATTAGAGAAGAAAAGAAACAAAAAGCTGTGCCTTTGTATCAAATGTTGGAAAACAATGTAGGGTACATAGCTTTAGATAAATTTTCTAGAAGCGCTTCAAGCGAAGTAGAGTCTGCTCTTAAATTTTTACTTATAGATGAGGCGGAAGGTTTAATATTGGATTTAAGAAATAATCCCGGGGGTTTACTACAAGAAGCTGTGAAAATTGTTAATCTCTTTGTTGCTAAAAACCAACTGGTTGTATCTACACGATCAAATATAGAGCAATATAATAACCAATTCATTACACAAAAACAGCCTGTTAGCGAAGATATTCCTCTGGTCGTTTTGATAAATGAACGCAGTGCATCAGCAAGTGAAATTGTGGCTGGCGCGTTGCAAGATTTAGACAGAGCAGTAATTATAGGAAGTCGTAGTTTTGGTAAGGGTCTTGTACAACAACCTAAACCCTTGCCTTATGGAGCACAATTAAAAATAACAATATCACGTTATTTCACACCCTCTGGAAGGTGTATCCAGGCATTAGATTACCGCCAAAGAACAGGAAATGGAGAAGCGCAAAAAAGAAATGAAAGTGACTACAAAGCGTTTAAAACAAAAAACGGAAGAACCGTTTATGATGGTGGCGGGGTTAGGCCTGATATAGAAATAGTAAAAAGAGGTGAATTTGATTTAATAAATAACCTAAAAAAAGAACATATGTTTTTCTTGTTTGCTACAGATTATTGTAGAAAAAACAGTTTAGAAAAATGGGATAATTTCATGTTGGATGAGTCTATTTTTAAAAGTTTTAAAGAATTTTGTTTACAAAAGAACTTCTCATTGGGAACAAAAACAGAAAAATATCTTAATCGTGCATATAGTTATAGTTTAGAAGAAGGTTTAAAAAATATAAATTCTTCTTTGATTGAAGTAAAGTCGTCTATAAGAAAAGAAAAAATATTAGCCTTAGAAGCATCAAAAGAAAAAATCATGAACCATTTATCTGAGGAAATTGTAAAAAATATATTTTACAAAGAAGGGTTATATCAATTTTCTTTGGTAAATAATAAAGGAATACAATCGGCAAAGTCTTTGCTTGAAGATCCTAAGGAATATTATTCCATTTTAAAATAAATTAGATATATTGAGTTATGCGAAAGTTGCTGTTTTTAGTGTTGTTGTATAATGGAGTTCTGGTGGCGCAATCTAATCAGCAGCATGTGGTTTATTTCGAAACTGATAAGTATGTAGTCCCTGAAACTGAAAAAAATAGATTACTTTTTTTTATACAAGGTTTAGCTCTTAAAAAAATAAAAAAAATATCAATTTATGGGTTCTGTGATGATCGGGGTTCTGATCAGTATAATTTAGTACTATCACAAAATAGGGCTGATAAAATAAAGCAGTTGTTCTCTGAAAACAAAATTAATGAACAACTGATAAGTAATGTTGATGGTAAGGGAGAAATTTTATTAAAAATAATTTCTACAGAAGATTTAAATGTGATCCGAGGATTAAATAGAAAAGTTGAAATAAATGTTGAGTATAGTAATAATAAAATAGAGGTTAAAAAAGATAGCATTGATGAAAGAAAGAAACCAATCACATTAGAAAGTGACTTAAGAGTTGGAGATAATATTACTTTAAATAATATATTATTTCGTACAGGCTATAGTTATATCCTTAAAGAATCAATCCTTGATCTTGAAAAAATAGCAAGAATTTTAAATAGAAAGAAAGAAGTTTACTTCACAATTAAAGGGCATGTGTGTTGTACAGCAAATGGAAGGGATGCTGTAGATAGAGGCACAGGAAAAAGAAACTTATCGCTTGCACGAGCGCGTTATATTTTTAATTATTTAATGAAAAATGGAATTGCTAAAAAAAGGATGAAATATATGGGTTTAAAACATAAATATCCTTTGGGAGGTGATCCTAAATTTGATAGAAGAGTTGAAATTGAAATCACATATATAAAAAAATAAAACTAATTTTTTATCATAGTTATATGGGGAATACCATCCTCTAAATAAGACTCTCCTTGTTCTAAAAAACCTAAATCATTATAGAAATTCTTTAAATAACATTGTGCAGAAATCTTTATTTTTTTTTGGTTAAAAAATTTATAAACTGCCTGAATAGAAGCATTCATAAGTTGTTTTCCATAATCTTTATTTCTATATTTTTTGGAAACAACAACACGCCCAATACTGGCCTCTTCAAAATAATCTCCAGGGCGAAATAATCTTGTATAACCAATGATAGCGTTCCCTTTTTTTAAAAAAACGTGAAGAGAAATTTGATCCTTATTATCAACATCTTGATATACACAATCTTGCTCTACAATAAAAACCTCGGATCTTAGACGTAAAATGGCATATAGATCGGATTTTGAAAGCTCTTCAAATTTCTGTATACAAATAGAGGACATAACAGAACTGTTGGATTATTGACAGTTAGGAATTTTATCAACACGTTTTTGGTGTCTTCCTCCTTCAAATGGTGTGTTGAGAAAAGTTTCAACCATTAATAAAGTTTCTTCTTTACTAGTATAGCGTGCCGGTATACAAAGAATATTAGCATTATTATGTTGTCGAACAAGTTCCACTATTTCATTAGTCCAACATAATCCTGCTCTTATATTTTGATATTTATTTGCAGTCATAGCTACACCGTTTGCACTCCCACATAATAGAATACCTAATTCTACAGTTTTATTTTCTACATCTTTAGCTACTGGGTGAACAAAATCAGGATAGTCTACGCTATCGGTGTTATCTGTTCCATAATTAATAACTTCAATACCTTTAGATTCTAAATATGTTAATATTTGAAACTTATATTCGGTTCCAGCGTGGTCGTTTCCTATTGCAATTTTCATAATTAATTCATTAATTGAAGTTGTGTAAACTTACAAAAAAAACAAGCTGTTAATTGTTTTATTTATATCCTGTTAATAAATAAATATAGTTTATAAAAAATATAATTTAATTGTAAAGAAATATTTTATAGTAAGAAAAATATGTAAATAAAAAAGTTTAGTTGTTATTTTTAATTAATGGTTTATCTTTAATTTAAAGGACGTTATAAACATTTTAAAAATTAAGATATAACACTATTTACAGGTATAATTAAAAAATAATTAAAAGTTATTATAGCTATTAACAAGCAATCATTATAACCATTAATATTTTAAATTTTTAAAAAAAAAGACATTTATGTTGTATAATGTGGATAAAGTTAATTTAAGCTAAATAAATGAAGAAATTAAAGTTGTAGTTTTGTTTAAACCAAAAACTAGATGCCAAAGAAATCTAAAACTAAATCAACTGCTTTCAAAAAGCATATAACCCGAATTTTATCTATACTCAATTCTTCAACTTCTTTAAACCACAAACAAATATCTATGAAGCTTGGAGTACACAACCCAAGAAAGAGAGCTGAGGTTGTTGAGTGCCTCCATCACCTCATGATTTCTAATCAGATAGAAGAAACAAGAAGAGGAATTTACACAATAAAGAAAAATAAAAAATACCGCACAGGTATTTTTGATCTTACAGCGAGAGGCTCAGGTTATATTATATCTGATGATTTCGAAGAAGATATTTTCATATCCTCTAATAAAACTATGGGTGCACTTTCAGGTGATGAAATAGAATTTTATATACTAAATAGAAAGAAAAAAGGGAGATTAGAAGGAGAAGTAACCCAAATACTAAAACGTTCAAAATCTAAATACGTTGGTGTTATTCAACTGAACAAAAATTTTGCTTTTGTAGTTCCAGATGATAAAAAAATGCCAGTGGATATATACGTCCCCTTAAAGAAAATAAAAAACGCTAAAGAAGGCCAAAAGGTTTTAGTTAAAATAGTTGAATGGCCCTCAAAAGCAGAGTGTCCAACAGGAAAAGTAGTTGAAGTTCTTGGCGATGCTGGAGACCACCAAACAGAAATACATGCTATTCTCGCAGCATATGGTTTACCTTACAAATTTGATAAAAAAGTTGAAGACTTCGCTAATAATTTAGATACATCTATTACAAAAGAGGAAATAAAAAAGAGACGTGATATGCGTCAAATATTAACTTTTACTATCGATCCAAAAGATGCAAAAGATTTTGATGACGCTCTTTCATTTCAAATACTTAAAAATGGAAATTATGAGATAGGTATACATATTGCTGATGTTTCTCACTATTTACAAGAAGGTACTATTTTAGACGATGAGGCCTACGAACGCGCTACATCGGTTTATCTTGTAGATAGAGTTGTTCCAATGCTCCCTGAAGTATTATCTAATAATGCTTGTTCGTTACGACCAAATGAAGAGAAATATACATTTTCTGCAGTTTTTGAACTAGATAATAATGCAGAACTTAAAAATCAATGGTTTGGAAGAACAGTCACTTATAGTGACGCTCGATTTAGTTATGAAGAAGCACAATACATTATAGAAACGAAAGATCTTCTTATTCCAAAAGAAATAGCATTAACTAAACGACAATACAAAACGACGAACCTTATAAAAGAAGCAATTTTAAAATTAGATGACCTCGCTAAAATATTAAGAGCTAAAAGGATGAGTGATGGTGCAATATCCTTTGATAAAAAAGAGGTTAAATTTACTCTATCAACTAACAAAGAGCCGGAAGGGGTTTATTTTAAAACATCTAAGGATGCAAATAAGTTAATAGAAGAGTTTATGTTATTAGCTAATAAAAAAGTGGCAGAATTTATAGGAAAACAAACCCCAAAAAAAACATTCATCTACAGAGTTCACGACGTACCAGATCAACAAAAATTAGAAAGTCTACAGCGAGTTGTTTCTCAATTTGGTCACCAAATAAATATTAAGGATCAAAATCAAATAAGCTCTTCTTTAAATAAATTATTAATTAACGTTGTTGGTAAAAAAGAACAAAATTTAGTTGATACCTTAGCAATACGGTGTATGAGTAAAGCAGAATATTCTACCAAAAATATAGGACACTACGGTTTATCTTTCGATTATTACAGCCACTTTACATCTCCAATAAGACGGTACCCAGACGTTATGGCACATCGTTTGTTACAGCACTATTTAGATGGTAATAAAACAGTTAACGCTACTGAGTTTGAAGAGAAGTGTAAACACTCTTCTTCTATGGAAAATTTAGCGACAAAGGCAGAGCGAGATTCAATCAAATACATGCAAATAAAATATATGATGAACAAAACAAATACTCCTTTTCTTGGGATTATTTCTGGTGTTACAGAGTGGGGTATGTATGTAGAAATCATTGAAAATAAATGTGAAGGAATGGTTCGTGTCAAAGACATCAGCGGAGATTATTATTCTTTTGATCAAGACAACTATGCTTTAATAGGAGAGCGCACAAAAAACAAATACCAACTTGGAGACCAGGTTGAAGTACAAGTAAAAAAAGCAGATTTATTAAAAAGACACTTAGATTTTAAATTAACCTAAATTTTAAAAAAATGAAGAACAAAAAATATTATATAATACTACTTCTAAGCACACAATTATTTTCCCAAACTCCAATAACCAAAACCCTAGGAGAGTTCTCACAACTAAAAGTTTATGACCTTATTAATTTAACCCTTATTAAATCAGATCAAAACAAAATCGTTATAACTGGAGAGCAAGCCGATGCTGTTAGAATTGTTCAAAAAAACAACACTCTTAAAGTCAAAATGAAAGTAGATAAAATGTTCAGCGGAGCAAAAACAAACCTCAAACTTTATTACACCTCGATAGATGAAGTAGATGCTAATGAGGGCGCTGTTGTTACTATAGAAGAACCAATCAAACAATATGAGTTAACTTTAAAAGCTCAAGAAGGAAGTAAAATTACAGCTGTCGTGGAAACAAAACTATTAAATGTTAAAGCCGTAACCGGAAGTGTTATTAATACAACAGGAAATTCTGAGCGACAGCAACTTAATATAAGAACAGGTGGTATTTACAAAGGAAGCAAAACAAAGGCTCAAAACACCACACTTTTTATAAAAGCAGGTGGAGTAGCAGAAGTAAAAACAACAGATCTTTTGGATGTTAAAATATTTTCTGGCGGTGATGTTTTTATATATGGAACCCCAAAACAACTTAAACAAAATAGACTTTTCGGAGGTCGAGTCATTTTCAAAGAATAGATTATAGTGTTAGAAGATATTCAAGCAGCCATACCTTTAGGTTTTTTCTTATCTTTTATGATAGGACCAGTTTTTTTTGTTCTTTTAGAGACGAGTGTTGTAAAAGGATTCAG
>Ga0233397_1001378_pt1 | contig 11476 bp, 12 predicted proteins | sample 35DmetaG_FD_189957 | JGI IMG/M metagenome (GOLD analysis project Ga0233397, IMG submission 189957) | Seawater microbial communities from Monterey Bay, California, United States - 35D | ecosystem: Environmental > Aquatic > Marine > Coastal | place: USA: California | collected 2016-10-20
CACCTTCGAGATTGACGGAGACAAGAGCTATGACCCCGAGGGGACCAGCCTCGATTTTTCATTCCAACTGCCGACAGGATTGAGCATCGGAAACCCAACTCCATCCAGCGCTTCCATGATTTTTCAGAAGCCCGGACATTATCCGTTAACAATTACGGCAACCGACCAAAACGGAAAAACAACCCAAGTGCTCCGAGAAATTGTCGCTTATGCCGATAGTGGGTGGGACCCCTTCAACCAAGAAATTTTACAAGATCTGTGGACCACGGAGGATCTAATCTTAAAAGATGGCACTACACCTCCTTCTTCTTACAGTTTTGATGAAACGCCAAATCGCCTCGCTGTTAAGGTAGAAACAAACCCAGCCAAACCATTAACCCTAAACTCGCCAAACCACCCTCGGATGTGGCGTGACACCCCGGCCGGAATTTGGTCTTTTACTTCAGAAGTAACTCTTAGCTCGGTGCAACAGGGTGACTTTTACACTGGGATCATCGTCGATGGAGAGCAAAACGGCTCGCCAGTGCGTTTTACGGTCGGCATGGAAGACGGTGATTTGCTCCGTGCCAAAAAGATCACCACATCAGGCACAACGATTCTTGGATCAATCACTTGGACCGAAAAAGACGCAGTCGTTCGGATCTTTAAAAAAACAACAGGGATCGATCTACAGTATCGCACCGAACCCGGTGTTTGGGAGACCCTGGGAAGGGCCTCTGGAAATATCACCACCTCGCAAGCTGGAATTTTTGCATCCACCGATACACCGCAAGCCCTCCGCGTTGAATTCGATGATGCTCTCATCGTAGATTCAAGTATTAGTAGCCCAACCCTCGATAATCTCAGAATTACCGAGATCATGTATCATCCGGTTGGTGGATCATTCTACGAATTTATCGAAATCCAAAATACCGGTTCGACGCCGCTCGCTCTTGGCGGAGCTTCCTTCGATGACAACCAACCCTTCGGCGCCTTTACCTTTGCTAACGTCACGTTGGCTCCAGGGCAATATGCGGTAATCGTTTCTGCGGAATCAGCATTTCGTGCCCGCTACGGAAATAATATTCCCATCGTAGGAAGCTGGGCTTCTGGTTCGCTCTCGAACGGTGGCGAAACTATCGAACTAAGGGATCCATTCGGCAATACCATTCACGATTTTTCATACGATGACAATGCTCCTTGGCCCCTTGGTGCCGATGGCACCGGCCCATCCTTGGAAGTTATTGATACGGAGGGAGATTACAATGACCCCCTGAATTGGCGTGCCTCTGCGTATACCGGGGGAAGCCCCGGATTTTTCGAAGCCACCGATCAAGATGGCGACGGACTCAGTAACATCCGGGAAAACGCATTGGGCACCAATCCCAACGTGACTGATACTGATGGCGACGGATCTTCTGACGGCGCCGAAACGATTGCAGGGACCAATCCTCTAGATCCATCAGATTCCTTTCGTATTCTATCGGTTGGACCGAGTGATATTCCAGACGAAATCGAAATTATCTGGGCTTCAGTTACCGGAAAAACCTACGTTGTTGAGTCGAGCCTTGATCTAGTCGGCAATTGGAGCCTCCACGATTCGGTTACGGCAGGTGGCTCAACGAGTCGCACGACTGATCAAACATCTGGTAAAAGAAAATTCTACCGGGTTCGAGTCAGTGGACCCTAAAGATCCCAACCAACTAATACGCGCTCTGCCCACGCAGAATTTGCTCTTCTTAATTGCCATCGCCACAGTCGCAACTTAGCTGTTTTCGTAGAGGGTCGGTTCTCCTTTCGTCGCTTTCCAAGCTCAGCTTCGCTGAAACTTCAATTGACCCATTAGATCCTAAAATCTTCGAAACCCAATCTGTCATTCTCGGTTGCCTCCAACACAATTAACCTAGCATCAGTAGCTAATCTTTGACACGTTCGCGCAATGCGAATTCCCCTGCTATTCTTCATATCGGCTCTTCAAATCTGGGCCGCTAAAATCGATTACGAAATCAAGAACGACATCCCTTACCGCGAAAACACCCAGGCCCTCAGCGAGTATCAGCGTGAAAGATGTGTCCTAGATATCCATTACCCTTCATCAAAAGGCTTTGCGACCATTATCTGGTTTCACGGTGGGGGGTTGACTTCGGGAAGAAAAAGTTTCCCAAAGGCTCTCCAAAACAAAGGGCATGCCATCGTTGCGGTCAACTACCGGCTGAGCCCTAAAGTCAAAGTCACCGAATGCCTTGACGACGCAGCTGCCGCAGTTGCCTGGGTTATGAAAAATATCGGAAAACTTGGTGGAGATAAGAAGCGCATCTTCATTAGCGGACATTCTGCCGGAGGCTACCTCACGAGCATGATCGGGCTTGATCCGTCTTGGCTCAAGCGACACCAGGTAGAAGCTAATGATATTGCAGGTCTCATTCCTTACAGCGGACATGCCATCACACATTTCACAGTTCGAAAGGAGCGTGGCATTGAGGCAACTCGCCCTATTGTCGACGAACTGGCGCCCCTCTTTCATGTGAGAAAAGACGCCCCACCCATCCTCCTAATCACAGGCGATCGCGAAAAAGAGCTTCTCGGTCGCTATGAGGAAAATGCCTATCTCTTTAGAATGCTAAAGGTCGCAGGGCATCAGGAGGTTACCTTATTCGAAATTGATGGTTATGGGCATGGCATGGCAGACCCGGCACACCCCCTGCTATTAAAATTCGTGCAGCGAATCGGATCCAAAAGACGATAACTCCAAGCTTAGGATCAAATCTAAAGTTCTAAATCAATTTCCAGAGCTAAAGATGAATTCTCAGATGAACTGAGTCGTCGCTGGCTATCAAAAAATCTACAATGATCTCGTTAATTAGTCGCTGCCTTTTTGCCTCCTAGAAAAAGGGCAATCGTTCGACCCATCGCACCATTATGCTTTTCTAGCACGACACGCGCTCTCTGCACTTGCCCCATCGGTATCTTCCTAAGCGCTGAAACTAAGTCTTCGCGAGAAGAGACCATACAAATTCCACCCGCTTCCTTGAGCTCGGCAACCAAAGGCTCGAAGTTTGACATGTTCGGCCCACAAATGACTGGCACTTCGGCGAGAATTGCTTCGGAAGGGTTCTGCCCTCCCTCTTCAAAGAAGCTCTTTCCGATGACCGCGACATCTGCATGAGCTGTCCAGTCTCGTAACTCCCCCGTACTATCAATCACAAACGACTCATTGCCTAGAGGCTGCTGAAATTGACTTCGTAAAATCACATTTCCATCTAAAGCTTCGGCAACCTCTGCTCGTCGCTCGGCATGCCGGGGCACAATAACCGGCTGATAACCTACCTCTCTAAAAGCATCGTCAAGATACTCCTCTTCACCGGGAAAGGTTGAGATTGCTATCGCTACCGGCCTCTTTGAAAATTGTTTTAGCATCGCAGAGAATTCCGACCTCTTCTCTGGCAAAACCGAACCCGACGGATCGAACTTCACATTCCCGGTCAGCACCGCCGCTTTTTCGCGAACTCCAATTGACTGCCATCGGACTAGGTCCTCTTTTTCGGGAACTCCGACGTAGTCTAGCAATTCCAAAAAGGGGCTCACCAAACTTTGAAACTTCTTCAAGCGACGACCGGATCGCGGCGAAAGTCGGGCATTCATCAGACCAATCGGAATTCCTTGGCGGTGAGTTTCATAGATGAGATTCGGCCAAATCTCTGATTCTACCATCACCACTACCCGAGGTTCCAATCGCTTCATGACTCGGCGGATCAAGAAGCCAAAATCAAGCGGCGCATAAATCACCCGCACATCCTTAGGTGCCTTATCACGAGCTACCGCCATTCCGGTCGCCGTGGTTGGGACTAGCACAAAATGATCGCCCGTTTCTTTCCGCCATTCCGTGATCACCTTGAGTGCGAGCAGCACCTCCCCAACGCTCACGGCATGCATATAAACAGCCCCAGTGCGTTCAAATTCCAATTCTCTCCGATAGATTCCTATCCGCTCAAGCAACCCACTCCCCCAACCATCGCGACGCAACATTTTCAACATCCAAAAAGGCGCAGCAGCCAGCGCTACCAACGGGTAGAGAATTCTCCAAAAAATTATTACCAAAGTCCTCATCTCAAGATTTTAGCTGATAAATTGTGATTCGACTCCGGCCATAATCCCTGCTTTGAACCAACGCCAATTCTTTCGGATCAGGAAGTTCTCCCGCCGCTTCACGCTCTAGGATCAAAAACCCATTCTTAGACAACCATTGATCCCAGCCTTTGATCGCAATCAAATCACGTGCCGGATCACTCAATCCATCAGCGTAAGGAGGATCAGCAAAAATCAAATCGTAACTCGTTCTTTCACTACGTAGAAAGGCAACCACCTCGCGCTGAATGACTCTTCCATCATCACATCCTGTCTTTTTTAAATTTTCCGCAATGATTCGGCATGCCCCACGATTCTGCTCCACAAAAGTACACGAAACCCCACCGCGGCTCAAAGCCTCAATCCCTAGGGCACCCGACCCTGCGTAAAGATCAAGAACTCGCGCCTTGGGAATAACAGCCGTAAGAATCCCAAACACTGACTCCCGAATGCGATCCGTAGTCGGACGCGAAACTTCGCGAGGAACCTTTAGGGGATGCCCCTTTGCTGAACCGGCAATAATTCTCATGGTAATTTAGGAAGGTTGGTATTCTGGCGACCTAGGACTTCTTCCGCGGCATCAAAAAAAGGAACCCAAGACCGGTCCTCTCCGAGATCCATCATCAATGTCCCGTCACGAGCTTCAATCCGAATATCCCGAAATGCGCGATCTGGAGTAATTAGCGGTTCAAAGTCCATAAGCAGGTTCCCAGAAGCCATCCTCACTCTTTTCGAATGAGATTGTGCTCTCTCAGGGCTCGAAACAACCCGCAACGTTGCTGACGCCTCTCCCGCAGCCGTTGCAAACCCATTCATCAAGATGGCATCCTCCTCACCAATAGCGCGAACATCTTTAGCTACAACTCCTGCCGCTGTCGCAATGAAGCTGGCTGTTCCACGATTGAATCTAATTTCGCCTTCATCCCGTGGATCATCTATCACCACATTTCCAAAGCGGGTGACACTGCTCCCTCTGAAGGTCGAAGGAGCCAACAAATAACCCTGTAATCGGTTTTTTGAATTTAAATTAGACACCGACAGCGGTGATTCCTGCTCCCGAAAAACCGAACTCAAATCAACCTGCTGATCTGGAAGGCTAATCTGTAAACCGACAGGGAAACCAGCCGACAACTTAACGGCCGCCGACAGCTCAAAATCCAAGCCAAATGCCTTTAGCGAATGCTCCATGACCGCGAGCGAACGGTCTCCCCAGACCACGGGGATTTTCAATCCCACTTCTGCAATTTCTTCTGTAATCGTAATTTCCCCACAGGAAATCTCTCCCTCACGCGCGCTTCCCCAAAGCGGAATCTCTCCCTCAATTTGGTTTAGAGCCACTGAAAAATCGGCAACCCGCTCTGAAAAAATTCTTACTTTCGCATTCGAAACAATGATCTCTCCCTCAAAACTCTCGACTGGTATCGAGGTCACACTTAAACCTCGCTCTTTCGCCGGGATGTCGCTCTGGACTAATGGGGTTTCTTCGGTTTTCTGATCTGCTGGTTGACCTTCAGGGTCTGAATGAGGCAGCTCATCTTGATCGGCTGGCCGTTCAACTACGGCCAACTTGGAAGGATTTTCCATGACGCTAGCTACAATCTCCCTAAGTGTCTCAACCGAAACATTAACATCAAGTTGATTTATCTCGAGTCTCTCCCAACGCTTCTTTCCTTTTAGCAGAGAAATCCACGACATATCGATCCGAATCTCACATACCGAAAAAAGAAGGTTTTTTTTTCCCAATTCAGCTGGGGCAAAAACTTGGAGCTTGTTCATCGCCACTCCCATCCAGGGCGACCACGTCACACTTTCCAATTGGCAAGGCAAGCCTGTCTTTTGCTCTATCTTGTTGCAAATAATTCTAGTGCCCAGCGCCGAAGAAAAAAACAGGTTCATACATGCCCAACCAAGTAACGGAGCTATTCCCCACGTACGCAACCGCAGCCCAAGAACTCGTTTGTTCAGAAGATTCACACGACGGGACCCTCTCAATACCTATTTAAGCGGAAAACGAATCACTCGACTGACATCCTCTAGCACAGTGTTATTCGCCGTAATATCCTGAAGACGATAGACGAGAAAACCAAACTTTCCGTCGGCAGCTTTCCCAAGAGCAAGGTTTTCTTTAGTTTTTCCCAACGGCGTTTCCTCCTCAAACCTCCACTCGGCTCCCTTCCATTCGCCAAGAATGGTTTCCTCTCCTGCGTCGATATCATCAATTCGCTTCATGACACCGTTAGTCGAACGAAACGCATCTTCCTTTTCGTCATATCGGAGTAAGGAAATCATTGCTCCCGTTCCCGATAATCTAAAGCACCACTTGCCGCGCCTCAGTTCTAGGAGGACCCCGATCTTCTCTAGAACCTTGAATTCCCGCTTACCCCAGAGCTCTAAGTATTCCTGATACTGAGCGGTCGTTAGATTGAGATTTTTGTGAAACGGAAGTGGAACACCAGGCTTAGCATTCTTTGAATATTCCTCATACCACTCCGGGTCGTTCTTTGCTCCCTCCTTGACTAATTTTATATATTTCTCGATTTCCTCCGGTGGAGTCACCACCACCCTTTGACCCTCGTAAAGCTTGTTTGGATCAAGAATGTCCGTGAAAATCTTAGGGGCTGTTACTTGAGCGAAAGCCCCAGCTGGAAATAGCATAACTAATGAAATGGCGAGAAAAGTATTCACCCGGCTAATGTATTGTTTCATCATTCTAAATTATTGTCTCTTTCGATTGCTTTGCGCGCTTGGCCTTGTGAGAGGCAATCATATAACTTCGCACAAGTAAACTCACACCTGCCTCCACTATTCCCGACACCAAAAATTAAAACGATCTAATCACTGTTAACACAATTCGAAGGTAGCCAAAAATCTCCACGCTATTGACAGCCAGAAATTCGTAGAAGCCATCATACAAACCATTTAAAAGTTTTGCGCCCCCCTCTGTAAGCCCCATGACATCTCCGGCAGCCATTATTTTCTCTTCAAAATTGGCTAATCCAAGCTTGGTAAGAAAAAAGTCTATTTCGACGATTCCTTCGCCGCAATTTCCCGTGGATTGTGAGGAAACGCCCACTTTGTCGATTCCAGCCCCTCAATCAGCATTGAACGTGTAGCCTTACTCCCCTCCAGAAATCTCGCCTTTATAATCGCGGCTTTTCGATATTCGTCAGTTTCAAGCGGAGAAAATTTCAAGAACTCCTGCTCCAAAACCGTCCCCTTTTTCACAAAGCCATAGAGTAGAGTATCAGATTCACGAAAAGTCAGTTGAAAGCAATCATACTCACTCTCATCTGAAAATTCATAAGTATGGAAATTATCTCGCTGAACATAGACCCTCAAGCTCATCAAATCCGTTGGCCGCGATTCGGCTAATTGTTCGGGGCTCATTGGGAGATAACACACATACGATTCCCAATCTACGAGCATTCCATCCTGCTGATCTTCGATAAGAATGGGAATACCCTCTTCGCGTTTCTCAACTCCCACTTCTAAAGCAATGAAAGGTTTATTTTCGAGCGAGATACTATGATACTTCTTCGTTTTTTTGAAAGCTAGAGGATCAATTTGATTACGCGCGTAATAAGACTCCATCAGGGGAGCAACCCTGTCCGGATGCCTAACCCATTTAACCATCTCTTCAGGCGAATCAGCACTAAGGAACTCAGTCACAACCTTCTCCATTTTTTTAAAATGATCTTCCGCAGCCTGTCGCTCATTCTCCCCAGCCCTTAATCCCCTGGGTCGATCTAGGTCACCTCCTAACGCTTGATTCGCAGCTTTCACATCTATCAAATCACTACCGTCACCCATCCCAGTCTGAACAATCACCCAGCCCAAAACACTAAACAAACCAACTGCCAATAAAACGAACCAACCCATCGGAACTGAGTCCTCATTGGCCTCCTTTTCAAATTCCAATGACTCCCTTTCCGAATCAGATAAATTTTCCGCAATAGGAACTTCCTCAGAAGAATTTTCTGGCAGAGTAGATTCTACTTCTGAAGCCATGACAACCTTGGATATCCCTCCCTTTTTCTTCAATGGCCGCGCCCTTTCAACGTCCAAACGAACAACCTCCGTAGGCACCTCATCGACAACCCTAATCTGATCTTTCCTGTTTTGCTTCGACCCCTCTCCCATCGCTAAGTGGCAGAATGACCTCAAATGAGTGTCGACGCAACTCCGGATCCCCTCTAGATCTCATTCAACAATTGAACGCGTGAAGCCAAAAATTCTAATTCTCTCTGCAAGCTTTGGCGATGGGCACAATAGCGCGGCCCGTCACCTCGCCGAGGCACTGGAAGAAAAGGCGGAAACCTTGGTCGCCGACCCTTGCCACATTGGCAATCCGAGAATTAACGCATTCTTATGCAAAGCTTACCGGGAAATCACCACTTACACCCCTAAAATCTGGGCTTGGATGTATCGATCAACCGACCGCCAAGACTTCTCCCAGCCCCTACCCTTTATTGCTAAAACTGAGGACGCCGTTGCGAACCTGCTTAACAAATTCGAGCCTGATTTGGTTGTAACCACCTACCCACTTTACCCTTATATGGTTGCACGACAATTCTCGATAGGGCCGCGCGTTCCCATTGTCACTATTATCACCGACTCTATTGAAATAAATGCTGCCTGGACTCGTTCACCCAGTGACTACTTTCTCATTACTGACGATCACACCCGCGAAGGCCTAATCACCAGGAATCTCCCCAAAGAAAAAATTAATATCACCGGCTTTCCAGTGAGTTCGCGCTTCGAGAGCCTCGAAAAAGTTTCGCCTAATGATCCCCTAAACCCCTTTCGTATTCTCTTCTTTCCCACTGCCCGCTCTCCGCACGTCACTGACATCATCAAGGCCGCTCTCAGTGACGAAAACCACATCACCGTCGTTCTCGGACGAAACGTCCGCCGACTTTACCGTAGAGTCCAGTCACTCAAAAACTCATTTCCTGGTCGAATCCACATTAAAGGCTGGACTCGCAAAGTTCCTGAGCTGCTCTCCTCGCACCACCTTGTTATTGGCAAAGCCGGTGGTGCTACCGTCCATGAGGCCATTGCCGCACAGTGCCCGATGCTAGTCCACCACATAGTGCCCGGACAAGAGGAAGGGAACATCGAACTTCTTGATCGTTTTCAAACAGGATCGCTTGCTACTTCAGCAAAGACTATCCGTGAGTCTATCTCTAGCCTTCTCGCCGATGATGCCGCTCTCTGGCGCGAGCAGAAAAACCGACTCAGCCAACACGCGCGGCCCTCCGCTGCACGTGACGCCGCCAACTTCATCTTATCCAAAGTTAAACCCTCATGACCTTCCTTTTCGACATCGGAAACGTTCTTTTGAAACTCCACTTTCACCGGTTCCACCTCGCCATTCTGGGTTCTGAAAACGCTCCTCTACCCACTGCCCTGGCCAATCTCAAAGATCCCTATGAAACTGGAAAACTCTCAGATCAAGAATTTATAGAGCAATCACTCGATATCCTCGATCATCCTCTCACCTCAGACGAATTCGTGGCAGCTTGGGAAGACATTTTTTCACCCAATCTGCCGATGTGGGAAATCGTCCACACTCTAAAAAGGCAAGGCCACCGCCTCATTCTCTTCTCAAACACTAACGCGATCCACGCCCGCTCATTTCTCAAAACCTATCAAGATTTCAATTTCTTCGATCACCACCACTTTTCACAGGAAATCGGAACTATCAAACCCCTCCCCGAGTTCTATCAATCTGCCATCGACAGTTACAATCTGGTTCCGAGCGAGACCCTCTACCTCGATGACCTTCCCGAAAATATTGCAAGTGGAAAAAAGTTTGGTTTTTCCTCTTGGCAATACGACCTAAATGACCACGAAGCTTGCATCGCCTGGCTCCAAAACCAAGGGATCACCCTTGCAAAATCTCCCTGAGCGTTACTCTTGGCAGAAAGCCTCCTACTTCACAAACGCAGCTTCGCGTTTCTCGTCAATACGAGCTGGCTTCAACTTTCTCCAATCGCTTGGATTTGGAAGTTTGAGCCGCTTCATGTTCTTGCCATAGCTATCGAGGTTATCGTTAAGATCATCTTCAGTCAGCGGCTTAGATTTCACTCCACCGTCAGGGACTTCAATCCCAGCAGACCAGATCAAAGCGTTGAGAACAACTGTGCGGAACCCGTCCAACGCCCAGCCATGGTGGTAGTGCCCACCAGTAAAACCAACCCCGCGACCACCATTCGGGCGCTCGTATCCCCACATGAGAGCATGCTCCTTATCTAGACCATCAACCCCATGCTGATTCCAAAGATTTATGTATCGATACATGTTTTTACGAGTCGGCGTTGCCGTTACCAAATCGAGCACTTTATCGCGGTCATTGATGAAGCGCATATTATAGTAAAACTCATCGAGACAAGTCACCGTTTCCGGCACACCATTTCCGATTTCATGATCCTGTTTAACCTTCATATCTGCAACCCAGTGAGGATTGACTGACCACTCCGACTCCATCGCGCCACCAATCCAAGGCTGAAAATACTTCTTACCCATCTGTGGATTCGGGTGGACAGCGTAGTGCATAAAGACCATTCCGACACCCTTCTTTGCCAGAGAATCAAGATACTCCCACTCACCCGCGATACCACTTACGCTATCAGCAAAGATGAAAATGGAATCCGCATCATCAAGAACCGACTTATCCTTAGGCCAATCTTTCCCTACAACGACCGCCTCCACATTGAGACCACTTTCATCATTCAGCGCCTTTGCAAGAAGCATGCAACCGGCCCTAAATTCATGCTCTCCAGATGCGTGGCTGCGACTACCCGCAATCAACACAATTTTCTTTTTCGTCGCCCCCTCTTTCTCGGCTGACAGAAACAACGGGCTCATAAGAGCTAATAAAAGCGGGATAACAAGGGCGAGACGTTTCATAAATTCTTGTTTTATTTACGGAGAGCTTTCGTCATTCCCGTTCCAGAAAAAAACGCAAGAAAAATATATCATTAATCCATAGCCTTATACTCCCCGAACTCAAGCCCGTCACCATGAATTTTTGCCTCTAATTTGAGCGCTTTAAAGAGCCTTCTAGCAACATCCTTACCTTTTCCTTTTTGGAGCAAATCCACTTTCTCCTCAGGATCTTTTTTAAGGTCATAAAGGCGGGCAATCCCACCACCCGGATAAAGGATCAGCTTGTAACCTTCTTTAGTTAGCGCACGCTGGGCATCCTTGAGATACGCCGAATAGATCTGAGCTCGACCACTCGATTCGCCCCTAAGAATGGGGATGTAGCTCTGATATTGAATATGCTCTGGAATCTCGACCCCTGCCACTTCAAGCGCAGTCGGAACCGAGTCCTGAATGTAGATGGGAGCAGAGACCCTCTTTCCGG